>Ga0136557_1001813_pt1 | contig 13100 bp, 10 predicted proteins | sample AntRauTorckE6832_FD_104796 | JGI IMG/M metagenome (GOLD analysis project Ga0136557, IMG submission 104796) | Saline lake microbial communities from Rauer Islands, Antarctica - Metagenome Torckler E6 #832 | ecosystem: Environmental > Aquatic > Non-marine Saline and Alkaline > Saline | place...
ATCCTCATCGGGCGAGTGGAACAACCCACAACATTATGCGTCACGACAACCTCGTCCGGTGAGTTTTACCACCCAAAAGCTTGATCAACGCCTGCCGGTCCGACGGCTGAAACCATCCACAAACTTCAAATCTGTGACATCGCCGTCCAACCGGTTGCTACTGAATTAGAATAAAAATTACAGGCTGGATTACATTTTCGGTGAGTTTTTACCGTTCACAAAAAAATCACAGCTTTCCAACGGGAGAGCGGTTCACCCGTCGGACGGCTCAATTTGGAATTTGTGATTCTTCCCTTTTTGGGAATTTTTCAGGTGTTAGAAACTCTTGCCTTTTCCAGCCGTTAGACGGGGATTTTGCCGCGCTTAAGTCGCCGGACGAGAGCTGGAATCCTCATCGGGCGAGTGGAACAACCCACAACATTATGCGTCACGACAACCTCGTCCGGTGAGTTTTACCGCTCAAAAGCTTGATCAACGCCTGCCGGTCCGACGGCTGAAACCATCCACAAACTTTAAATCTGTGACATCGCCGTCCGACCGGTTGCTACTGAATTAGAATTGTGCATTATGGGTTTGAAATATCTGGATTTGGGCTTTTTTGACCTGGTAAGCGGTTCACCCGTCGGACGGCTCAATTTGGAACTTGAGAATCTACCCTGTGTGAGAATTTTTCCGGTGCTTGATATTTTGGGTTTTTCAAGCCGTCAGACGGGGATACTGCTATCTCAGCAAGGTCACTTTTCGAATAATGGTTTGTTCGGGGTGATCGATTTTTATGATATACGTGCCGCTTGCGTTCCCCGTGGCGTTCCAGCTTATCTGATGCTCTCCAGCCGAAAATCTGCGTCCATCAGTCAGAGTGGCGATATGCTGACCCATGATGGAATACACCGAAATGCTTACCGGTGAGGCTTCCGCGAGAGTGATTCCGATTTGAGTTTCAGGATTGAATGGATTTGGCCATGTTTTGGCTAAAATCGGTGATTCAGGCATGTGATGTGGATCATCTGCTACAGAAACGCCCACCTGATCGCCCACCTGAATCCACATGGAATCAAGTTCTAACGACAGATTCTCAGCTTCATCAAATTGTGCGTGATCTACGTTGACCTGCACACTGTCAACATCGTTTGTTGAGGTTGATTTATCGATGGAAACACTAAACGTAAGCGACTGAGGAAGCGAACTCCGACTTCCCACCGCAAGGTAGAGTTTTCCCGATTGCACCCGGTAATCAGTATAGAATACATCGGCCAGATTAACATTATTCACAGTAACATCATTGACCGTAATCACGCTCATATCGTATGATAAAGCGGTTTGAAAGGTGTAGAAATCTGTATTTGATTCGGTTTCAAAACTGACTAAAAAGCGGCCGTCTTCCAGCTCGTTCTCCCGCAATGTACTGTCTATGGTTACATGAACGACATCCGTTCTGGTGTCAGGTGCAAAAGAGATGGTGTTGACCGAGCTCTCGGGGAAATATCCGTTTTTATCGGTGTCTTTTTCCAGGCGATCTCCCGAAAGGGATTTATCTGTGAGATAGAAATCATACAATGTAACGCCCGACCGCTCGGTGATATCTCCCAATCTTCGTGTCAGCCAGTTGAATTCATAAATTCCGGCATAGGCATCAAATGCCAACGCGACGTCTATTCCGTTCACGCTGTTATCGAAGGTGACATCTCCGTATTTATAAATCCCGGGTTGTTCACTCTCCTGCATTAAAAAATTGTATTCCAACAGCTGAGATTCATCACCATTTACGGTTGAGATCAGCCAAAAATCGGTATCGTTTAATCCCCCCGCATCTGAAAGAGTAAACTGATCACTTTCCAACAGCGCTATTTCTGATTCGGTGACATCTCCTGTGGTTGAAACTCGTGCTATGCGTTTTTGTCCCATGTACGCATCTGCCCAGCTGAACAGTTGAAGATTTCCCGTTCCTGACGGCGGGACCACGCGAACAAACTCACCCGCCATTGGCTGAACTGTACGATTTATTCTGGCATCATAAAAGGGATTCTGACTGAACTGTGTAATCGTTTTTGAAATATCCGGAGTAGGATATTCCGCCGCCTCATCAAACCCAAATCCACCCTGCGCGTAATCCCCTGAAAGTCCGTGCCACAGATAGAGTTTAGATAACACCGACTCAACGGCTTCTCCACGCTGTCCGATTTCAAACTGAACGGCATCCCAATAATTATCTGAGAAATTCCGTGTCTCCAGATAATCCCACACATTTACCCAAAAGTCGATCCCAAAATATTCCACAAAAAAGAGTGCGATAGAAACATGCTCGTAGCTTCCCTGATCCACAACCGGCGTTTCGGGACTATTAAACATACTGGAGCGCGATGGCAGATAGTTGTAATAATCGTTCACTTCATCATACACCACTTCCTCCATTAGTGTGGCGTCCATCTCAGCATAATCCATCGACTCACCACTAAAGCTATTCTGCCCGTATTGAATAGAATGCTTAAACTCATGCGCAACAGTTACTTTAAGGGCACCAATAATCATCCCCTCAGGATCGTCATTTGGCGCTGAAGAGACGATATCTGAAAAATCGCTGTTCACCACAATAAAGGAGGTCGATCCCGAACTTTGTGTATAACCGTATGTACCCGAACCGGTATCTTTGATCTTAATGGTATAGGGTTTAAATCCCGCAACCGGATCTACAAAACCAAACTCCGCCACCTCTTTCTGATAGGACTCCTCAGCAAACTGAGCCGTCATTTCCACATAGTCAGGAATGCCGTTACTGTTTTCGTCAGCGGGATCTACCGCGTGACTGCCATCCCGTTCAAATTCAATTTCAAAATTGCCTTCTTCGGAGAGATAGGTCTCTACTGCCTGAATCTGATTCGGATCTGAATCCACACTACCTGATTTTCCACTTTTATTATTTCTGTTGTGAAATTTATCGAGTTGATTCCTTGTCCATTTTTTTGAAAATGTTTTTTCAGATTCAGAAACTAACGGAGTAATACATTTTGTAACAAAACCATCCGCTGATTCTAACACTTCCCACTGCTTTTTTATGCGCTCGTGCTCAGTAAGACGAGTATCTTTCTCAAGCGCATGAAATTTCTCGTGAGTCGATAGCACATTCTGTGCGAAGAGTCCGCCGGATAACCCAAACAGAACACCAATAAAGAGGATTGTGGTTTTTTTAATCATTAGCTGCTGAAATAATCATCATTTACTCGTAATTTACGCAGTTCTAATCGTTCAGGAAATATTTCTGCGGGTAATTTCTCTTGGTGATCTCCTTTTTTCAGGACAATATATTCTTTTCTTCACCGATAATTTCCCAATCGCAGACGCAAAATCAAAACGCATACATGTACACAGTTATTCTCTATTACAATTTTCATCCCGTTTCGGATCCAAAAACTTTTCGTCAGGAGCATTGCGAGCTCTGTAAAGAGCTTGAATTAAAAGGAAGAGTTTATGTTTCTGAAGAGGGAATAAACGGCACATTAGCCGGGACAACTGAGCATATTAATCAATATAAGAAAGCACTGCGCTCTATTCCGGGATTTGAGAATACGCAGTTTAAAGAGGATGAAAGTGATGATATCCCATTTGCCAAGCTCATCGTAAAAACCCGCAGGGAGATTGTAGCCCTTAAGGCAGAAGCTGAAATCGATCCCGCTCACACGCCGGGAAAACATATCAGCCCCGAAGAGTGGCGAAAAGTGATGGAAGATCAGGATGATTACATTCTGATAGACGTCAGAAATAACTACGAGTCAAAAATCGGTCATTTTGAAGGAGCCATTCAGCCAGATCTCAAGTATTTCTACGACTTCCCCGAATGGCTGGAAGATAAATCAGCTGAGTGGGATAAAGACAAGAAAGTGCTCATGTACTGCACCGGCGGCATTCGCTGCGAAAAGTTTTCTCTGCTGATGGAAAAACAGGGATTTGAAGATGTAAATCAGCTCGACGGAGGCATTCTCAACTACGCAAAAGAAGAAGGCGGAAAGCATTTCAAAGGTAAATGTTTTGTGTTTGATGATCGCCTCGTGGTTCCCGTTAATGAGGAGGATATGGAGCCGATCGCCTACTGTGAAATAACAGGAAAGCCGGCCGATACGTACATCAACTGCGCAAATATGGACTGCAATAAATTGTTTGTCTGTTCGGAAGAAGGCGCACAAGTGTATGATGGCTGTTGCAGTGAGGAGTGCATGAACAGTGAGAGAAAACGTCCGTTTAATGCTGAAAATGCCTTTGCACCATTTCGAAAATGGTATCATTACTTCGGACCTGAATTTAAGGTGAATCAAGAACAGAAATCAAAAACAGAAAATGCATAACTGGTAAGATTATCGGGCAGCAAGATTACGGCATGTATTTTCCGTTCGTATTGTAAAACCGTATCCCTTCACGTATCGTTTTAAAGTAAAACAACCCGATAAAAACTAATTACAACGACGCAGTATTTCAATACTGCACCATCGGCTTGTTTTACCCGATATGGATATTGATCTTACTTCTCCCAAATCATTTTTGGGGCCATGGAAATATGTCCATTCAGATTACTCTGACTTCAGATCTTTATGCGTCTAACTATCACACCACTACTTATCCTTATCGCGCTAACGCTGCTTGGAAGTTCTTTCTCCTGCTCCCTCTTTGAAACACGCGATCCTGAAGATCCGGGTGGAAATTCAGGCATCATTTTTCGTCAGCCCGACCGCGCGGAAGTGGTGATGGAAAATCTTCAGAACGCTATTCGGGGAATGAGTCAGCAAAACTATTTACAGTCGCTCAATCAGGAGCTGTATGAATACAACGCCTCTCAACCCGCACAGGCTGAAAATCCCGATGTATGGAGCACCTGGAGTTATGAAAATGAGCAGATCTTCTTCAATAATTTATCGGCGGAGGCATCCAATTTTGAGGGACATCAACTGCAATTATTCGATGGGGTTTATGAGATTATTTCGAATGAAGAGCAGCAGTTCACAGCTTCGTACACAATAACGGTGAATCACAATCGCACTTCACAGAATGTCCCGACAGTGGCCACAGGCGAGATTATTCTACGACTTCAATCGGACGAAAACGGACTCTGGTACATAACAACCTGGAATGACATAGCCAACGGCGATGTCTTCTCCTGGAGCGACCTGAAAGCTATTTTTGTGCGAGGTTAAGGTTAGGTTAGGGTTGAGGTTGGGGTTGAGGGTAGAATCCATCCTGAGCGCGCAGCAGTCGAAGGATGATGAGACAAAACTAAAACCACGCTCACAATCTCATCTACCACATTACTTGCCACAGGCCAACCCCGACCCGTGATTCTTCGATAAACTCAGAATGCCCCCCACACTGGTCACAAAACTGACCACACATTTTCAAAAAAGCGCTTTTTGGAGCCGCATAATTCCGTATTTTTGGGCGGAAAAAATTTTTAACCTCAAGTACTAAAATTTTATGTCAACAGAAGAGATGCTTTCCCATCCGCCGCTCACTTCCTTTACCGAAGATGAGCAAATGCTTAAAGAAGCAGCCGCTGATTTTGCTCAAAGCTCTATCGCCGATAAAGTTCACGAAATGGATCACAACGCCAAACTCGATCCCGGCTTAATCAAAGAGTTTTTCGAAATGGGACTCATGGGAATTGAAATCCCCTCTGAATATGACGGAGGTGACGGCACCTTTTTCATGTCCATTCTCGCTATCGAGGAAATTTCAAAAGTTGATGCTTCCGCCGGCGTGTTTATGGATGTTCAGAATACACTCGTCAACAACGCCTTTATTAACTTCGCCAACGATACCGTAAAGAAAAAATATCTCCCTCAGTTGGCGATGAAAAAAGTGGGCGCCTACTGCTTAAGCGAAGCCTCTTCCGGATCCGACGCATTTGCCCTGAAATGCCGGGCTGATGACAAAGGCGATCACTATCTGCTCAACGGAAATAAATTGTGGATCACCAACGCCAACGAAGCCGATATTTTTATCGTTTTTGCCAATGTTAATCCCGAAGCGGGCTACAAAGGCATCACCGCGTTTGTGGTTGAGCGTGATTTTGAAGGATTTTCTGTTGGAAAGAAAGAGGACAAACTCGGAATCAGAGCCAGCTCAACGTGCGAAATTATTCTCGAAGATTGTAAAGTCCCGAAAGAAAATGTGATCGGAGAAGTAGGCAAAGGCTATAAAGTCGCTATTGAAACTCTTAATGAGGGACGCATCGGAATTGGTGCTCAAATGATTGGAATCGCGCAAGGTGCTCTTGAAGCCGCTATTTCGTACACCAAAGAGCGCAAGCAGTTTGGCAAAGCGATTGCCGATTTTCAGGGCGTTCAGTTTCAGCTGGCGCAGATGGCCACAAAAGTGGAAACTGCCCGCTTAATCGTGTACAACGCGGCCCGAATGAAAGAAGCCGGACAGAAATTTCTAAAAGAAGCAGCTATGGCTAAATATTACGCCTCAGAAATAGCCGAAGAAGTAACTTCTATGGCAGTTGACCTGTACGGTGGTTATGGATACGTGAAAGAATATCCTGTTGAGAAGTTCTGGAGAGATTGTAAAATCGGTAAGATTTACGAAGGAACCAGTAATATGCAGCTTCAGACTATCTCAAAGATCATTCTGAAATAAAATCAGTCAGAAATTTAGTCACATTAATTTATAGTGCTAATCATGGGCCGGTGAGGAATCATCGGCCTTTTTTTGTTTCTATCCTTCACAACTACCATTTTTTAATCCCGGATTATTCACTAAAAGTGTGCAAGATCCATGATTTAGATATAATTGAGATGCGGGATAAAAGATTTTTTTAAAAAACTGTAATTCTTGCTCTTCAAATTCAACTAACTAAATAACGCGACCAGAAACACATACATAACGACCTCTTGAGGGAAGAAAAACATAGCGAACATGAGTTTTTGAACCTTGTGAATGAGTCTCAGGGCATCATTCACAAAGTATGCAGAATGTACTGTGATGATGAAACCCACAGAAAAGATTTATTTCAGGAAATCATTCTCCAGCTATGGAAATCGTATCCGTCATTCAAAGGAGATTCCAAATTCTCTTCCTGGATGTACAGAGTAGCGTTGAATGTGGCGATACAGGACTTTCGGAAGGAGAAGAAACGTAAATTTTTATTCTTGGAAACCTTCGAATTCAAAGAACCCCGAACGAAGCCACCTGACGATGTTACAGACGAAAGAATCCAAGCTCTCTACAAAGCTATTTCACATCTGAACAAAATTGAAAAAGCCATCATGTTGCTTCACTTAGACGAAGTTTCTAATGAGGAGATCGCCGAAATAGTGGGAATCACCCAAAACTATGTGCGGGTTAAAATGACGCGAATACGAACTAAATTAGCCCAAACCATCAAGACTGATTAATATGGATTTAACAGAACTAAAATCGGCGTGGGATGTGCTTCAGCAGGATGTTATCAGTCAGGATAACGTTGAAGAAAAGGAGATTATGACATCTGTTCACAGCAAATCGAAGTCAGAGATTTCAAAAATAAAAAAGGGGTTACAGACGAAATTCTTCATTGCTTCGGCCTCTGTTGTGTGTGCGTCAGCCCTTTCTTTGCTTTCTGTTTTAAAACCAGCGTTTAATCCGCTCGATTATATTTTCTCGCCCGTGGAATCCTCTTCATTTTTTGGTGTGATGGCTTTGGCCATAAGTGTAGTGGTTTATTTCAACTATCAGGCATACTCGCGTATAGATGCTATTGAAACCTCCGCTTTGAATTTAAAAGAGAATCTCCGTCACTTTATCGCTGCTATGAAAAGAGCTATCGCCTTCAACATCTATTCCGACACCTTCATAGCACCCATCATCTTCACCTGGGCTTACTACGCCTACGCATTCAAAGATCATTCGCTGGATGCTGATATAAGAACAGCGCTGCTATTTATTGTACCCGTAGTGGTTGGATTGCTCTCCTATATCCTGGAAAAGGTTATTCAGCAGTCAAGATTCGGAAAATATTTGGAGCGCCTAAGTGAGTATTTGAATTCCCTTCAAAAAAACTCATCTGATATGTGATTATTGATAACCCGAGTTCAATTTTTGTCTATCGAAAACTGTGTGAGTAAGAGGTAAAAGTAGCAAACTGCATCCATGACGCTCCATCCGGAGCTGATTTATCCAATGGGGCTATGAAATACTACCGTGTGTTTTGTTGCTCTGCAACTTGAGGGCGCTGGTTGGTTTTATTTGCAAACTTTGAAATATTATGTCTTGTCAGAGACTCAAACCTACACAGGCACTGTGACATGCGAAGTATTTGACGGAGTTTGTGCAGGCAGATTTTTAAACCCGCCTCGGAAATTTGTCCGAATAGCAGTGTGATACCATCAGCCCGTCAATGCAGAAAAGTGGGTAACTCGATTGCCGATCACTTTTGTGCCAAACGGGCGTGATCACACTGCCGGACAAATAGCCGCAGCGGAGGTCCGCCGGCCGGCCGGATTGGTTCTTTTTGCCGGAACAAAAAGAACATGGGTTGATCTTTAATACCTGAGTTGAACTCTAATTTGATGAAAATAAGTTTCCGGAAATGTGTTGCAAGTATCAAATACCAATTAATTCAGGCTAATACATACAATTTGAGCTTAATCAGGAAAATGATATAAATAATCATAATCACTCCCGCTAACATTCTTTGCCGGATGCATCATCATTCCTTTGGGAATACATCAGGCAAAAACAGTTCAAAAGAATGCACATCAACGTCGTTGCTCGTTCGTTGCAGGACTAAGTATTTTTGATCATATTATTTACAATAATCAGGATAAAGAACTAACTCAGTAATTTACTTTTCAGATATGAGTTTGATGATTTTAAGCTTTTTGAAAAGATAGAATTGATCAAATAAATATCATATGTATCTAAGCGTTACAATAACTTAACTTGAAATTTAAAAACAAAGTTACATTGTAATCTGACATTAAATTGAACTATCACCGATTAATAAAACCAGCTTTACAATTGATTAAAGATGTTTTTCCTATGAAAACTGTGAATTTTAAAATCCCCGACACTATTGACCTTGACGATAAGGATGTTGCTATGATTGTGGCTTCTTCTCTTTATGAAAAAGGAAAAAATTCATTGGGTCAGGCTGCTGACTTAGTCGGAATAACTAAACGCGAATTTATTGAACTCCTGGGAAAATACGATGTATCTGTGTTCAATTATCCGCCATCCGATCTATTGAAAGATGTGAGTAATGCTTGATGCAATTATTTCCGATACAAGTTGCTTAATCATACTCAAAAAAATAGATCAGCTTGATCTATTACAGCAACTCTACAAAACAGTTGCAATAACCCATGAAATTGCAACAGAATAGGGCAAAATCTTGCCTGATTGGCTTGAAGTAAAACTCGTTAAAGATATATCTAAACAAAAGTGGCTCGAGGTTCATATTGACAAGGGTGAAGCAAGTGTCATTGCCTTAGCCCTTGAAACTCCTAATTCACTTATTATTCTTGATGACTGGAAAGCACGGACAATTGCTGAAGAACTCAAAATCAAGGTTACAGGAACAATAGGAGTCATTATAAAAGCTAAAAACATCGGTTTAATTGACTCTGTTAAACCTTATTTAGATAAGATTAAAGAAACTGATTTTAGAATATCTGATGAACTAATTAAGACAGCATTAGCAGCTGCAAATGAGAAATAGCTAATTTAGCTTGAAATTAAACATCACTCTCCCCCCATCAACATTATGGGTCTTTTTGTTTCAAGTTTTTGGACTGTACTTCTATTACTCACTATGAGCTTGATTTTCTTATACAAGAAAGTGATTAAAAACCCGTATGCCCTGACAAGTAAGTTTGAAACGATTAAGAAAATAGAGGGCAGCACTGCTGAAAACATGTCAAAACTCAAGGCTGCATAAATCATGCATGTTGCTCAAGTCAATTTTATAGAATGAACCCCGTCATAATCGTTGGCAGTTCGAGAAAAGATGGCGATACCGAAGCCGTCATTAAGAAATTGTCTGAAATGTCAGGCTGGGATGTCATCAACCTGAGTGATTACGCTTTTGGCTTTTACGACTATGATCACAATAACAGAATGGATGATTATTTGCCGTTGATGACCGATATTCTCGATCAATACGACACGCTGATTTTTGCCACTCCCGTTTACTGGTACAGTATGAGCGCGATTATGAAGACCTTCTTTGATCGCATCACCGATCTGTTCACCATTAAAAAAGATCTCGGCCGAAAACTGCGCGGAAAAAATATGGCCGCGTTGAGTTGCTCACATGGAAATAATTTAGGAGATGCTTTCTGGCTTCCGTTTTCAGAATCAGCCAACTATCTGGGTATGAATTATTTGGGGAACATGCATATCATTACCGGGGAGAGTTTCGATGAAAAAATATTGGGTTTTATTGAGATGATTGAGATGATTGAGAAGGATCTTTAATTAATAAATGATCACATTTAAAGTTGTCAGAAACATCCCTGAAATTGGGCGGATTAGTTCATATTAGAAATCTACTGACAATATTAGTAGATTATTTTTTCAGGATTATCATCAATGCAAAAACAGTACGATCTATGAATGTTCAATCTGAAAAATTAAGAATTATCGAATGGGTAATCTCCCTGAATGATACTGACATGCTCGAGCGAATAAAATCTCTTAAAGAAAAGACGGGGGCGAATACTGATTTTTGGGAAGAACTTTCTGAAGCTGAAAAAGCCTCTATAGAACGTGGTTTAAAAGACAAGGAAGAGGGCAACGTATTATCTCACTCCGAAGTCCGCTCTAAATATGAAAAATATCTATAACATCATTTGGACGCGTGAAGCTGTAAGCAACCTTGATGACATTACAGAGTATCTACTTGATTTTTGGTCTGAAAGAGAGTTTAAAATATTCATAGAAAAGCTTGAGAAGCTACTGGCTCTAATTTCTGATACACCAACTATATTCCCAGCCTCAAAGAAACGCAAAAATCTCCGACGAGCAGTTTTGAGTAAACAAACCACTATATACTATTCTGTCGAATCTGATGCTATTACAATAATTTCTTTGTTTAATAATCGGAGAAATCCGGATTCACTCGATATTTAATTTTTCCTTTAATTCCACCAAATAAAAAAGGCGACAGCAGCTATCTGCCACTATCGCCTGAATCGGAATAATTTTTCTGTCAGTTACCTGGTATTAAACTGCCTCTAAAAACCAACTTTCAACTGCATCAGGAAATTGCGCTCTGCTTGCGGGTAATAGAAGTTCTCGGTGACAAGTTCACCGCCCCACACATAAGAATACGTGTAGCCGTTCGCCTCATAAAGTTCACTGAATAGATTGTTTATTTTCAATGCCAGCGAAATATCGTTTACAAATTTCCCGGGATTCCAACCAGCACGGAATGTAATATCGTTGACTAAATAGGGATCTAAAGAACGACTATTCTGCCCGGTATTATCGAGATATTGACGGGAGACGTACTTTGTGATCCAATCGAGCTCGAAATTTTCCCACACCAGAGTAACAATAGACTGACCTATTACCGATGGCGAGAACGCAATTTCGGTGTTGGAGTAACTCACGGTATCCTGCTGCGGAAGCCCGTTTACGTAAGCCAGATCGTAGTTATCGTAATACTGATTGTACTCATCAATTTTATTCTGTGAGAGCGTCAGATTTCCGCTCCACTCCAGCCAGTCGGTGATGCGGATTCCTGCCTGCGTCTCAATTCCCAAACGGTAACTGTCTTCCACATTCTCCCGAATGTACGCGCCCACATCGTTGATCTCTCCGGTGAGAATTAACTGATTATGGTAGTTCATCCAGTAGCCGTTAACCGCCGCCATCCAGTCTTGCGACTGATATTCGTAGCCCGTTTCCAGATTGTACAACGTTTCCGGCTCGGGAAAATCTCCTCGTACGCTGTTCACATATTCTTCGCGTGTTGGCTCTTTATTTCCCACCGAAAATGAGGCGAATGCTTTCTGACGATCAGAAAAACGATAGGTCAATCCCGCCTTGGGATTAAAAAACGTGAGCTGATCACTCAGATTTATCTCCTGCAGATTATTGAAATTATCGCGGTCGAATCCCAAAAACTGGTAATCCAGATAACGCAGCTGCATATCTCCGTAAAGGAGCATTTTATCATCCAGCAACTCATATTCAGCTTTCACATAACCAGACAGATCTAATTTTTCCCCGTCGTTATCGTAGTAGTTATCACCATTTTCGCTGTCTCCGGCAAAGCGAGCCCAGATGACCTCACCAAAGTGACGCCCTTCATAATTGTTAGCGGCAAATCCGGCTGTAAGCGCGAAATCCTCATTAATTTGAGATTGCAGAGAACCTGTCATTCCGTAAAAATCGTTATCCAGCCATTTCTGACGAATCAAATCACTTGTGTTAATCGTGTCGTTTCCAGCATACACAGGACCGATGTTGTAATCAGCAAGATCATCATCTTTACGATAGGTTTCGTAATAGCCTTCGCCGTGTGTGTAGTGCGTGGAGAGATTTACTGATGAAGCATCATCCTCCCCAAATACATACGAATAGTGCAGCTGATAGTGATCCTGACCGTAGTTATCCGTCTCGTTATCGTAGGTATAGAAGTTGTACGTTCTGCCGCTGTTCAGGATGTTTTCAGCGTCTTCCGCATCAAGTCCGTTGCGGGCTATATAGTCACGAATGGCGGCTTCATCACCGTCAATAACCGCTTCGGGTGTTCCGTACCACGCCTGATAGGTTTTCTCCTCTCCCGAAAACACAACGGCTTTCAGCAGGTGATTATCTCCGTGCCAGGCAGCATTGAAAAAGTAGGATTCCAGATTGGATGAAGCGCGGTCAATGTAGCCGTCTGTTTTAATATTGGATAGACGCCCGTCGAACGACCAGCCGTTGCTCAACAGTCCCGTACCAAATTTTACCGTTGATTTCTGTGTGTTGTAACTGCCAAGTCCGAGCGAAACATCTCCGTAAGGTTCTGGATTCAGCGTAGTGGTTTCTATGTTGATGCTCGCTCCGAACGCTGCCGGACCATTGGTGGATGTTCCCACGCCACGCTGCACCTGAATAGACTGAACGGAACTGGCCAGATCTGG
>Ga0136557_1001815_pt1 | contig 13077 bp, 11 predicted proteins | sample AntRauTorckE6832_FD_104796 | JGI IMG/M metagenome (GOLD analysis project Ga0136557, IMG submission 104796) | Saline lake microbial communities from Rauer Islands, Antarctica - Metagenome Torckler E6 #832 | ecosystem: Environmental > Aquatic > Non-marine Saline and Alkaline > Saline | place...
CGTCACGGCCTGGCTTTGGACTAACATCAAAAAGCATTTTCAGCGCCACCAGAATAACAAAAACGCCGATGAGCAGTTCAAGCGCGGCACCAGAAATCATTGAGGCGGTCACAGCACCAAGCACAGCCCCGATGACAATACCGACAGCCATTGACCGGACAATGTCCCAGCGAACCGCGTCGTGCAGATGGTGTGAGCGAATCGAGCTGATGGATGTGAACACAATAGTAGCCAGCGATGTGCCAACAGCCAGATGGGCCGCGATATCACCACTGACACCCTGAAGCCCGAAACTGAAAATCAGCACCGGCACGATCACCAGACCGCCACCGATGCCGAAAAGACCCGCAAGGGTTCCTGCGAAGGCGCCGAGGGCAAGGTATAGTGCGATAAGGGGAACCAGAGTCATTGTCCAAGCCGTGCACAGTCATAAAAACAGGCTGGTATGATACACACAGCGTTCGTTTAGTTCACTCGCCTGTTCCCCCACTTTTTCAACCAGAATGGAAACCGGACTTTCATGTGCCTGATCGTATTTTCCGTCAACCAGCATTCGCATTTCCCACTGGTGATGGCGGCCAACCGGGACGAGTTTTTCCAGCGGCCAACTGCGGCCATGGGGTGGTGGCAGAGTGATGTCGCCGGTGAAGAAGTTCTGGCCGGACAGGACCTGCTGTCTGGGGGAACCTGGCTTGCGGTAAGTCGCAATGGCGCTGTGTCTGCAGTAACCAATGTCAGGGAAGCCAGTGAAGTCAGGGCAAGCAGATCTCGCGGAGAACTGCCGTTGCTGGCGCATCAACACGAGCCAGATGCCCTGGCCAGGATTCTGTTGCCGGATCGTAATCATTACGCCGGCTTCAACCTTGTGCGTGTGGACACCCAGGGCGGATGGTATTTCAGTAACCGCGACAGCCACCCTGGGCGGCAGATTCATCGGGGTATTTTCGGGCTCAGCAATCACCTTCTGCAGACGCCATGGCCCAAACTGCTCCGGCTTCGTAATGCCGTCAGCGACCTGCTCGGTGATACACCTGTCGGGCAGGCTGACCAGCTGCACGATACCCTGACCCGCCAGCTGCAGGACACCACTCCCGCGCCCGACAGGCAGTTACCAGACACGGGGGTCGGCATCGAAAAAGAGCGCTTTCTGTCCTCTCCGTTTATCAAAAGCAAGGAATACGGGACCCGGGCCACCACGGTTGTCAGCATCAGCCAGACTGGGGAAATCCTTGTCACCGAGCAAAGCTATGGTCCTGACGCGCAAAAATTGGAAAACAGGAAGTTTCGCTGGCAGCGAAGCGACTGAAGCTTTGATATAATCCGCCGAAACCCGCGCACTACCGGAGGCCCCTATGGTCGCTGAAAAAGGCACTGCGTCCATTGCCGACTTTGAAAAGTCACTGGATGAACTGGAAAAGCTGGTCAACGATCTTGAGCGGGGAGAACTTTCGCTGGAGCAGTCCCTGACGGCGTTTGAACGGGGAGTGAAACTGACCCGTGAATGCCAGCAAGCGCTGAAAACAGCCGAGCAGCGGGTTGATCAACTGGTGGAAAACAGCGACGGAACACTGGAGACCAGGCCGTTTTTGCCTGACGACCCTGCCTGATGGACCCAGTCACCACCTTTCTTGCACAATGCCGTTCGGACGTTGACACGACACTGGCCTGGCGTCTGACCGATTCAGAGTTCGGTTCTGCCAGGCTTCTGGATGCCATGAAATACAGCGTCCTGGGCGGCGGCAAACGGGTACGCCCGGCCCTGTGCATAGCAGCAGCCCTGGCAGTGGGTCAGTCCAGGGAGGCTGCCCTGATACCCGCCTGCGCAACCGAACTTATCCACGCCTACTCGCTTATCCACGATGACCTGCCCGCCATGGATAACGACGAATTGCGCCGCGGCAGGCCGACCACCCACATCGCGTTTGATGAAGCGACAGCCATTCTGGCCGGCGATGCGCTGCAGACACTGGCCTTTGACTGGCTAGCGGAAGCCCCGATGATGGACGACCGCACCCGGCTTGCCATGGTTCGGGAACTGGCAAAGGGCAGCGGCCACCGGGGCATGGTCGGCGGCCAGGCCATTGATCTTGAATCCGTCGGTAAACATGTGTCTATCGAACATCTGGAATCCATGCACCGGCACAAAACCGGCGCGTTAATCGTGGCGGCAATCCGCATCGGCGCCCTGACTGCACCGAACCTGAAGCCAGCCCAGATCAGCGCCCTGACCGACTACGCCCGCACCCTGGGACTGGCGTTTCAAGTGCAGGACGACTTACTGGATATTGAGGGCGACACCACCGTCATTGGCAAACCCCAGGGGTCGGATCAGGCGCGAGGCAAACCCACCTATCCTTCCTTGATGGGCGTTGAGCAGGCCCGCGAGTATCTGGCCGAATTACTCAAAAACGCCCTGAACAGCCTGGACTCTTTCGGCAGCGAAGCTGATACCCTGAGGGCCATGGCGGATTACGTTGTTGCTCGCACCTATTAGTAGGAGCCGCATGGCTTGTAGTAGGAGCCGCATGGCTTGATAGTTTGCCGGGCAGACGCGCACACTGTGAATCATGGATGGTTGAACGTCACAGGCATGAAATGCCCCCCCTCCATCCCTTATAATATAAGCCAAATCCTGAAACATCCGACAAAGACACGAGTAAATGCACGAACCCTATACCTTCAAGGAAATCCCGTCCCAGCGGCCCAACACGCCCTTGCTGGACCGGATTGATACCCCGGTCCAGCTCCGCGAGTTGCCTGCAGACCAGTTGACTCAACTGGCCCGGGAGCTTCGTTCGTTTCTGCTATGGACTGTCGGCCAGACCGGCGGGCATTTTGGCGCCGGCCTGGGTGTTCTGGAATTGACGGTGGCATTGCATTACGTCTTCAACACACCGGAGGACCGCCTGGTGTGGGATGTCGGCCATCAGGCCTATCCCCACAAGATTCTTACTGGCCGCCGCAACCTCATGGACAGCATCCGCCGCAAGGACGGTCTGGCAGGTTTTCCCAAAAGAGCAGAGAGTGAATTCGACACTTTCGGAGTGGGCCACTCCAGCACCTCCATCAGTGCTGCACTGGGTATGGCTATTGCCTCAGGCATACAGAAAACAGGGCGTAAAAGCATTGCCGTCATCGGTGATGGCGCGATGACGGCAGGCATAGCGTTCGAGGCTCTCAATCACGCCGGGCACCTGCACGCCGATATGCTGGTCATCCTGAACGACAACGACATGTCGATTTCCCGCAACGTGGGCGGCCTGAACAACTATTTTGCCAAGCTGCTGGCCAGCCGCACCTACAACCAGGTCCGGGACAGCAGCAAAAAGGTGCTTCAGGGCACGCCCAACCTGATGGCCCTGGCGCGGAAAACCGAAGAACACTTCAAGGGAATGATTTCCCCTGGCACCTTATTTGAAGAGCTGGGTTTCAATTACATCGGCCCCATTGATGGCCATGATCTGCCGCTGCTGCTGGAAACCCTGGAAAACATACGAGAGCTGGACGGCCCCCAGTTTCTGCATGTGGTGACCACCAAAGGCAAAGGCTTTGCCCCGGCGGAAGCGGATCCCATTGGCTATCACGCTATCAATAAAATTGAGCCGGTACCGCCCTCCAGGCCGGAGCCGGTCAAGCCGAAACCTTCGAAACCCAAATACGCCAATGTGTTCGGGCAATGGCTCTGCGATGCGGCCGAAGCCGACGAGCGTGTCATCGGCATAACGCCGGCGATGTGCGAGGGGTCGGATTTACTGGCATTCTCCCAACGTTTCCCGGACCGGTATTTTGATGTGGCCATTGCGGAACAGCATTCGGTCACGCTCGCCGCAGGGCTGGCCTGCGACGGTGCCAAACCGGTTGTCGCAATCTACTCGACCTTTCTGCAGCGGGCCTATGACCAGTTGATTCACGATGTGGCGATTCAGAATCTGGATGTATTGTTTGCGATTGACCGGGCCGGCCTGGTCGGAGAAGACGGCCCCACCCACGCAGGTGCTTTCGACATCACCTATTTGCGCTGCGTTCCCAATATGGTCGTAATGACTCCCTCTGACGAGAACGAGACCCGGCAACTGCTTCACACCGGCATGCTGCACAACGGCCCTGCCTCGGTGCGCTACCCGCGAGGGACTGGCCCGGGGGCACATATCGACGCTGAGCTGGCACCACTTCCAATCGGGCGAGGTCGCCGGCTAAGAGAGGGCTCGGGCATTGCGATCCTGAATTTTGGCACGCTTCTGGCGCCTGCACTTGAGGCAGCGGAAACGCTGGGCGCGACGGTAGCGGATATGCGCTTCGTTAAACCTTTAGACCAGGACCTGATTCTCGCTCTGGCGGAAGAACATGATCTTCTGGTTACTCTTGAAGAGAATGCGATTGCGGGCGGAGCTGGCAGTGCCGTTACTGAATTGCTGAATAGCCGGAACATTTTGCAGCCGGTGCTACAGCTTGGCCTGCCCGACACCTTTGTGGATCACGGCAAACACGCCCAACTGCTGTCGGAAGTGGGCCTGGATTCAGAGGGCATTCTGCGGTCGATCGAAAAACGATGGGCGCTTACCAAGCGAACCGATCTCCTGGCTGCGGTAAAATAGCCGGCAGCCAGAATGATTTTTTTACAGTCCCGGGTTACAAATCAGAGCGTCGGATCGTCGTCCTGATGGGTCTCAAGCCAATGCCCGAGCTTGCTCTGCTTGGTATTCAGATAGTGCTCGTTATGGGGGTTGCGCCCAACGTGTAGCGGTACCCGCTCAGCAATATCGATACCCAGGTCTGTCAAAGCGTCCACTTTCCTGGGGTTGTTGGTCATCAGCTTCAGGCTGCTGACTCCCAGATGAGACAGCATATCCCGACACATGCCGTAATCCCGTAAGTCTGCGGCAAAGCCCAGTTGCTCGTTTGCCTCTACTGTATCCGCACCTGCATCCTGCAGATTATAGGCGCGAATCTTGTTAAGCAGACCGATACCACGCCCTTCCTGGCGCAAATACATCAATATGCCCCGACCTTCCCTCGCGATGCTTCTTAACGCCTCTTCAAGCTGGTAGCCGCAATCACACCGCATACTGTATAGCGCATCGCCAGTCAGGCACTCAGAGTGTGTCCGGGCCAGCATAGGCTCCTGGCTGTCCAGATCACCCAGCGTCAGGGCGATATGCTCTTTGCCGGTCTCCGGCTCTTCGAAACCGTGCATGTCAAAAACACCAAAGGGTGTCGGAAGACGGCAGGTCTCGACATAACGAACAGCCACAGTATTTCCTCGTGGTTCAGTCAAACGGGCCGCGCATTCTATCACGGGGCCATCCTCCTGGCGTAGTCTGTGCACTGGCCTCTCCTGTTGATTGGATTACCCAGACAGTTACGCTGATCCTTCAGAAGCAGACCAGTGCCCACTGCGACCGCCTTTCTTCTCAAGCAGACGAATGCCGTCAATCACCATGCCCCGGTCAACTGCCTTGCACATATCATAGAGAGTCAACGCCGCCACACTGACCGCTGTCAGCGCCTCCATTTCGACGCCGGTCTGACCGGACAGCTTGCACCGGGACTGCACTCTCACCGACTGGCGGTCTTCTCCCGGAGTCAGCTCCACCTTTACCGACGAAAGATTGAGCGAGTGGCAGAGCGGAATCAGATCGTGGGTTTTTTTGGCGGCCATGATGCCGGCAATCCGCGCGACAGCGAGCACATCACCTTTCGGATGTTCACCTTCAATGATCATCGACAGGGTCTGCGGTGCCATTCTTATCACACCCTCGGCCCGGGCCTCGCGTTCGGTTACCGATTTGGAGCCCACGTCCACCATGCGGGCTTCGCCTTTGTCATCCAGGTGGGTCAGATTACTCATGTCTTTCTCCGCAACTCATTGTTTAGGCGAAGACCCGGGCCACCAATAGCTGATACCGGCTATGCCCTGAGCGCCGTTTGACTTCATTTCCTGCTCGTCCCCGGCATCGAGGCCGCCAAGACCATAAACCACCATCGGAGCGTCTGCCACCAGTTGCCGAAATTCGTCAGCCTTAAGGGCCGCCGACCCCGGATGGCTGCGGGTCGGCCTGACCGGTCCCAGGGTGATGAAATCCGCCTGAAGACGGGCAGCATGCTGAACCTCTTCAGCGTTATGGCAGGAAACCGCAAGCAGGTAGCCATCGTCGATCGGACGGCTATTGTGCCGCCGGGCTTCCCGCCAGGGCATGTGCAGACCGGCGGCACCCGGAAATTCATGCATCCAGTGCGATGCCCCGTGAAGCATCCATTGCACGCCGCGATTCCAGTCAGCGTTTCTGATTACCTCTGAGACCAGTGCATGATATTGAGCGTGTTCCAGTTCGGGTGCACGCAGCAGGCAAAGACGCTGGTCACTTTCCGGCAACGCCTGCATCAACCGTTGCAGATAGTCATATCGCCCAGACGCACTGCCGGTTATCGCATAACGCCCTGGCAGACGCAGGGCACGGCTAATCGGCCGGTTTGCCGCCGGAAAGTCAATGTCAGCGAGATCCTTCGGATCACGCCACTCAACCAGTTGCCCTTCCTGCCCCGAGGGCTCACCCTCCGAACGCGAGGCCTCCCAGACATCCAGAAAAACGTATTTGTCACCATAGTCATGCCGGATACCAATCAACGGCGACAGGTCTGATGCGGTAACAGACAGGCCGGTCTCCTCCCTGATTTCCCTCACCAATGCTTCCTGCACTGTTTCGTTGGGCTCAACCTTACCACCGGGAAACTCCAACAGGCCACCTTGATGAACATGGTCAGGGCGGCGGGCAATCAGCACCCGACCGCCCCGACGAATCACCCCTACGGCTACGTGAATAATGGGCGCTGTTGGCCGGGTGGGTTTAGTCAGATGCGAGCTCAGGTTCGATATTCCGCATTGATGGTGACGTAATCGTGGGAAAAGTCGCAGGTCCAGACCCGCTCAGACACTTCGCCTCGCTTTAAATCGATATGAATGGTGATTTCTTCCTGATCCATGACTGCCTGCCCCCGCGCTTCGCTGTAATCGTCGGCGCGACCACCCTGACGGACCAGACAAACGTCCCCCAGGTGGATCTCCAGCGCCTGCAGATCCAGCCCCTCAACGCCGGCACGACCAACAGCGGCGAGGATACGCCCCCAGTTCGGGTCGGATGCAAAAAGGGCTGTTTTGACCAGTGGTGAATGAGCCACTGTATAGGCAACGTCCAGAGCCTCCTGAACGGATGCAGCGTGACTGATTTCGATAGTGACAAACTTGGTGGCGCCCTCTCCATCACGAACAATGGCGTGCGCCAGATCCAGATACACCTCTTTAAGAGCCGTTTTCAGTTCTGCGGCAAAAGGGCTGTCGGTGGTAATCTCGGGCCCACCATACTGGCCGGTTGCAATCAGCATGCAGGCGTCGTTGGTGGAGGTATCGCCATCAATGGTGATGCGATTGAAGGATTGCTCGCCCAACTCGGCCGACCACTGCGCCAACAGCTCTGGGGCCAGCTTCGCATCGGTCGCGATAAAACCCAGCATGGTGGCCATGTTCGGCCGGATCATGCCTGCACCCTTGCTGATGCCTGATATGGTCACCAGGTGCTCGCCCAGCCGCACTTGGCGTGATGCACCTTTGGGCCGGGTGTCGGTGGTCATGATCCCAGAAGCGGCTTCTGCCCATCGGTCTTCGGTCGTTCCGGACAGAAGCCCCGGCAGGGCATCGATGATTTTTCCGGCTGGCAGTGGCTCACCAATCACCCCGGTGGAAAACGGCAGCACAGACTCCGGGTCGGCCCCGGTTATCTCTGCCACTGCGTTGCAACAGGCAACGGCATCGGTCATGCCCCGCTCGCCGGTACCGGCGTTCGCGTTGCCTGTGTTGATCAGCAGGAAGCGTGGCTCACCCACCTTCAAGTGCCTGCGGGAAATATGCACAGGCGCCGCACAGAACTGGTTTTTGGTGAAGATGCCGGCAACGCGGCTACCGGAAGCCAGCTCAAAAACCACCAGATCCTTGCGGCCCGGCTTTTTGATGCCTGCACTGGCGATGCCGATTTTCACACCCTTGACCGGAAAAAACCGGGGTAAGGTTCCGGGGCCGACAGCCATGATCGCTCTCCTGTACTTATAAAAAGTCACAAAACGAAAAACCCGCAGCCTGAAGAGATCAGGCGCGGGCCATTGATTCACCGTGTCACAAGTCGGTCTGACCCGGTCAGGTGACTTTACCGTGACACTGCTTGTATTTCTTTCCGGAGCCGCATGGACAGGGTTCGTTCCGACCTACTTTGCGACCCTCGCGAACGAAAGTGTCCGGCGTACCTTTTGGCTGCGCCGGGCCACCCTGTTCACCCTCGGCGGCTTTTTCGGCAGTGGCACTGGTTTCATCGTGGCGCAGCCTGGCCTGCGCCAGCTCCCGCTGGAGCTCTTCCTTGCGGCGGCGCTCAATTTCATCCATTTCTTCGCGGCTCTGCACTTTCACGCGGGAAATCACCCGCACCACATCCCGTTTCATGGTGTCGAGCATAGTCTCGAACAGGTTGAAAGCCTCGCGCTTGTATTCCTGCTTGGGATTCTTCTGAGCATAACCACGCAGGTGGATACCCCGGCGCAGGTGGTCCATGTTGGACAGGTGCTCTTTCCAGAGCGTATCGAGAACCTGCAGGAAAACCTGCTTCTCGAATTTTCGCATTGGCTCAGAACCGGCCAGCTCTTCCTTGGCCTCATAGTCTGCGATCACCGCATTCAGAATGCGCTCGCGCAGGCTTTCTTCGTAGAGTTTTGAGTCTTCGTCCAGCCATTGCTGAATTGGCAGGTCGATTCCCAGCTCTGACTGGAGCTGACTCTCCAGGCCAGGGACATCCCACTGTTCAGGCATGCTCTGGGGTGGGATAAAATCACTGACGAGTTGGTCGACAACGTCTTCCCGGATGGTTTTAACTATGTCCGAAATGTCTTCAGAGCCCATCACTGCATTGCGTTGGTCATAGATAACCGAGCGCTGGTCGTTGGCCACATCGTCGTATTCAAGCAGCGTTTTCCGCATATCAAAGTTGCGGCCTTCCACTTTACGCTGTGATTTTTCAATGGCGTTCGTCACCATTCGGTGCTCGATGGCCTCGCCCTGCTTCATGCCCATTGCCTGCATCAGGCTTTTGACACGATCCGGTGCGAAAATCCGCATCAGGTTATCTTCCAGCGACAGGAAGAACCTTGAAGACCCGGGGTCACCCTGTCGCCCCGCACGGCCACGCAGCTGGTTATCAATCCGCCGGGATTCGTGGCGCTCGGTGCCGATAATATGCAGGCCTCCGGCATCCAGAACCTGATTGTGGCGCTCGGTCCATTCAGCTTTGATGCGGGCAACCTCTTCTTCGGAAGGGTTTTCCATGCCCGCCACTTCAAATTCCCAGTTACCGCCAAGCACAATATCCGTGCCACGACCGGCCATGTTGGTGGCGATGGTAACCGCCCCGGGACGACCCGCCTGGGCAATAATCTGGGCTTCACTTTCGTGCTGTTTGGCGTTCAGGATCTTGTGTTCGATGCGCGCCTTTTTCAGCATCATCGACAGCAGCTCTGACGCTTCGATAGATGCGGTACCCACGAGGATCGGCCGCCCTTCTGCCGTCACGTCCTTGATCTCATCAATGATAGCGTGAAACTTTTCTTCCTCGGTCAGATAGATGAGATCGTTGTAATCAGTCCGCTGGATCGGTTTGTTGGGCGGAATAACAACAACGTCCAGGCCGTAGATCTGACGGAATTCAAAGGCCTCTGTATCGGCAGTACCGGTCATGCCGGCAAGCTTGTCGTACAGGCGGAAGTAGTTCTGGAAGGTCGTCGACGCCAGCGTCTGGCTCTCAGCCTGAATGCGCACGCCCTCTTTGGCTTCAATGGCCTGATGTAGCCCCTCACTCCAACGACGTCCCGGCATGGTACGGCCGGTGTGTTCGTCGACAATGACGATCTGATCACCCTGAATGATGTAATCGACGTCCTTCTGGAACAGGTGATGGGCACGAAGTGCAGAGTGAACGTGGTGCAGAAGGCTGAGGTTGGCAGCCGAGTAGAGGCTCTCGTCCTCGCGAAGCAGTTCCATGCTCCGCAACAGCTCTTCGACGTGTTCGTGACCCGCCTCAGTGAGCTCGGCCTGACGGGATTTCTCATCGATCGTGAAATCGCCGTCCGGGTCGCCTTCATCTTCTTCGCTGACCTCACCCTTTCTGAGCTTGGGTACCAACTCATTGATCGCCCGGTAAGCCTTTGAGCTGTCTTCAGCAGCGCCGGAAATAATCAGCGGCGTACGCGCTTCGTCGATAAGGATGGAGTCTACTTCGTCAACAATGGCGAAATGCAGGCTGCGCTGAACTTTGTCTTCCGTGCTGAAAGCCATGTTGTCACGCAGGTAGTCAAAACCAAACTCATTATTGGTCCCGTAAACAATGTCCGCCTGATACGCAGAGCGCTTTTCTTCCTGGGGCTGACCTGCCGCAACAACACCTACCTGCAACCCCATGAATCTGTATAGCTTGCCCATCCATTCCGCGTCACGCCGGGCCAGATAGTCGTTGACCGTGACCAGATGAACGCCTTTTCCGGTAAGCGCATTGAGATAGACAGCCAGGGTAGCCACCAGGGTTTTACCCTCACCGGTTTTCATCTCTGCAATGCGCCCTTCGTGCAGGGTAATCCCGCCTATCATCTGCACATCGTAGTGACGCATACCCATCACACGACGGCTGCCCTCTCTGGCAGTGGCAAACGCCTCCGGCAACAGCTGGTCAAGGGTTTCGCCTTCCTCATACCGACGCCGGAATTCAGCGGACTTACCTTGCAACTCGGTGTCGGACAGATTGCCATACTCTTCTTCAAGTTCGTTGATGCGCAGAACTGTTTTGCGCATACGCTTGATTTCTCTGGCGTTCTTACTGCCAAACATCTTTGTTGCAAGCTTCGTGAACATAGACCACTGCTTCTTTGATTAATCGGAGGAAGCGGCATTCTAACCTTATTTCACGGGAGTTCAAAAGATGGGCCTCACAGAAGCCCGACTTGACGCAACGCCCCGGGAAAGATGAATGCAGCGGGGCACTGTGGCCCCAGGCAGGAATTAACGAATCAGCGGCTGGCTCGGCGGATGTAGGTTTCGGGATTCTGGGACTTGCCATTCTGCAGAACCTCGAAATGCACGTGAGGTCCGGTTGAGCGGCCAGTACTGCCCATGGCGGCCAACACCTGGCCTTTCTGGACAACTTCGCCTACCGTCGCCTTAACGGTCTTGGCATGGGCGTAGCGGGTGACAAGGCCGTCTCCGTGATCCACCTCAACGAGATTGCCATAACCGTAACGGTCCCCGGCGAAGGTCACCACACCAGCGCCTACTGAAATAATGTCGCTACCCTCCTTGCCGGCAAGGTCAACACCATTGTGCCAGGTGCGTTTGCCGGTGAAGGGATCAGAGCGATAGCCGTACTTTGACGATAACCAGCCCCAGGTGATGGGGCGGCCTTCAACGTAGCGCTCGTGTTCGAGTTTGTTCTGGGAGGACACAATATCCAGCATGCGCAGCTGATGCTCACGGTCCTCGATGCGCTGGGCCAGAGAGTCAATCATCTGGGTCAGCTGAGGCGCAGTGAATGAGTCGCCACTGAGGCCGTCTTCGGGCCCACCCACTGCCGCTGGCTGGCTGAAATCGAACTCGTCACTGGCCACGACGCCAGTCTCAACAAAACGTTGACCAAGCGCATCCAGGCGCAGCAGACGACCCTGCATCGCACCCAGACGAAGCGTCAGGGCATCAACCTGCTGGCGTACATTGTCGCGGACCCGCGCCAGTTCTGCTTTCTGGTCGTCAAGCCTGGTTTGCCAGTGAGCGGCCAATTCTGAGGCTGGCGACTCCTGCGCCCGGGTTTCATTCAGAGCGAATCTGTAGCCCGACCAGGCGGAGACCGCCAGCAGACCCAATACGAGACAAACAATGGCGGCAGCAAGCGGCAGATTAATCTGCATTGCATGAGATTTCCCGTGGCTCTTGCCAACAAGAATAATGTTCATAGGACTATCTGATGTCATTGGGAGCGCAACCTTTTCCTGTAGTGTTGCACCCCGAGTGATCTGACCGGCCCTGCCAGTTATCCGATACCAGGTTGTGGAGACTTTCTCCAAAAACCTGACCCTGGGCAGAATTGACCGCATCCGAAAACGCGTGTGCCATCCTTTGCAACGACTACGTCCATTTGAAGTAGAAGCTGCCCGTAGACATACACACGCCGGACAATGTAAAACGAGTGTAATACAGGCAACGCCTTATAACCGTGCCGAAGTGTAACCAATTGTAACCCTTTCCGTCGAGAATTACCGATTGACATGAAAAAAAAGAGCGATCTGCAACTCACTCCTGACAGCTTCAGTCGCGCCTCAACGCTGCGACAGCTGATGGCAAAAGCAAACATGCATGCGGAGGCGGAGCAGCAGATTATAGCCACTTTACCTGACAGCCTGGCTCAGGGAAGCCGGTTCGTCAGCTGCCAGGAGGGCGAACTGGTTATATCAACGGATACGGCCGCAAAAGCAAGCCAGATTCGTTTTCGCCAGAGCGATATTATGGCAGCAGCACGTGAATATGAGCTTTTCCAGTTTGTCTGGAAACTGAAAGTAAAGGTACAGCCAGCTCGTTACAATGAACGACCTGTCAGGAAAATCACACCCCTCAGCAACGAAAATGCCCAGCTCCTCAAAGAGGAAGCCGGGCACACGAAGGACCAGCAATTACGCGAGATTCTCGAAAAACTCGCGAGCCACGTCAGGGACTAAAGCATCCTGCTTCAGCCCGCCGCCAGCACAGGTTTCATGTAGGAGATCGGGGCAGTGGCCTCGTCGTCAAAGGTAACCACTTCCCAGGCATCTTCTTCAGCCCTGAGCTTACGCAGCAACTTGTTGTTCAGGTCGTGACCGGACTTAATGCCACGGAATTCGCCAATCAGGCTGTTGCCCAACTGATAAAGGTCACCAATAGCGTCCAGTACCTTGTGCTTGACGAATTCGTCCTCGTAGCGAAGACCGTCCTCATTAAGGATTTTGTAGTCGTCAACCACAATGGCGTTA
>Ga0136557_1001818_pt1 | contig 13070 bp, 15 predicted proteins | sample AntRauTorckE6832_FD_104796 | JGI IMG/M metagenome (GOLD analysis project Ga0136557, IMG submission 104796) | Saline lake microbial communities from Rauer Islands, Antarctica - Metagenome Torckler E6 #832 | ecosystem: Environmental > Aquatic > Non-marine Saline and Alkaline > Saline | place...
AAAATCTTGTTGAAAATACAGCTGTTGAGAACTGTTTTGACAATTGACAATTTTTTCAAACAATGGTTTTGTGATCATTATTTGTCAAAATATCTATTGATCAAAAAATGGAATAAATTTATCGTTATTTTCCATTTTTTACACTTATTATCTGATAAACTGGAAAAAATTCTATCCTATAACCGTGATAGGTGGAAATTTTCCATGTATTAATACTGTTAGCCTACTTACGAAGAAGGAAAATTTGAAACGTATAAAACGAAATCCAGAAAGATTTGAAGTTTTAGATCTGTATTCAACCATTGGGCAAAAGTATGGCTTTAAGCTTAATGATCCAAAATCATATGAAGAATTCGTAAAGGTTATTAATGCATCTTTAGAGAACAGTAAAACAGATCATCAATTATTGTACGGAAAAAGAATTGAAACTCTATTCGGGTATATTGTTGGAGCCCTGGGTAATAGTTCATTCCTAAAAAGCGAGGATAGTGGAGAGATTTTTACTGATTCATCCAACCACAACATAGTTCCTCCGGATTTTAAGATAATTCTAAAAAACGGAAGTTGTTTTTTTGTCGAAGTAAAAAACTACCACCAAGCGATCAACAAAGCGTTTACTTTGAGTAAAAAATCTTTTGAAAAGCTATCCAATTACTCAAAGTTGCACAATCTTCCTTTGAAAATAGCGATTTATTTTTCTCAAGCAAATAAATGGGTATTGCTTTCACCAGAGTCTTTTGAGGTTGGAAATAAGAATTTGAAAATCAGTTTCACATCTGCTTACGCAAAAAGTGAAATGTCGATAATTGGAGACAAGTTATTGGGAACTATACCTGACTTGATCCTAGAATTTAAAACAAGTCTAGATGAAGCCGCTAAGATAGAGGGAAAAGACAATGTCCCATTTACAATTCGTGAAGTAAACATGTTTTGTAATGGGTCAGAAATTAAAGAAAAAACCGAGAAAGATATAGCGTTCTATTTGATGAGATATGGGAGCTGGGTTGAAAAGAAGGTAGATAACTTAATAGTACACGACAAGTTACTTGGAGTTCGTTTTACTTTTTCCCCTGAATTCATCAATGATGAAGACGAAAATGAGTTTCAACTCATAGGCACGTTAAGTGAAATGATTAGCAATGCTTATAAAGAACATACTATTGATGATAACCAGATAGTTGCACTCAGTACTAATGCAGATCCACAGATATTTAGGCCATTAATACCGGATGGATATAAAGGGAAACAGTTGCCTTTATGGCAATTCGTTATTGGATCTAATCAAGAATTTAAAGGCTAACAAATGCATAAACGCAGACTTTTATCGCGCCGTTTCGTTCGCTGCGCTCACTGCACAACGCGATAAAAGCTGGTTATGCTGGCGTTATAACTCTAAGTACAAAGGTATTAAATAAGAATTAATATGTCAGAAAAAGAATTAATAAATATTAGATGTCCCCACTGCTTTGAAGATAATGCTTTCAATTTATCAAAAGATATAAAGTGTAAACATTGTGATAAAAAATTAACAAACAACAAATATATTAAGCCTATTATTTCTGGCTTAGCAACTTTTTCAACAGCTGCAATTATTGGGATCGGAAGCGGTATAGCTGTAGACGAGTACTTCATCGATCCCAACAGATATCCAGTAAACGTAGAGTATTCGATTATCAATAGTTGCATTTCTCAATATGACAGGCCTTTAGCACTTAGTAAATTTAGAATAAAAAAAGCTGTATGTGAAACGACATTAGTACAAACTCAAAAAAAATATAATTATAATAACTATAAAAATGATAAAAATGGTTTTTTAAAAGAATTTGAAAGTCAAGCTGATAATATTATAAAAATAGTGAGGGAAAAAAATCCCTCACTATTATATTAAAATTTATTTTTTACCCTGATTTGGGTTCTTTTGCTTACCTCTATTACCCTGAGCTTTATCATATTGTTTATTTGTACCTGAAGTACCTTTATTAGGGTTTGGTTGGTTAGCACGATTGTCACTTGGTTTAATTTTACTCATTTTTTTACCTTTCTTTTGATGATTTATTTTTTATTATTTTTTGATTGTAATCTTTTCAAAAAAGACAACTGGGGACAAAATTCAAAAAAAATGAAAAATGTTAAAAAAAAACAAGAAAAATTAAAATTTTGGATTTCTAAATTTGGTTGGAGCCAAAATGAATTTGCCAGATCATTTTATGTTGCTAATAATGAAACTGATGTAGAAACTGAAATTAAAAGTTTTGAGGAAAAATTCAAAAAACATTTATCTAGAACAACAACTAAAGAAGAAATCATAGATAAATACCTTGATTTTATTTATTCATCAGATGAATTTAAAAAAATTGGCTTTATAAAGCCCCAAAACCAGTCTCATCATGAATTTACATTTGATTTTTCCCAAAAAATGAAAAAAATTTCAAAAAAAATTCATGACAATATATAGATGTATAACGAATAAGGATAGATTGTGCGACCGCAGCCATTTCTTCATCAGGCTTTAAAAATAAAATCTTCAGAAACATCACGGTCAATGTCTGGGATTTCCTGGGACATCCATTTTTTATAAAATGCAACAAAAAACTGTATCCTACCCCCAGAATATCAAAGTCGCACGACCTTTTATAGAAGGCTTGAAAGGTCGTGCCTTTAACTACAGGTTATTTTAGGATTAGAAATCATGATTGAAAAAATTCTATCTATACTTTCATTGTTTGGAATTATTTGGTTAATCCATATAATTATTATTGGATCAGCCTGTAGCTTTTGTTGGAAGCTCGGAGAGCAAAGAGTTAATTGGATGTGGTATGACCATCTTACAATAATTCTTCCATTTTTAATTTGGCTTTCTTTAATGATATCAGACAATTCGAATAAATCGCTTGCTAATTTGGCAGAAGGAATATTCCTTGGACTTTTTATTAGCCTGTCACCAATTATAAGAATCATAATCGGCAAGCCAAAGGAACGAAAAAATGAAGAAGGCATAGCATTAGGATTAATAGCCTTGTGTTGTCTTGCAGCTTTTTATCTGTGGAAGTATATGCCTTTGCTGCCAGAATAATACAATTTCTAACAGAAAAAATGCACTGAACCGGAAACAGCTACGTGTTTTTTTAGAGCACCAGCTCCGCACAGTGTTTTTAACCGTTGAAAAAAATATTTATTACTAAATACAACAAATAAAAAGTTGGGAATAATTAGCAAAAAAGTTGTAAAGAGTAAGCTGAAATAAAATTTGCCAGAAAACAGCCATCCATCAAAGACTGTATACATGAGGATATGCCAGACTTAATCTGAATAATTACCTTTTTTTAATTCAGCTGACGATGAAGTCTCTTATAGTATTCATCATTTGCCAATAAATCATCATGATTCCCAGAAGTCATAAGCGTTCGGGGTGCGCTCGGGGCCGGACCGAGGCAAACACCTGAAATAACAACTAAAAATCTTCAAAAAGCCATGTTTTAGCTCTTAAAGCGCTCTTTTTAGAAGTAAAATGAATTTGATCCGAACTATCCAGAGCTGACTGAAAACGAGTTAAGTGAACAGGCTAATAGACAAGAAGATTTTTTTCAACAAATAAAAAGAATGATTAAATACAAAACATAACCATTAAATTCAGCGGACGCAAAAAGCATCTCCGCTGATTTCAACGTTATGATTCTTTGAAAATATTCGTTGTTAATTAATTGCTTTTTTATGTTTCAAGCCTTATAATAAGACCTAAATAAAGACCTCTAAACAGGTCTTTTTAATTATTTATGGAGGCAAACATGGAAACAATTTTTGCAAAATTTTCTGCTAGTATCTCAGAACTTAAAAAAAATCCAAGTGCATTAATTCAAAAAGCTCAAGGTCATCCTGTTACAATATTAAATCGCAATAAACCAGCAGCATACCTTGTACCTGCTTCAACATATGAAGCTTTGCTTGAACAAATTGAAGATCATGAACTTGGTAAAATAATTCTTGAGCGTAAAGCTCAAAAAGGTGAAGCTTTTGAGGTCTCATTAGATGACCTATAAACTCAAGTTTTTTCCAATGGCTTTAAAAGAATGGAACAAATTAGATAATACCATAAAAAAACAGCTCAAGAAAAACTTGAATAGGTGATTCAAAATCCCAAAATACAAGCTAATAGTCTGAGGAAATTTGAAAACCATTACAAAGTTAAGCTTAAAAGCTCAGGTTATAGGCTTGTTTATGAAGTTATAGATGACCAGGTTGTTGTTTTGGTTATTGCTATCGGCAAACGAGAAGGCAATAAAATATATGAAGTTGCAAAACTAAGAACATAATCATCAAGGTTTTTGCAGCGGACGCATAAAGCGGCGGCTCTGGAAAGCGGTGTTCGTTACAGGGAATCAAGATTATGTTTTTAGATAAAGCTAAATGAAGAAGCTGAAAGGCTGAATTATAGAATGAAAAGCGGGGCTCTGACCAAACAAAAAAGCAGTTATTAATCAAACACCAGGCAGATTTATGAAAAATATAAATATAAATGCAATGTATTTCAGTCCTACAGAGACTACAAAAAAAACAGTCTCTTTCATTGGTAAAAAAATTTCAGAAAAACAGGGTGATTCAGCCTCTTTTAAAACAATAGATTTTACATTACCGGAAGTAAGAAAAGAAAAACCAGAATTTACTAAAGACGATTTTTTAATAATAGGAGTTCCTGTTTATGCAGGAAGAGTTCCAAACGTTCTTCTTGACTATCTTAATTCAATTGAAGGAAACGGAGCTTATGCAGCAGCAGTTGTTTTGTACGGAAACAGAAATTTTGATGATGCTCTGATAGAATTAAGGGATATATTAATTTCAAATGGCTTTACAATTATCGCCGGAGGAGCATTCATAGGTCAGCATTCCTTTTCCAGAACCCTTGGTGATAACAGGCCGGATGATTCTGATATGGAAATGGCAGCCGAATTTGCAGAAAAAATTTATTGTAAACTATCACAAACAAACCTGAAATCGATTGAAGTTAAAGGAAATAAACCTTACAGGCCGTATTATGTAGTACTGGATAAAACCAATAAGCCAGTTTACGATTTCAAAAAAATCAAACCAAAAACAAATGAAGAGGAATGCATAGACTGTAAAATATGCGTTGAGGCATGTCCCATGGGATCTATAGACAATGACAATGTTGCTGTTGTACCCGGAATCTGCATAAAATGCTGTGCCTGCATAAAAAAATGTCCTGTAAATGCCAAATATTTTGATGATAAAGACTTTATAGATCACAAAAAGGATCTGGAAAAAAAGTATAAAAAAAGAAGGGAACCTGAAATTTTTATCTGATATTTGTAAAAAACGGGTTTCCCAAAAGAAATTGCCGCCTGAGCTGTCAAAAAGACCAGACCCTTTTAATCTTTATAATAACATATCCTTATGATACAAAACTGCCTTCAAAGAGTATATATTACAAACTTAAAACTCACCCTGGAACAGATAAGAAAAAAGGAGCCATAAATGAAATTTGGAATTGACCATTTTAATATTAATGTACTTGATCTTGATAAAAGTCTTTTGTTTTATGAAAAAGCTTTGGGGCTTAAGGAACAGAAACGTATAAATGCCGATGATGGTTCTTTTATAATTGTTTATCTTGGCAACAAGGAGTCTTTGGTCAGTCTTGAGCTTACATGGCTTAGAGATATGGACAGGCCTTATGATCTTGGTGACGGAGAATTTCATGTTGCATTCACAACAAAAGATTTTGATGCTGCACACGCACTTCACAAAGAAATGGACTGTATCTGCTTTGAAAACAAGGAAATGGGCATCTATTTTATTAATGATCCGGATGGATACTGGTTAGAGATTTTACCTGCTGAATAGTATGCGCACCTGTAAAACTCCATTTTTTTCAACCCGGTTTCAGTTGTATATTTTCTTTTTCTCTGAACCGGGTCGCTTCAAGAGAATTTTTCTTAAAAATAAAAGAGTTTTTCCACTTGACCACATCAACTGCAAATGATTTAAACGTCGTGTGAAAAAAATTAATATTAACCGGCTAAATAATTAAGGAGAAAAATTTGAAAAGGTTGTACATTTTAATTTGTCTTATGATTTTTTTATTCTCTCCGGCATTCGGTGCTGAAAAAAGTTCTTATGAACCAGTTTTTCTCGGCGTGTTCAAGGGAAGTTATAATGACTATTTGCCCAATTTAGTTCCCACATATTTTTATCAAACTTCAGCTACTTTTACGACAGGAATTAATGATAATATGCCCAATCGCCTGTTATCCGTAGAATCGAAATTTATAAAATCAGCAAAAAAAGAGGCATATAGTTTTTGCAAATCAAAAAATGCAGGCGGATATGTAATTGACAGTATAGATATAAAATTCAATGTTTTCGGTGATTATTCAAACATTCTTGTTTATGGTTCAGGTAATGTTGTTTGCCTTAATTCAAAGTAGATTTTTTAACTGAGAGTCAGTACCTGATCCTCCCCTAAAAAAATCAAAAAAAAAAGGGGGGGGGGATAAGCCAAAGAGACATACCTTTATCCATATTGTCATGTCCTTGTCTGCATCTTTTTCCTTCAGGAGAAATGTAACTGAAAGTCGATCCAACATTTTTAATACACTCATCTATGCACATTTTTCTAAGTTTACTAAACTCTGCGTGAGCTTTTCTATACTTCTGACGCTTCTGCTCATCAGTCATTGTATCTGCACTTACAGATATATAAGATAGAAACAAAAGAGCAAAAACCAAAAAAACTGATTTTACAAACCTGCTTCCAGTCATCCTTTTCCCAATAATTCCGGCTCCTCCCTAAAGTTATAACTTTCCGGCAAAAGTTTTTATTGCCATCCTCCTTACAAAAACTTCTTTAAAACTTACTGGGCTTCCGGTCAGACCACTTGTCTGATCAGGCTAAAACTTTAAAATATTTATGAAAATAAAGTTTTTTGCATTTAATTGTCGCACCTTTTAAGCGCATATCTTCCCGGAGCTTTTTCAATTTCCCTGAATTTGCCTTTCCCGGGGATTCTTTTAGCTACCATTTCACCTGCAAATTCTTTATTCCAGTTATGCCAGTCTACCCACCATGAACCTTCTTTTTTATCTACGTTTTCAATCCATTCTGCAGGAGAATCAACTTCAAGATTTGCAGCCTTATAACCGTATTTATTTTTATAAGGAGGATTTGCAACACCTCCGACATGGCCGGAGCCGCCGAGAACAAATCTTTTTTTCCCTGATAAAAGTAGAGCCCCTTTAAAAGCAGCCCTCCATAAAACTATGTGATCATCTTCAGTTGCAAGAAAATATGAAGGGGTTTTTATTTTGGAAATATCAATCGGAACGCCTCCGATTGTTATTCCTCCGGGATCTTTAAGTCTGTTTTCAATATACATATTCTGAAGATAAAAAGCATACATACCTGCAGGAAGATTTGTTGAATCAGAATTCCAGTATAAAATATCAAAAGGAACCGGATCTATACCTTTGATATAATTATTTACCGCATAAGACCAGACAAGGTCGCTGGGCTTTAACATGTTGAATGTTTTGGCAAGATGTTTGCCCTTAAGATATCCTGTTTTTTTGATGTCCTGAATTATTTTATTTACCTGTGCCTGGTCAAGAAAATTTCCTATATCTCCTGGCTCTGAAAAGTCTATCAATGTTGCCATGTATGTAAGAGAAGCAAATTTTTTCTGCTTTTTTGCCTCAAGATATGCTGCTGTTGTGGCAAGAACTGTTCCGCCTGTACAGTATCCTATGGCTGAAACTTTTTTAGATTTTGTTATTTTCTCAATTACATCAAGAACCTCAAGATGACCTTCCATCACATAATCTTCATATCTTTTTGCAGCATGCTCAGTTGATGGGTTTACCCATGATATTACAAAAACAGTGTAACCCTGATCTACTAACCATTTAACAAGGGACATTTTTTCATTAATATCAAGAATATAATATTTGTTTATAAAAGGAGGAGATATTAAAACAGGAATCTCAAAAACTTCATCTGTAGTCGGATGATATTGAATAAGCTGGAGTATATCATTTTGATAAACTACACTTCCTTTGCTGACTGCAATATTTTCTCCCGGCTTGAATGCCGCATTATCTGAAATTCTTACATTCAGGCTTCCGTCTTCGCTGCTTAAATCATCTAAAAAATTATCAATCCCTTCGAATATATTTTCACCTTTATTATCAAAGGTATATTTTAAAAGCTCAGGATTTGTAGCCAGAAAATTTGAAGGAGAAACCGCTTCAAAAAACTGTTTTGTATAAAACTCTACCCTTTTCTTTTTTAAGGGTTCAATGCCTTCAACATCGGAAACAGCATCTATAACAGATTTTGAATTTATAAGGTAAAAATCTCTCATTAGCTGAAAAAACGGGTTTTTATTCCATTCTTTGCTTGTAAACCGTTTATCTTTTCCAGGTTTTTCTTCTTCATTTCCCCCGGGATTCAAAGCTTTTTCCACAATAACAGAAGATGCTTTATTATAATCTTTCATGATTTTCAGATTTAAATTAAAAAGAGCTTCAGGATTTGATGCAATTTTTTGAAAAACTTCAAAAAAATCGAGCATTACACCAGGTTCTGGAAGCTCGCTTTTAACCTTGTTTTTTGAAAGAGCGTTTACATAACTTTTCTGCTTGTCGGTAAATTTAACCATAAGGTCATAAATTCTATCCAGATCAAAACCTGATGATGCTATTTTTTTTTCCATATTTCTCCTGAATTAAAGATGTTTAGCAAGTATTTATCCGGCCATGAAACTTACATTTAAACTTGTTTCTTAATAAATTTTTAACACAAAATTACACTGACTGAATAAAACTTTTTTTATTTTATATTCACCGGGCATAATTATCAAGGCGAACTGTTCATTTACTTTTAAAACCGTAAACCAGAAACAACAAACAAGTATTTTATTTCAGCGAATTTATAATTTACCATCCTCATCTGCCATAAAAATAATTTCAGCTTAAATTTAACACAGATTGTGTCAGGCTTTTTCAAACAAAGAAAAGATTGAAAGTAGAAAGGTTATTATTGATGAGAAAATAAAATTCAGTACCAGGTTCTGTGAAATTCGGAAATTTATGTGTTTAAAAAAGCTGTTTCCGGTAAATACAACTCCATTTTAAAAGGATTTAACCCCGATAAAAATCAAGGGTAGATAAAGACTTGTTTATTTTACGTCTTTTAATCAGTCTTACAAGAACAGATACAATAAGATAAAAAGACATTGTGCATAACAAAACAGGTATTTTTATAAAAAGATCAGAATGATCAGATTTTAATGCAGTAAAAATTCCTGAAACTGAAAATATAAATATAAGTATCATTGAATACAAAATAAGAAAACAAAGCCCGTCTGAGTCATACCAGGGCGGGATAATTCTTCCTGAAAAATTCTTTTCATCTTTTTTCATAAATTATTCTTAAACATATTGACTGAGATTAAATAAAATACTATATATAGACATAAATAAACAAAATATACCGATATATAGTACACCGTCGAATTTATAACCTTTCTAAAAAAGGAGAATATCATTGTTTGAAAAAATAAGAAAGAGGGATAATCGGGTTGTAGAATTTGATCCGTCAAAAATAACAAACGCAATAAAAAAATCAGGCGAAGCAACCGGAGAATTCTCTGAAAAAGAAGCCAAAAAACTTACATTAAGGGTTTTAAGCCTTGCAAGAGAGATGCGTCTTGGTGAAGAACCTTATGTTGAAGATATTCAGGATATTGTTGAAAGAGTGCTTCTTGATTCTCCTTATTATAAATCTGCAAAAGCCTATATAATCTACAGGGAACAGCACAATCAGATAAGAAATCTTGCAAAAAAGAAAAACATAGACCTTGTAGACAATTATCTTGAAAAAATGGACTGGAAAATCAAAGAGAACAGCAACATGAGCTATTCTCTACAGGGTCTGAACAATTATATTTCATCTGATATTACATCAGAATACTGGCTCAGCAGAATTTATCCCCCTGAAATAAGAGATGCCCATAAAAGCGGAGATATACATATCCATGACCTAAGTCTTTTATCTGTTTACTGCGTTGGGTGGGATCTTCAGGACCTTCTTCTTGAAGGTTTCAAAGGGGTTTCAGGAAAAATCGAATCTGCGCCTCCAAAACATTTCAGGTCAGCCCTTGGCCAGCTTGTAAACTTTTTCTACACTCTTCAGGGTGAAGCTGCAGGTGCCCAGGCTGTTTCAAACTTTGACACTTTGCTTGCACCTTTTATCAGATACGACAATCTTTCATACAGAGATATAAAGCAGGCTCTTCAGGAATTTGTATTCAATATAAATATTCCTACACGAGTAGGTTTTCAGACTCCTTTTACAAATATAACAATGGATCTTAATCCTCCTTCCACACTTAAGGATACAGCTGTTATCCTCGGTGGCAAGCCGCAAAGTGATGTGTATTCAGATTTTCAGGAAGAAATGGATCTTTTGAACAAGGCCTTTGCCGAAGTTATGATGGAAGGTGATGCAAAAGGAAGGGTTTTTACTTTTCCTATACCTACTTACAATATTACCAAAGATTTTGACTGGGACAATGAAACACTGGAACCTGTATGGAAAATGACAGGTAAATACGGAATTCCGTATTTTTCAAACTTTATCAATTCAGACATGGATCCTGATGACGCAAGATCAATGTGCTGCCGTCTCCGTCTTGACAACAGAGAATTAAGAAAAAGAGGTGGCGGACTTTTCGGTGCTAATCCGCTTACAGGTTCCATCGGCGTTGTAACAATAAATCTCCCAAGAGTTGCGCATCTTGCAGAAACAAAGGATGATTTTAAAAAACGTCTTGACGGACTTATTGAACACGCAAAGCAAAGCCTTATAATAAAAAGAAAAATTCTTGAAAGATTTACTGACGGTAACCTTTATCCTTACTCAAAATTCTACCTCAGAAACATAAAGGAAAGAACAGGTCTTTACTGGAAGAACCATTTTTCAACAATAGGTATCAACGGAATGAACGAAGCCTGCCTAAACTTCATTGGAGAAGATATAGGAACTGACAACGGACAGGAATTTTCCGTCGAAATAATGGATTATATAAGAGGCAAAATGGAAGAGATTCAGGATGAAACCGGCGATATATTCAACCTTGAAGCTACTCCTGCTGAAGGTACTTCCTACAGACTTGCTTTAAAAGATAAGGAGAAATATCCTAAAATTATATGTGCAAATGAAGCAGATTATAAAAACGGAAAAGAGCCTTTTTATACAAACTCTTCACAACTTCCTGTAAATTATACAGAAGATATATTTGAAGCTCTTGATCTTCAGGATGAGCTTCAGACAAGGTATACAGGCGGAACTGTTTTTCATCTTTTTCTTGGTGAAGAGATAAAAGATATTGAAGCAACAAAAAACCTTGTAAAGAAAATTGCTGAAAATTTTAAGCTTCCTTACTTTACACTTTCACCTACATTCAGTGTATGCAGCTCCCACGGATATATTTCAGGCGAGCATCACACCTGCCCTAGCTGCGGTGAAGAAACAGAGGTTTATTCAAGAGTTGTAGGCTATCTCCGCCCTGTTCATCAATGGAACAACGGAAAACTTACAGAGTTTGAAAAAAGAAAAGTTTTTAATTTAGCCTCCTGATTCCGGCAATTATCATCAGGACTATGCCCTTCCCTTTAATTTCCGGGGAAGGGTTTTTTATTTTTTAGATATGAAACGCTGAATTTAACACAAATAAAGCAAAACATAATAAAAAGGACAGAAAATGATTGCAGGCGGATTTCAGAAAAACTCACTTATAGATTTTCCGAAAAAAATAGCTTCAGTTATTTTTACAAAAGGTTGCAATTTTAAATGTCCTTACTGCCATAATCCAGAACTTATATCCTTTGAAAAAGACGAGACAGTTATAAAAAATGAAGAAATATTTTCATTTCTTGAAAAAAGACGGGGTTTTATAGATGCTGTTGTTATAACCGGAGGCGAACCTCTGCTTCAAAAAGATATAACAGAGTTTATAAGACATATAAAAGAGCTTGGCTACCCTGTTAAAATCGATACCAACGGAAGCAGACCTGAAGTTCTTGAATATCTTATCAGTAAAAATCTTGTTGATCTTGTTGCAATGGACATAAAAACTGTATTTGAAAATTATTCAATGATTTCAAATGAAAAAGATATAAAATCAAAGCTTGAAAACTCTGTAAATACATTAATGAATTCCGGGATTGACCATTATTTCAGAACAACGTGTGCACCTTTTTTTGTTTCTCCTCAAAATGCAGATCAGGTCTTTTCACAAATAAAAGGAGCTAAGACACTTTATCTCCAGAAATTCAAAAGAAAAAAAGTTCTTGATTCCGCGTTTTTCAACGACAAAAAGGACCTTACAGACAAAGACATGGAAGAGATAAAAACAAAAGCCGGGAAATATGTAAAAAACTGCATCGTTTTTTAGTTGATGCACTGAAAATTCTGGTTTTTCATGAGGGTTCATGAAGAACAAATAACCGATAAAATTTTCCAAATCCGATATTTACATTTCTTTTACTTGTTTTTTCTTACAATATGTCAATATAATCCTCCCGTATTTTAATTTTTATACGGAGAAAAAAATGCATTTTACAGTTTTTAATACACCTGTCATAAAACAGATTTTTCAAATCACATCAATTATAATCCTTAAACTTGCAGGATGGAAATTTATAAGCAGCAGAAAACTTCCGGATAAAGCTGTTGTTATTGCAGCACCCCATACTACAAACTGGGATTTTTTCTATACAATACTCATGGCTTTTAAAGTTAATTTAAAAATCTGCTGGATGGGAAAAGAGTCTCTTTTCAAAGGACCCGGAGGCTGGTTCTTAAGATGGCTTGGTGGAATTCCTGTAGACAGATCCAAAGCAAACAATCTTGTTTCAGCTACTGCAGAAAAATTTAAACAGAAAAAAAAACTTACAGTTATTATTCCGCCTGAAGGAACCAGATCAAAGGTCAATTCATGGAAAACAGGTTTTTATTATACTGCATATCTTGCAGAAGTTCCGATTATAATGGG
>Ga0136557_1001819_pt1 | contig 13069 bp, 14 predicted proteins | sample AntRauTorckE6832_FD_104796 | JGI IMG/M metagenome (GOLD analysis project Ga0136557, IMG submission 104796) | Saline lake microbial communities from Rauer Islands, Antarctica - Metagenome Torckler E6 #832 | ecosystem: Environmental > Aquatic > Non-marine Saline and Alkaline > Saline | place...
ATTCTTAAAATCCCGGTTAAAACTGATTTATGGAGGCTGGAATTATCTTTAAGACCGTTTTCCAAAAATAGGCGCATAAAATTAACTACCTGCGAATAATAATCATTCAGATAAACAGCTCGGATTGGCTGGTCATATTCATCAATTAAAACTATTACTTTTTCCTCATGATAGCGCTCTAAATATTCAGTTAGACGAAGTAGTGCTTTTTGATAGTAGACTTTTTCTGCTTCCAGATTTATTATTTTGTGATAAACTTTTTGTTCTGCTTCAGTCAAAAATCCTTCTTCCAGCAGATAATCATGTCTCTGGTATTCTGCCGCGATTATATCTTCTATATTTTTAAGTGAATCTTCCCACTTTAAATCTTTAAGTCCCTTAAATGTTAAATAAATAAGTGGATACTTTGCAAACTCCTGCAGATATTTTTCTTTTTCTGCTGCAATTTTTAAATTTTTATATAATGACCAGTCCACTTCTGAATTTGAGAAATAATAGTGAAGCATTGAGATATTTAAAGTTTTGCCAAAACGGCGGGGACGAGGCAGCAGTATTACCTGGGCATCCTCATCTATTATTTCTTTTATAAATAATGATTTATCAACAAAATAATAGTCATTTTTTCTTATTTCTTTAAAATCACTGAGCCCCAGTGGAAGTTTTTGCATTGATGCCACATCCTCTGCTTACTGTTAAATTTATTATACCACAGAAAGGTGGGTATATAAAAAGAAAACCGCCCTACTGGCGGCTGAAAGTTTGGAGAGAAGATTTAGATATTATTTCCGTTAATGATAGGAATATAAAGGCATGGTAAAGATTAAATATCAATACTCTTTACTAATTTATCTAATGAATCATGATTTCTAATTGCAATTTTGATTTCTTTTAATTTTTTATAATCATCTATTTTTTTCACTTCTTCCGCAAAAGGTTTGCTTGTCAAACCAAATTTCAATTCCAGTGCAAATTCGATCATTTCATGCATATTCTCTATTTTTCCTTCAATTTTACCTTCTTCTTTACCATCATGGTAGATTTTTTCGGCAATAGTCATAATAACAGCACTCCCTTCAGCTGAAATATTTTTTGACTTTCGGTCCAATTCACTTAAAGAGATCTCTTCCCCAATATTTAAAATATACTTAACAACAGTTTCGATATACTCAAGTCCGGTTGTCTTTTTTCTTAGCTCAATTAATAAAGGCAGAACTTCTCGCAGTCCCCTATCAAAATCATCATCAAAAATATGTGATATTAACTTTAAAAATAATCTTAATTTAATCTGGCCCTTGATCTCTGGATCAGAATAACCAGAAAAATCATAAATTAAATATTTATAGTCAGGTATATAATTTAAAATAGGTGCTGGTGCAGCTTCAATTAGTTCTGACAAGCTGATGCCTAGATTCCATTTTTCATCTCCATGGTAAATGAGAATCGGTAAAATTGGCGGCAGTTTCTTATTTTTAGTCTGTTTATGATAAAGCTTCCAGATATCTACAATATAACCAAGCATCTGAACTGGGGTCATTTTATCAAAATAGCTCTTGTGTTCAAATAAGATATATAATTAAGCTATCGTTATTTTTCTGTTTTCGATTTTAGGATTAACCATAACTCCATTAAACTGTACTTTTACAATTTCCTGAGGATCTGCTTCAGTATTAACTTCAGCAACTACTGCTTCGTATTCTCCTTCTTTTACTAATTTATCAATATAGCGGCTGTAGACAGCCGGAACATACCCAAGTTTATATTTTTTATCCAATGTCCAAATTTCAATTGCATGCATATCATAAATATTATCTTCTTCAATCTCCAAATAAAGTTCCTGACCAGCTTGTAATGATTCTAAAATCTTTTGGCCCTCATAATATCTCCAGCCAGCAATATTAAATTCGACTGTTCTGCATTTCTTTTCTTCATCAATTGGCCGCATAAACTCCAGTGTATCAGTATTTAATCTACCACCTGTATTTTTTAAAACTTCAAATGGATTGTTAGAACGATCTTTACCGTTTAATCTGTTTAAAAAAGGTGAGAATAATTGTTCGGATGTATATTCTTGATTAAAATCTTCAAAAATTTTAATTGGTTTATAACCCATTTTTACTGCATAATCAATACTGCCCCGCTCGTTTTCATTTTCTCTAATATATTTAAAATGATAAGTGCAGTTTTCTTTCCAGAGGCGGCCAATTACAATTCTATTTCTGGTCGTAGGATCTTTCCAGACCACCAGCAGCTCGTTTTGATGTTTAGCAAGAACCATAGTTAATCACTTCCTTCCTCTGATAAATCCAATATCCAATTCTTACGATTAATCAATATCTTAATTACCAGTTCTTTTTGATTTTCACTAATATAATTAATAGGAATTTTTGAAACAATATTATTTATTTTCATATCAAGCAGCTTTTTTAATTTATTTGCAAAGCCATTAAATAATTCCGGATAATTTTCAAATAAATATTTTGCCATTTCAAACTGACTTAAATCACTTCTTGACTCAAGTTTAATACATGACTTACATTTATGAAGATAAGATTTAAAATAATTATTGTCATTCAGCAGTTGTTTCACATGTTTGGGCAGCCTTTCTCTAGCTAAACAAGAAGCATTATCATAAATTGGTGCAAGTTTAACTATTTCTTTATTTTCAAAAAGAACTATACCCCAGTTTTCTTCATGCCTATCAGTCTGACCAACAAAAGCATCAAAAATCAAAAGCTCAATAAATTCATCCACCAGATTGTATTCAGCTAATGAATTTAGAATATTGCTTAAAATGTAATTTCCTCTTTTATCTTTAGTTACTTCGACGCTCATCACTTCCATACCCTCTTTTAAACTCTGCTGTTTGGATAAAAAATTATAACTTATACAACCCATATAATTTTTATAAACAGCAAGATCAACTACAGGCATATTTAAATTCAACTCTGCACCCAATTCTGACACAATTTTTTCAGCCCAATGATCTCCACCATACCAACTATAATCTTTATTAAATTTAGGTATTTTAAAAAGTCCTCTTACCCGCGAATCAGGTTCTACTAACCAGTAAGAATCACTAAATCCTTTTCCCTCTTTCACTAATTCCCATTCACTAAGATCTATAATTTTATATTTTTCATTTGGAGTCATATTAAATTTACCTTTCTTAAAATCATTATACTGTAAAAAAAGAAAACAAATTATGCAAAATAAGCAAGATGACTTTATAATAATTATAACAGATATTTGTAATTTACTCTAATAATAACGCCAATAACAATCATTATTATTTAAATTTTCAATAACAAGAAAATATTTTCCCATATATTGGTTCAACAAACGGTAGTTGCACGGATTTAATGGTACTCTTTTCTTAAATGATATTTTGTTCCACTGCCTTTTCCCCGTTTGAAAATCACACCCTGTTTTATAAGCGGCTTTAAAGTTTTTCTAATAGCATTAGAATCTTTATAATTCAATTTATCCTGAAGCTCAGTACTCCTAAATCCTTTTTTCTCTTTTCGCATTAACTTTAAGATTCTCCGGGTGAGTTCTTTAAATCTATCATGATAATTAACTTCCTCCATCAGATTATCAAGCCTATCACCTTTAGGAGAATTGGATTCTTCCGGAATATAAGATGAATCATCACTGTTATTTTCTGACTCCTGCTGTTCATATTTTTTATTTTCAATGATAGTTTTTATTTTATTTTCCATTTCATCAATCACTTCTTCTGGCTTTTCCCACCATTTTCTGGACCAGATTCTTGCAATTTTCCAGCCTTTGTTTTCTAAAAATAGCTGTCGGTTAATATCGCGCTCTTTAGCAGATTTAGTCCGGTGGTATGTCGCACCATCACATTCTATCCCTAAAAGATATTTATCTGAATTCTCAGGATTTAAAATTCCCAGATCAATACTATTTTGATTTTATTAATATTTTTCAACTAATATCTTTAATTGTTCATATAACTTTTTTTCAATTTCTTTAATAGATAATATATCTAAAATGGTCACACCACCTATAAAACTAATATGCTTACAGAGTTCTCTAATAACTTTTCTACTGGGCAGTTCTCCATATCTATCATTCCATTCTTTAAGCACTCTTAAAACTGACTGTATCAATTTAGGATTATTAGAAAAATTTCTTCCTAAAACACTTTCTGCAGTATCCTGTGTATTAAGTAATATTTCAGTTAAAGCATATGGATTAGATTTATTTTCTTCATCATAAGTTAAATAACCAAACCACCACAATCGAGATATCCCATTCCTTATAAGAGCTCTTCTGCTTTTTGATGAGAAAAAATATCTCTCTTTAACAGCTCTTTCAAAATCACTCTGATTATCAATATAGTTTTCAGCAGGCCATCTTTTACGCATATAGTCCCAAAATTTAACATGAGTTAAGTAACTCCAAATTCTTTCTTCTACCGCTTGATAAGGTTTTAAGTTCTGCATTGAATTATATATAATTCGCGAATTCTCTAAATCATAATTAAAATTATCATCCGGAATTAATAAATCAAAATCATCAATAGTAATTCTAGAAGTATTTTTCCAGCTGCTGTCTTCAAAATATTCATTAAGCCAAACTTTATCATTAGTATACTGTTTTTTGAAATTATCTATATAATTTTTAATTTTCTGCATTGGAGCTTCATTAATAAAATAAAGATTCATCCGATTCACCTCCTACATTAGAGCTTCTTCTAGTCTATCTAAATCATCTAATGCTTTCTCAGCAGGACTTCCAATTAACTCTTGAACTACTGCAACAGATGATTCATTAAACGTATCGCTATTCTTCAAATCAATTCCTATTTCCTGTAATTTTTTATTCAATATTCTAAACCACCTATGAGACTGACTGTCCAATAACATTTCTCCCTCTCCATTTTTAAAATCCTCTATAATTTCAGTCAAAACAGGAGTAACAATAATTGAAGCTAAAACTGAACTCAAATTTGGATCCTGTCTTAAGGTCTTATATGTGTTAAAAGATTTTTCTGGAAGAAAAATTATTATCTTTTCTGAGTTTGTACTTACATCTAAAGCACTTGCATTTTTATCTGGATGAGCTTCAACAGCAAAAATAGAAGGAATATCTTTTACTGCATCGGTATCTTTTTCAGCTTCAAAATTAATTTGATCCCCAACAGCTAATATATCTCCTTTATCTATCTCAAAAGAAAACTTCTTAAATATATCTTTGAAGTTACTGCTTTTATAATTTTCAATTTCTTCTGCTGATGTAATAAACGAAGATAATTCTACTCTACCCTCCAATAAACGTGCAGGAATATTAAAATCTAACAAGTTATCTTCAGATGTAAAGATACGGCGGTAATATGTAAAAGGACATTCTACATGAACAGCAAACTCAGCTTGATTATTCCCTATATACTTTTTTATATCATCATCTTCTAATTGAAACTCAGTTACAATATTATAAATATTATCAGAGGTGCTTACATTAATTTGTGAACTAAAAGATCCCGCTGCAAAATCATTTAAAAAATCAGCTAATACAGGGTGCGGAAAGTGTTTATATTTAATTTTCATATAAATCAACCTCCAGTGCACATCTTATACTTTCATCTAGTTTAAGCAAAATATTGTTTTCTCCATCTTCTATATTAAAGGGACCAATTTTACCACTCCGACTGACTTTTATTTTACCCTTATCAGATTTATAATATTTAGCCATTTCTATAGGAGCTTCATCACTGGTATCTTCTCCTGCAATATTAATCTTCAAAAAACCTGTTCCTTTTCTATTGGCAGTGAAAGATGCCAAATAAAGGCCAAGCTCTCTATTCAAACAAAATACATTTGAGTTTATCATTTTTAATGGATTATTTTTTATAGTTGGTTTATCATTATCATCTGAATCGGTTCTTCCACCATCATCTCCAGAGTCTCCGCCGGAATCACCATCATATCTCCCGCCTGGTCCATTTTCTCCGCCGTCACCCAATCCACCCGAAGCACCGTCTTCTGAATTAGGATCGATCTCGGATTCAGAACCTGAAGCAGTTTCAGTTATAGTAGTTTCAATTTCAATTTTTTTAGGTTCACTTTTCATTTTAGGATTATCAGTAAATTCACCTTCAGCTTCTTGATTTTCTTCGTCAGCTATTGGAAATTCCATAAGATCATCTGGAAGAAACTGGCTCATACCATCGACATCAACTCTTTCAGCATCTTGATCAGCACTGATAGATTTAACTTTCGTATTAATCCAGTCATAAATACTGCTTCTCATTTTATCAGCATAACTGCTGTCTTCATGCCGCTGAGGTTCCCATTTATCATGACTGGGCGGTTCAATTTTTCTTAAAAATTCGTTTATACCATCACCTTTTGCTATAAAAACACCTGCAAATTTAAGAGGTGTTCTAAAATGTCCTTTATCAAAAATTTTCATTCCTGTCCGCCTCACCATTGCGACACGTTTTGGGAAATTCTTTTTCGAAAGAAGATAAAGTTCAATTTTTCCTAAGCCTTCAAAATCATCTTCTTTAAAATAATGATTATCTTCAGATATTAAGGATTCAAAATATTTATCAGCATAATATTCTGAATTATCGTCTTCTTTAATATATTTTTTAATCATATCTGCTAAGTTATCAGCTGACAATAATACATCAGCTATTTTTACAGTTAGTTCCTCATTATATATTGCAGCAAAGAAATTTTCAATTATTGAACGAATAATTTTCTTTTTCCAATTTTTTGTGTCATTAAATCCCAGTATATAAATATCAGTTCCAGTAATATCTCTATCATAAAAACTATTAATTTCATTAAAATCTAGAACTGGCATATTACCATCTATTACCCCAAAATATCCTGTTCCCTGGGTCTGTTTTTCATTTTTTAAATGTGTAACAAGCTCAGCTACTCCTTGAAATGCTTTAGTCCCATTGATATCTTTTGTACAGTAAAAAACAGTTCTAATATTTGAGCAGGCAAAAGGAGCCTGTTTCCCTATACCAAAAGATCCTCCTGCTCCAGTCTGTTTATCAGAAACACCTTTACCCTTAATAAGATTAAACCAGTTATTAGACATTTTATCTTGATCTGCACCGATCAAACCAGTAGTGTTAAAATCACTTACTTCTAAAACAGGAATTTCTCCATTATCAATAATATTATGTGCTTCTTTAAAAAATTTATTAGTTTTTTCTATATCCCAATAATCTTTACATTTGAGAATAGTATCCTTAAGTGAATTAAGTCCAGGAATATATTCATGATCTAATTTATGAAGTTTAAATTCTACTTCTACAGGTTTATCATTATCTAAACCTGCATCTAGTGAATTTTGTATTACTTCTCTCGCTAATGATTTTGTGGGTTCTCCTTGAAAAGTTTCAATGCCTGCATCATTAAGGCCTTCAATACTACCTTCATTGTTTAAAGGAAAATTCCAATCAATCAATATTATTCACACTCCTTAAAATTTCTTGAATTAAACATCTACTGCTATTTATATAAAAACCTCCTCTTACTTTTTTTAGTAAAAGGAGAGAATATTTTTTCATAAACTTGAAATTATTATAATATTAATTATTATATTGCCTTAATCAATAATTTATTTTCTATTACTTCCAGCACAATATCCTTAACAGCTTGAGCAACTCTCTTTGAGCCCAGAGGCGGAACCGAATTACCTATCTGCCTTCTGACATCTGATTTATTTCCTTTAAATAAAAAATTATCTGGAAAAGACTGCAGTCTTGCTCTTTCTCTATTTGTCAGGTTCTGCCTTTCCCTCTCATAATGATATCCATAAGTTCCACCGCCACCGTTAGCTATTATTGTAGGTGAAGGAACAAGTGGATGAACTCTGCGGTAGATGTTGCTCATCATTGCTTTAACAGAATATTTTGTCTCCCTCACAAATTCGTGATTTTCGCCGGGAGGAATTCTGCGCATTCTTTCCTTAATTCTAGCCTGGGTTGCTGCTTTTTTATTAGAAGCATCTTTAAATTCAAGTTTAGATACCGGGTTTTTGTAAGCTCCTAATTCCTTAAGCACTTTATATACGGCCTCTATTCGCTCATCCCCATTATAATCTATATTATTTAGAGCTTTATAATCTTCAATAATGTCCAGAGCATAATCCAGCCAGGTATTATTTTTAAATTCTTCAGCATAATCATGCTCCATTTTTTCTAAGTACTCTTTGAATTCTCCCATAATTCCAATATATTTTTGATTAAGATTTTCTAAAACTTCCCCTTCAAATACTTCCAGTGGAGTTACCGGAAAAGTTTTTTCTGGAAGCAAAAACTTTCTCAATTTATTTTTAATAATCTTTTCTTCCGAAGAATCAATTAGATCAGATCTTATTCCGATAAAGATCATTCTTTCTCTGTTTTGAGGCACTCCAAAATCAGCAAAATTTACTACTTCATCAAATAATATGTTGTAATTTTCTATCTTATTTAAATCACTTAAGTCAATTTTAGTTTTTTCAGACAGCTCAACTAAATTTTCATTTAAATGCTGAAAATCATTTTTTATCTGCTTAAAAGCTGCCCCGTTATTTGCAGATTTTATACCTTTTACATTTTCTGCTACAAAAAACAGCGGCTGCAGTTCAATTAGCGACCTGACAAACTGTAAATACAACGAACCTCTTTTAACTTTAATTCCCTGTCTTTTACTGCCCCCTAAAATAGAAAAATCCTGACAGGGGAATCCTCCTAAAACAAAATCAATATCTTCTTCAACTTTGTTTTTAAAATCTATATTTTTTACATCACCCAAAAAAATCTTTTTGCTTTTTTTACTGATTTCTTCTTTTGGATTTTCATAAATATCAAAACCGAAGTTCTCAGCATATGTTTGAACTGCAGCACTATTTATGTCGTTCGCCCAGATTGTTTCAAATATACTACTTCCTTCGTTATTTAAATAATCACTAACTTTTTCAAAACCAAGGTCCAAACCTCCGCAGCCTGAAAAAAGCGATATACCTTTATATGTCAACATTTTCACCTCCAAAATTAATCTTCTAATATAAAATAATTATATCATACATAAGTTTGTATTGAAAGAACAAATATGCTTTTTATCATTCTTTATTACCGTAATAAATGCAGATACTGCTGATTACACACTTCCTGCACTCTGGATTTTCAGCCGTACAAATAAGGGCTGCAAAGTCGAGCAGAGCATAGTTGAATATTTTACTCTCACTGCTCGGAATAACTTCATTTAGTTCATTCTGAAGATTTTTATCATTACGCGGGCGGGCTTTATCACTTTTAATATCAAAAACTCTAGCTAAAATTCTTATTGTGTTAGTATCTAATACTCCAACCTGCTTTTCAAATGCAAAACACATTACAGCATTAGCTGTATAATTTCCAACTCCAGGAAGTTTTAATAAAGCTTTCTCATCAGCAGGAATGATCCCGTTATACTTTTGAGTAATCTCAGCAACTATTTTCTTTAATCTCTCTGCTCGTTTGAGCAGCCCCAGGGGCTGTATGATTTTCTCCAGTTCTGCTGTTTCAACTTTCGATAAATCAGCAGGCTCAGGATAATCTGATGCTATTTTATTATATACAGGCACTACTTTTTCGGCATTAGTCTGCTGCAGTAGTATTTCGGAACACAAAATTTTATAGGGATCTCTTGTTTCCCGCCAGGGAAAAACTCTTTTATTATTTTTCCACCAGTTAAGTATATTATTTTGAAAGGTAATCAGCATTTAACTCACCCAAATTAATCTTTTATTAGCTTCCATTGATTAAAAATATTGAAATAACCTCGTTCAGTCCACTTCAAAAAAGTTATTGATATCATGCATGGTAATTTCTCTATTTAGTTGAAATAATTCTTCTAATTCAGTTAGATCCTTTTCTGCTTTTAACTGCTCCTTTAAAATACTAGTTAGTAAAACTGAACTTATTATACTCCCTCTAACACCTGTGCTCTTATAAATATTTTCAATATTTGAGTCAGAAACAGCTGCAATTCTGCCTGCTGAAAATAAGAAGAATTTAAGCTTTTCTTCTTTATTATACATATTTATATACTCAATTACTGCTCTTTCGTCACCTGAAGTAATGCTGTATTCATTAGAAGTTGCTTTTGCATCAATTATCCCAATTGTTTCCCTGCCTCTTTTTACTAAAACATCAGGATTTCTGCCGTGCGGACCTATATGTTCTGTTTCAAAACCTAACTTTTTAAATAATATAGTGTTAGCTTTTTCAAACTCTAAGTTTTTATCTCCATTTCTGCCTAAAGAAATAAAATCTTCAGCAAAATAATTCAAATCGGGCTGCCGTATATTCTTTAAAGCCTGATTAATGTCAGCTGAAGAATACTGTGTTCTGGATTTAATAATTTTAACTGCTTTATCCATCTCCGTAACAGCTTCTTTTTTTACTAAATCATTGTATTTGTTCTTTATTACTTTCATTTTTATCTTCTGCGGAGACACTCCCTCTTTATTTAAATCTGAAGTAGTTATCCCCATTTTAGAATCCCATGATTTGCCGTATCTATTATAGAATCGCAAATCAATTAATTTTTTTTCTTGAGTTTCTGCGTTTTTAGGGTAACCGGCAAAAGGGATAAGTTCCTGCGAAAATTTTGGAGTATCTAGCAGAGATTTAATCTCTTTTTCATCTTTTAATTTAAAAAGAGTATTTTCATCTTTGATTACCTCAATATCTGTAAGCTGTGTTTTCATTGTGCTGACAACATCAAAGCGGCTACCGTAATTAGCAGTCCAGCGCGAATTAGGTCTGTATTTAAATTCTAGTTCCAGTTCATCATTTAAAACATCACGAACTTTAGATTCATCAATAGCAGTTAATTTAGATATCTGCTCGACTTCTTCTTCAATTAACTCTCCATCATAATTATTTATACCTCTTGTTGAGTAATAATCAAAATATTTATTCAGAATTACTTTTCGCTCTGAATTTCTATATTCAAAAATCAATTTTTTAATTTTATCTTTTTGATTATGATTTTCAGCAAAAACAACAAATCTGGCAGCTTCTTCTAAATCTATATAATCAATATCACTGTCAAGCAGTAATTCAACAATAAATCTAAAAGGTTTAATTTGAAAATCGTTAATTATTTTAGCATTATTTCTTCTAAAATATGGACTCGGATACTGCATATTTAGGACCTGTTTTTTTAATAATAAGGAAATAATCTGCGTTGGAGTCTTTTTATCCAGCAGCTGCTCTCCAACTTTAGTTAGACTGATTTCATTATTAAAATCTAGATATATCAGGCCGAATGCTTTAAAACTCGTAAAATTACATCTAATATTACCTGGATTTTCATCCAATTTAATTCTTTCTCTCTTCAAATCAGAATTAACTAATATCTCATCTATCTCTTCTTGAAGTTTCCTGCTCCACCGGCGGTCGATAAAGTCATCTTTTATATAATCCAGCACTGTCAGAACAACATCAATACTTCTTTTTCCGCGGGGAATTCCCCAAAATTTCCTCGGCATTAGAACCACTCCCAGACCAAACTATTGATTTGCAAATAAAATAAAAAAATCTGATTAAAATATTAATTATATCTTTTCTAGCACACTTTTCATTTCATGAATTATCTCTTCTAAGTCTTTTTCAAAAAAATAATTTTTATTAAGCCAGTTATAAAACTGATCATCATTTAGACCTTCTTCATTTATTTCGCAGAGATTATTGTATAGATCATTAAGTAATTTTATCTGCCTATCCTGCATAATTTACTCCTCCAGCTTTTTATATTGATCTAGAAATGATTTGATTTTATCTTCTCCATACTTGTCGGTCGGATCAACATCATATCTTAAACTTTCATCCTTAAAGGGGTTCCAGATTGTATGGCTCTTATAATCAAAGTAAATAATTTTATGCAGTACGGAATCAATATCTCCGCCCGCTTCATTAAGGATATTTTGATTGTAATTAACAGCTTTTTTTAATAAGTCTTTCTCATCCTGCATAACAAGCTCACATCCTTCTTTAGAAATTATATTAACACCAAAATTTATTCAACTTAATTATATTTTGAATTTATTATAACATATACTGATAATTATATATACACCTTAACAGAGAAAGACTGTTTAATTAATTCTATTCTATCCTATCCAATCCAATCTTTATAAATTTTATCTAAATTTTTCTATTTTTTTATATGTATCAATATATTTTAATTTATCTTCTTCCATTAGAGTTACTAGTTCTCCATCTGGCTTTTGTGACATAAATTCATAAAACACATTGGTGTTTTTTAGACGTTCTTCTGCAAGTTTTATAAATTCTTTTTCTACATCATCTTCTAATCCTTCTATTTCCAATAATTACTATCTAAACCAACTACATTAGCAAAATCTTTTTTTATTATTTTTTTCTTATATCTACAGGTTCTATACTATGTTTCTTATAGATAGAATTCCTAAATTCAATTTCATCTATATAAATATAAGGTGCTATTGAATAATTATTAGAAACTTTGCCCATCACTTTAGCTAATTTCATACGACTTGAATCATCCATTCTTGACATAGTTTCCATATGTTTTTATATAAAAGAAAACCACCTATTAGTGGTTGAATGTTTTAATATTAAAACTTTTAATTTCCAATTGGATATTGGCAAACGTTCTTCACTGCTATTAGTGTCATTTGCTGCTTGAACTGCAAGTTATCTCATTCTTTGTATTATAGTTTAGCTTTCTTTAAGCCTACTTTCTGCAGTCTGGACTAAAGAAACAGCATCCTGAATATTAAGCTGAACCTGTGAAAATCAATTAATTTTGAGCTTTCATTTTTGTACTAATAGCTAAACCAGCTGGATCATCTGCAGCACTGTTAATTTTTTTTACATGATGAAAGCCTTTCAAAAGATTTAACTCTTGAATTATAGCTATGCATCAGATTATTATAAGCATTGAGGGCTGCTAGATTAGTATTAATAATCAATTCAACACCCTGTCCCCTGTGTTGCATAGTTAATTTCTTCGAGATAAAGCATTAAAAATTATTGAAATTGCCTTAAATTAAACTTCTTTATCTA
>Ga0136557_1001823_pt1 | contig 13029 bp, 6 predicted proteins | sample AntRauTorckE6832_FD_104796 | JGI IMG/M metagenome (GOLD analysis project Ga0136557, IMG submission 104796) | Saline lake microbial communities from Rauer Islands, Antarctica - Metagenome Torckler E6 #832 | ecosystem: Environmental > Aquatic > Non-marine Saline and Alkaline > Saline | place...
CAGACTGTTGAAGCGTATTGGTCATACGTAAGCCAGGCTGATCGCGGGAAGATCTGGTGCCCTGTGATCAGTTACGTTTTTGTAGTTAAACGATCCCTACTCGGCATCGCCGGTTTCATCATCGGCTAGAACGTCCCGTTTAAGCTCAAAAGTAACGATATTGAGGTGACGGTACATCTCCTGTCTGGCATTTTCACCGTCGCCGGCTTCGATATACTGGACGATGGTGCGGGCTGTGCTGACAGCTTTCTCGACGTTAAAGGGCATTGAGATGCTCAAAGAGTTATCCATGAAGCCGATATGGCTGTGTGCCCTGTCGACCAGAAGCTTGACGATTTCAAGCAATGCTTTATTGCTGGCTGCCTCGGCCAGGTGGAGATGGAAATCAAAGTCGAGGTCATAAAAGGTCTGGGTGTCGCTGAAGGAGGCTTCCATCCGCGTGGTTATCTGCCGCAACTGTTCTATATCCTGGGGGCTGGCATCCCTGGCGGCAAGATAGGCCACTTCGCATTCCACAAGTTCGCGGGCCTTGAGCAGGTCTGCCAGGCTGACCGCCTCCAGAGCCTGATGGAGCTGAAGCCCCATTTGCTCGGATTTTGCCGGAGTTTCAGCGACAAATGTACCCTTGCCGCGAACAACCCTGAGATACCCAAGGGTGTTGAGGACCTTTATGGCTTCGCGAACAGACCCCAGTCCGACATTGAACATCTTTGCCAGTTGCCGCTGCGAAGGCAGGCAGTAACCGGGCTCGAGTTCTCCGCTTTGGATTTTGGCGATAATCTGTTTCACCAGGGCTTCGGGGGCCGAGGCGATCTGTATGGTGTCAAGTTTCATGGGGCGATCAGCTGAGTTTTGCTGGTAATCAGCTTATACTATTTACCTTACCCATTCTGTGAAAGAAAGCCAAAATATTGAGCATTAATGCAATGGCGGTAGAAATCCGGTAGCTATCTGTCTCCATCGGAGACAGCTGGAGTCTGTTGCAGCCTCTCATGGGCGTAATACATAGCGGTGCCGACAGCATTGAGAGCCACCGGCAGGATGTAATCCGACAGCGCGGACCCATGCGCTGTGCTATCCGGTATTCCAGGGACCAGGATGATTTCGCTGAGGGGATGTTTCTTCAGATCGGCCAATCTGGAATCGGCGGCAAAGGATTGCTGTGTAATGACCAGGAGCCGGGCATAGCGGCTGCCGAAGGTGGCAAGCTCATCGAGCGCGGCATCAAAATACCTTTCGCTGGTGGCATCGATGATGACAAGGCAGTCCTCATCCATGTCATAGCTGTCTTGTATGACCGGCAGATACCATGCGTCCTCGAACCAGAAGGGTCCTGTCGAGCTTTGTTGGGCAATGCTTCCCGGGTCTTTGAGAAAAGCATCTATGTCGCGACCCTCCAGATACCTCTTCTCCCATTGCCTGATCCGCTCTTCAGAGGAAGTTTGCAGCAGGTGTTGCCGCGAGGCCAGTCTGACATATTTTGCTTTGCATGCCGGGTCGATCAGGACCAGATGAGTGTGGGCGCTCACGCCGAATATCTCGCTCTCCAGATTAATGCCTTGGCAGCGGTAGAATAACTCCTTGAAGAACGTACAATTGCCCCGCAGGCCGGTGATGAAAACCCGTTTTTTGAAAAACTGGTTGTCCTCCACCGCCCGGGTAATTATATCGCGAAGATTCTTATCAGAGAGGATGGCATCGAGTGAGGGGAGCAGCAGTCCGAAATGTTGGCTGAGCAGTTCGTTCACTTTAGGCAAATGATGACGAATGATCCGGAGGAACAACAAAGACAGGCCGAAGTAAATCTGTATATGGTGACAGGATGTTGCGGATTGACGAAAAACGAAATTACCGTGTGATTCGCTGAACATTTTGTTAGCTTGAGCGTCGTGGTCCGGGCCTATCCAGAGTATGTTCTTGGGGAAAAACGTAGAAATCGGGTCCAGCGCAGCAGGCTCCGGCGGCTTCGAGGCCACAACGACAAGCAGGCTGTCCTGGGTGCTCACCCCCCTTAGCTTTTCAGGAAACTCAACCTGCATCGGGGTCTGGAAAAATCGGCTCCAGGAATGAACGAAATTGCGACACCCTCCCTCTGCTGCTCTGTCAATCGGCACAAAGATGATGATGCCGTCTTCGGCCAGACTGTTGAAGATCAGGTTGGCTGTCTCGTCGACCGTGTTGACGTCAACTTCTGCAAAAAACGCGGAAAACGCCTGTTCATTCTGGAAGAGTGCACACAGTTGTCGCAGCTCCCGGTAATAGTCTATTTCATCATCTTCCAGGCTTTCTGTCACCCAGAAAAGAGCATCTGGTACCTTCGTGCCCTTGCAAAGTGAGGCAGCCGCATTGTTCTGCCGTCGTAGTTTTGCCAAGGTATCGGCGATCTGGGGGGATTCGGTTTTCCTGGCCCTGCCCGCGGTGATGGATTTGGTTACGTTTCTGGGGAGTTGTCCGGAGAGTCGGCCTCGAGCAAGACCATAATAAAAGCCCAATAGAAACATAAACACCAGATCGATCAAGGGCTGTAGAAAATCGGTCGTTTTGGGAAGGATGATGGATTTTGCGGCAAGCTCTTGGATTGTGTCAATTTCTCTATTTTTGTAACTTACCGCATAAAAGGGAATCCCTCTTTTGCCAAGCGACGACATACAGTTGACCGCCTGTTCCAGTCTGGCGGAGTTGGTGGCGCTTACCACGGTCATGTCCTCTTGCTGCGGTTGTCGCGCCAGAAAATTGTCCAGGTTAGAGTAGTCGATGGTTATTCCCATGGAGTTCCAGGCGTTGATCTCCAGGTTCATGGCGGAAAGCCTCGATGTGCCGATGTCATAGAGCGAATCAACGAGGTAATGTATGGTACTCTGCTGACTTTCCAGCGAGATTTCCTTGCAGAAATTGACAATTTCGTCACTCTGTAACAGGTGCGTCAGTTTCTGGGGCAGCTGGCGTAGTGTTTGAACGGATTGCGCGCTTTTTTCGGTGCTGCCGTTTTGTAAACCGGCTAGATAGAGGCAGAAGAGATACAGGGTCAGCAGGGTGGAGACAGCGCTCTTGGTGGCCACCAATGTTACTTCTTCGCCGCTGAGAACAGGGATGATACCGCCGCTGCCGCGGACAATCAAGGCCAGGTCGGAGAAGGGTTTTTCGGTGATGCCGATCATCAATATGCGCTTCTGCACAAGGCGGGAGGCGAAGTCCACCATATCCGATGTTGTTCCCGACCAGGAAACCAGTATCACCAGGTCTCTGTCGGGATCTATATCCTTGTCGATATTGCTGAATTCATGGGGAGTAGCTTCGATGAGATTGACGCCGGTGAAAAACTGCTCCATGTTTTTTTCTACAATTTCAGTGAGCAGAAAGCCTGTGCCGGTACCAACCAGGATAATGCGGTTGAGCGTCGATAATTTTTTGCCAAAGCGTCTCTGCAGCAGCCGTGTTTTAATGTCGAAGAACAGGGTATCGGTTTTCGGGCAGCTGTGACGATTGAATATTTCGTGGAACAATGGTGGTATTTCCAGCAAGTGCTCTTCATAAAAGGTCTTGCCGAATTCCTTTTTGAACGTGATCGGCGTGAGATATGTCTGTTCCGCTTGAATGGTATTTTTTTCTTTTCCGTGAAAATCAAAAATCTCCAGCTCTCTGAGGACGTTTCCCTGTTGTGCTTTGGTTTCCAGTCTGGCAAAGGTCGATTCTTCACTTAAGGCATAGATGTCGATGCGAAATGGTGCCAGTAAAGCCATTTTTTCACGTTTAAACCATGCTTCGCTGTTGTCGGCGGTGTCATCAAAATAGTCGGGTTCGACGATTAATGATTTTTTGGAATATTCCGCCATGAGCCGGCGCAGCTTGTGGCCGACTGAAAGGATGAGATCTTGCGGGAAGAGGCCGATGGCGGCATTGACGTCGGAAACCACCATGAAATCCGAGGTGTCGCGTCGTTTGACGATATAAACGGGCCGGTTATGTGCACCTATGAAGAGCCTGCCGGGGGAGACAAGTGATATGCCGCTGACGGCGAATTGTCCGCCGTCGGCGCACATTGTTTCACAGGCTTTGACAAAAGCGATTTCATCAAGGTCCTGCTCGGATTTGCCCTTAAGCTTTGTGAAGATGCCGTAATCAACAGAGGTGCTCGATATGGAAAACTCCTCAAGACCCATGTGATGCTGCTGTTCAATTATACGATATCGTTTACGGGCATCGGATATCGTGTCAAAATAATGCCCCCAGAGCATGGCGAACAGTTCCGTGGAGTTTTCGCTGCGCAGGGGGATGCCTGCTACTGTGGTGATGTAGTCATGGACTTTTGATTCAAGCTCGGAGCTGAACATACCGTTGAGCACCACGCTCCGCCGCTTGTTTTCATCGGCAAAGGGGTGCGCGTTGCGGACGGATATGGAGGACTGGATGGCCCACCTTCCCTGGGCGATAACCGGCTGGACCATGTATTTCAGCAGGAGCGGATGCGTGCGTCCCGGGACGTGGCCAGGCGGGTAGGACAGCGGCCCGAATGCATCGAGCATGTGCTTCATATAGATTTCCGTCTGAAAATATGTCAGTGCCGCTGCCGCTGCAATACCATAGACGTTGTAGAGTTTTTCTATCCTGTAGAGGGTTCGCCAGTGCACCGGCGGGGTGGATTTGTTCATGGACCAGAAATTGACGAAAATATCCTGTACTGTATCTTCCACCTTCGGATTTGTCAGGGTGCGTGTCAGGACATTGCTGTCGATGTTCCTGAAAAGGTTTGCGATTCCGTCTGTAGTATAGTCGGAAGGTAGCACAACCTCGAGGTTTTTTAACAATCGCCAGACGTGTTTGCGCAGGCGTGGTTGGTGCCGGGGTGTGGCCGGGGCATCATGATGTTTTTGGAAGCGCTCATCGTGGGCGGAGTGGTAGAAGATTGCTCGAAGCTCAGCCAGTAAATCTTCTTTGGTGAGAGAGTGGGGAAGTGGCGTTTGCTGTTGCTCTATCTCTATGGCATGGGCAAAGGCACGGCTGATCAGTTTTTCCACGACTCCCAGGGGCAGGTCGTAGTCATTGCCGAGCCGGTCTATGGTTTTTTTGAAACCTTTGACGGAATCAATGGTGAAGCGTTTCCGAATGTCTGGAACTCCCGGCGTTCCCGGGTCAATTTCCACAGGGGACAGATGCGCTGTGAGTTCTGACCAGCGCGGGGGGGATATCCTTTTTTGGGCTGTGTCGGCCTGTTCAAATCCTTCAAAGACTAGAAGCTTTTTCTGGTTCTCGGCAGGGTTGTCAAAAAGGCTGTGCAGGTCATCCGTGAGTATCGAGACCCTGCGCGTCTCTTCTTCATCAAAAACGGGTGAATCGAGGAGCCTGTCGATGAAAGGATCGAAGGAGCCCAGTTCTCTTCGTATCTTCATGGGCTCGAGTTCGCTGCCGAGCAGGCCGAGCCCCGTGCTGTCCGGGGCGCGATAGATAATGGCCCATATCCCGCTTAATATGCGGGTCAGTCTGTTTTCGGCGTCTCCATAATATACGATTATACCGCACATCGGCTTCGCTATCCCGGCGTTGATGGTTGATCAAGTATGTCCAACGTGGTGCTGCAGTTCAGGAGACTATTTTTCCGGCCCGGACATTTTTGAGATATTCCATGCAGAAATTGTCCTTGCCCAGAAGCATATCCGCGGTTCGAATGGCGGCAATGATCTTGTTGTCAAGGGGGTCGAGTATTGCCGAGTCCATGCCGGCACCCATCATAAGAGTGAGAAAGACTCTGTTTATCATGCGGCGCTCCGGTAGACCGTAGGATATGTTGGATAATCCACCGGTGATGTGAACAGCCGGGTATTTTGTTGTTATACCCCGAACAGCCTCCAGAACCATGACTCCTTTATTGGCATCCGTACTGATAGGCTGGACCAGGGGGTCGATGTAGATATTGTCCTGCGCCATGCCGATGCCTTGGAGTTCTTCGATGAGCTGCTTGGCTCTTGAGTAGATTTCAAAGGATGAAGCCGGCATGCCGTGGTCGTCCATGCACAGAGCAATGATGGAACACTCTTTATCCTCTTTGCCCACTTTGTCCTTTAAAAAGGGGAGCATGGTATCAAAACGTTCCTTTTCCAGGCTGATGGAGTTGATTAATGGCGGGGTGTCCACCAGAGCATAGGCCATTTCCAGGATTTCGGGATCCGGGCTGTCAAGGCAGAGCGGTACACTGCTCATCGGCACGATAACTTCGAGCAGCCACTGCATATCTTCTCGTTCATGGCCGATACGGGCACCGGCATTGACATCAATATAACTGGCTCCCGCCTCTATCTGCTGTTTGACATCGTTGGTAATATATTCGGTGTTGCGTTCGGTAACAGCCGCCTGGAGCTCTTTCCGTGAAGTGTTGATGCGCTCGCCTATGATTTGCAGCATGTACATTCCCCCCCTTGGGTTTTTTAGGAGGTTGTCCGAGAATAACCATTTTCGAATGGCCTCCTGATTGTCGAGCAAGGTTTGTGCCTATGCATTTTTGCCGGCAGCAACCAGCGCTTTTGCTGCCCTGGCGGCGGAGCCGGCATCGGAGGCGTAGCGGTCCGCACCGATTTCTTCGGCATAGGCCTGAGTAACCGGGGCGCCGCCCACCATGATTTTGACCTGATCTCGAAGCCCTGCTCCACGGACCGCTTCAATGGTTTTTTTCATCATAGGCATGGTCGTGGTCAGCAGGGCGGAGAGGCAGACGATGTCGGCGTTGTGTTGCTTGATCTGGTTGATGAATTCTTCGGGTGCTATGTCGACGCCAAGGTTGTGTACCGTCAGTCCGGAGCTTTCCAGCATCATGGCAACCAGGTTTTTGCCGATATCGTGGAGATCGCCCTTTACCGTTCCTATAACGACCCTTCCGCCGGCGGCAGAGGATTCTTCGCCAAGAAGGGGTTTGAGAATCTCCACAGCCTGGCTCATCATTTGAGCCGCCATCAATACTTCGGGAATAAACAAGTCTTCATTTTCCATCTTTTCGCCGACAATGTCCATCCCGGCAATGAGGCCTTCGTTAAGAATCGTGTCCGCGGCTACACCTTCGGCCAGGGCGGCGTTGACGAGTTCAAGCAGGTGGGGGCTGTTGAGCTCGACCAGTGCGTTTTTCATTTCCGTGAAGTCTGCCATTGTGAATATCCTTTGTGTTATATGGCGTTAATGTTACTGAAGGCTGCTGAAGGTTGCTAGAGGAGTATGTCGAATTTTTCTCGTATCAAGGTGTCTGTCTCTTCGGCAATATATTTTTTGGGTGGTGCGGCAAGTATCTTGTGGGCGATATCAAGGGCTCGCCGACGGGCGTCCAGGATGCCTCCCTACTCCCACTTGTTTCTGCTTTTTCTGTCGCTGACGCCGTTGCCGGTGAAATATTCGCTGCGCATGTGCTGCATGGTATGCGGGCTGGTCATGAAATTGCCGCCGGGGCCGACCGCGTTGATGACCTCCAGGGCGAGATGGTCGGCATCCAGGTTGATTCCCTCCAGCACCCTGCCACAGTTGCCGTTTATTTCATCGTCTATGACATATTGCTCATAGGCGATGGTGAGCATGGACTCCAGCATGCCGGCGCTGTGGTGGATGTAGTTCGAGCCACCCATGGCGGCAAGCAAAGAGGTGAAGGCTTTTTCATAGCCGGCCTGCGCATCCGGCAGTTTAGAGTCGGACAGCCCGGAGGAGTTGTAGTTGGGGACGTTGATGTGATGGGCCAGTTGATGGATGGCAGCATTCATCATGCCGCATTCAACCGCTCCTCCCAGATATCCCATGGTCTTGAGATTGGCAAGGCCGGGAATGCCGCCATAGAGGACAGGGGCGCCGGGAGTGGTCAGTTGGCAGAGGGTGATGCCGGCCAGTTGTTCGGCATGGAGTTGGGCCAGGGTGCCGGCCATGGTCAGCGGCGCGGTCGATCCCGCCATGGGCGCGCTGGAGAGCGCCACCGGGATCCTATGCCGGTTGGCCTCCTGCATGATGCGTGTTGACTGGGTGCAGAGTTTCAGGGGACTGATGGCAAACGAGGTGATGACGGAGATGAATGGTCGCTGCCGCAACTGCTCATCGCCGCCGGCAATCATGGCTGCCATTTTCAGGACATTCTTCAAACCCTGTTCATCATTGACACCGGACATGATATGCTTGGACGAGGCGGCAAGGCAGGCATAGAACATGTTGATGTCATAGGCTGCTTCGTCGATATCCGTAGGTATGCATGGGCGCACGAGAAAGTGGATGTTGTCGAGGCTGTCCACCAGTCGGGAGACATTATAGAGGTCTTGCAGCGTTGTGGAGCGTGCTTCACCGGTTTCGAAATCGAGGATTCTAATGGCAGCCCCGCCAGTTCCCAGGTGGACCCGGTTGCCATGGAGATGAAGATCGTTTTTTTCATCGCGGCCGTAGAGCACAACTTTTTCAGGGGCAAGAGCGACGCTTTCCGTCACCAGCCGGCGGTCGAGGCTGACGATTTTTTTGTGGCGATCCACCAAGCCACCGTGTTCTGCAAACAGATCGATCGCCTCTTCAAGGCCGTTTTCATATGTTATCCCGGTCTGTTCCAGGATTTGCAGAGAAGCTTCGTGGAGGGTGGTAATCTGTTCAGCGGAGAGGGGGTGGTATTGGCCGCCCTCCAGGCCCATGTAACGCATGATAACCTCCTTGGCTGTATGGTGCCGGCAAGACTCGCCCCATCAGGCTTTGCTCCATCAGGATTCGTCATGCGGCGGGAAAGACTCCGGCAGAAGCTGTTATGGGTAGATATCTTCCCTTATTATCCCCTATCATTAGGGTCTATCTTTTAAAGAAGTTAAGAAATTATCGCACACATCGATAACCACTTCAATCTTAAACCAACGATTTTGCAATCAAGGATGCCGGTTGTCTTACTTTTTACGGGATGGTGTTTTTTTAAATTCTTTATAGATTTTTTTCAACACCTCCCTAATATATGCTTACGGATATGCTTATGGATATGCTTATGGCAGTGTACAACAAAAGCATCGAACTTTAGCCAACCAATCTAAAAGGAGTATATTGTGGCTATTATAACTATTTCAAGAGGATCGTATAGCCGCGGCAAAGAGGTTGCCGAGGCTCTTGCGAAAAAATTAGGGTATGAATGCGTATCACGGGATATCTTACTTGAAACCTGTGAGGAATTCCATATTCCCGAGATACGTCTGGTCAAGGCCCTGCATGATGCACCCTCTATTCTTGAACGGTTCAATCATGGTAAGGAACGCTATGTCAGTTATTTCCGTTCGGCATTTCTTAATCATGTGATGCGTGACAATGTTGTGTATCATGGTTTAAACGGACATTTTTTCTTGCAGGAAATCAGTCACGCCTTCAAGGTCAGGATTATTGCCAACCTTGAAGATCGTGTCAAAGTTGAAATGGAGCGGGAAAACTGTTCCGCCGAGGAAGCTCGTTATCAATTGAAAAAAGATGATGAGGAAAGGCGGAAATGGAGCCGGCATCTCTATGGTAAAGACACCCTGAATTGCAGTCTTTATGATATGGTGCTTCACATAGATACGTTAACTGTTGAGGACGTCGTTGATATCCTTCAGGATGTCGTTGCAAAAGGCAGATTTGACGCCACGCCGGAGTCAACGGAAGCTCTTCAGGTAAAGACATTGCTAGCCAATATTCACGCTAGAATAGTGAATATTTCACCTCGGGCTTCGGTGGAAATGCATGATGGCATCGTCACTCTGGGGCAGCTTGAGGGCAGCCTGAAAAGCGATAAGGATTTCCGTGAACAAACCGCCAAAGAACTTGCGGAGGAATTCAACGTGCAAGAGGTTGTTTTCAGTAAACCGGTTGCGGCGAAAAAAGATCACGTAAATACTTTTTATAATTTGGACGTTTAAACGTAGCTACCCACAGGGCACCAGGGCTCCCCGCGATCAATAGTAGAGGCACGGCGCGCCGTACCCCCCTGCGAGAATCTCCGGCACCCTGCAAGCAGTTTCAAATACCGGGGGAAGTTACATTACGTCGCTTCCCCCATAAGGAGTTACGTTTAGACAATACTATCAGCTCCGTCACGCAACTTTGGTCTGTTACATATTACGGCGATACTGGCCGCCGACCTCGTAGAGGGCGTTGGTTATCTGGCCCAGGCTGCAGCTCTTAACGGTTTCCAGGAGTTCGGCAAAAAGATTATCGCCTTGTAGGGCCGCCTTCTTGAGATTTTCCAGCGCCTGGGGGGCTTCGCCTTTGTGTTTTTCCTGAAAGACAGCCAGTCGTTTGAGCTGGTCCTGCTTTATGTCATCGGATGCTCTGGCCAGCTCGACATTGGCGTTGGCCTCGTCAAAGTTGGCATCGGGGTTGCGGAAGGTGTTGACTCCGACAATGGGGTGTTCGCCGGTATGTTTGAGGTGCTCGTAATAGAGGGATTCCTCCTGGATCTTGGAGCGCTGGTAGCCGGTTTCCATGGCGCCCAGGACACCGCCGCGTTCGGTGATGCGGTCAAATTCCTTCAGCACCGCCTCTTCAACCATATCAGTGAGTTCCTCGATAATGAAGCTCCCCTGATTCATGTTCTCATTTTTGGTCAGTCCCCATTCGCGGTTAATGATCAGCTGTATGGCAAGTGCGCGGCGTACCGATTCCGAGCTCGGCGTCGTGATGGCCTCGTCATAGGCGTTGGTATGGAGGCTGTTGCAGTTATCATAGACGGCAATGAGCCCCTGTAATGTGGTGCGGATATCGTTAAACTGAATATCCTGGCTGTGCAGCGATCTTCCGGAGGTCTGGATATGGTATTTCAGTTTGCAGGAATTCTCCGAGGCGCCGTAGTTTTCCCGCATTGCCACGGCCCAGATGCGTCGGGCCACCCGGCCGATGACAGTATATTCCGGATCCATGCCGTTGGAGAAAAAGAAAGATAACCGCGGTGCGATCATGTCGATGTCCATGCCGCGTGCCAGGTAGTACTCCACATAAGTGAAGCCGTTGGACAGGGTCAGGGCCAGCTGGGTGATGGGGTTGGCGCCGGCTTCGGCGATATGGTAGCCGGAAACGGAGACGGAGTAGAAGTTCCGGACGTTGTTGTCGATGAAGAATTGCTGGATATCGCCCATCATCTTTAAGGCAAATTCGATGGAGAAAATACAGGTATTCTGGCCCTGGTCCTCTTTGAGAATGTCGGCCTGAATGGTCCCCCGGACATTGTTGAACACCATGGTCTTTATTTCATTATACTCGCTGTCGCCGGGGGCACGTCCCTTATCCGTCGTGAATTTGTCGACCTGCTGGTCAATGGCGGTGTTCATAAACATGGCCAGCATGATGGGAGCCGGTCCGTTGATGGTCATGGAGACGGATGTGGTCGGCGAGCAGAGCTCAAAACCGTCATAGAGCTGTTTGACATCATCCAGGGTGCAGATGGAGACGCCCGAGGTCCCGACTTTGCCGTAGATGTCGGGGCGCAGTGCGGGGTCCCAGCCATAAAGTGTGACCGAATCAAAAGCGGTGGAAAGCCGTTTGGCTTCGCTTTCAGCGGAGAGGAGCTTGAAGCGGGCATTGGTCTCCTTAGGACCGCCTTCGCCGGCGAACATCCTGGTCGGATCCTCGGCAACACGCTTGAGAGGGAAGACACCGGCGGTGTAGGGGAAGAATCCGGGCAGATTCTCCCGCCGCATCCAGCGGTAGATTTCACCTGGATCGCTGAATTTAGGCAGACAGATCTTGGGAATCTTTGAGTGGGAAAGTGTCTCGCTGTAGAGCGGCACCCGTATCTCTTTGTCGCGCACGGTGTAGACATATTCATCGCCGGAGTATGATTCCCTGATTTTTTCCCAGGAGCTCAGCAGCGTATCGGTTTCGCCGTCGATGGTGGTTGCGACGGCTTCCTTTTCCGCCTCAAGGAACGGTATGATGGTTTGACTGTCATTCTTTGGTACCACAAGATTGATGGTCTCTTCAAGATGCCAGCGGCGGCGAATCGCCTTGGCCTGTTGTTCGGTGATGCTGTGATAACTGCGGATGGCCTCGGAAATCTCGGCGAGATAGCGTATTCTCTGGGCCGGAACCACTATTGCTTTAGAAGAAGAGACCTTGGCATTCGAACGCGGCAGCGTTGATTCCAGGGAAAAGGATGTGCTGGCTCGCAGCGCATCAAGGATGGCATGGTAGAGGGCGGTGACCCCGTCATCGTTGAATTTCGAGGCAATGGTGCCGTACACCGGTAGTTGCTCCGGCGCGGTGCCGAACTCCTTGCGGTTGCGCTGTACCTGCTTGCGAACATCGCGCAGGGCATCGTCGCTGCCCTTTTTTTCGAACTTATTGATGACAATCAGATCGGCATAATCGAGCATGTCAATTTTTTCGAGCTGTGATGGGGCGCCGAACTCACTGGTCATGACATAGATGGAAACATCGGAGAGATCGGTTATTCGCGAGTCACCCTGACCGATTCCCGCTGTTTCGGCGATGATCAGATCAAAGCCGGCCGCCTTGGCAACTTCAATGCTTTCAGGCAGTGCTTCGGAGACCTCGAAGGCGGAGTCGCGGGTGGCCAGACTGCGCATATAGACGCGGTCGGTGGTGGTGATCGAGTTCATGCGAATACGATCACCCAGCAAAGCGCCGCCGGTTTTACGCCGCGACGGATCGCAGCAGATAACGGCAATGCGGGTGTCCTGGGTGTCGTAGAGAAAACGGACAATGAGCTCATCGGTCAAGGAGGATTTCCCTGCTCCGCCGGTGCCGGTAATGCCGATAACGGGGGGATTCTTCTGCTTGGCAAGTGGTGTAATGACGGCCATTATTTCATCGAGGGTAGCCTGATTTGAGTTCTTTGCCTCCTGGACGGCCGTCATCAAGCCGCTGATCTCGTTGGTCATCGTCGGCTGCAGGTCGGTGGGCGTGAGCGTGTGGTAGGGCAGGGTGGAAAAATCAAGCAAAGTGAGCATATCATTGATCATGCCCTGCAGTCCCATGGATGCTCCGTCTTCAGGTGAGTAGATCTTGGTGACGCCGTATTCCATCAGCTCCTTGATTTCCTCATGGATGATGACGCCGCCCCCG
>Ga0136557_1001826_pt1 | contig 13015 bp, 3 predicted proteins | sample AntRauTorckE6832_FD_104796 | JGI IMG/M metagenome (GOLD analysis project Ga0136557, IMG submission 104796) | Saline lake microbial communities from Rauer Islands, Antarctica - Metagenome Torckler E6 #832 | ecosystem: Environmental > Aquatic > Non-marine Saline and Alkaline > Saline | place...
GTGCTGAAGACTACGACCATCGACGTAAGCCTTGGTAGCATCCAGCAGTTCGACCAGCGAATAACGGCCTTCCTGATAAGCTGACCGTGACGTTTCCAACATTTCAACAGAAAGTGGGTTCTGCTGCATATCCTGCCACTGCGCATATAAATTCTGCACGCGTTGGTAGGCCACATCCACCTGATTGCGAATGTTTCGCCTTTGGATATTCAATGACGTTTCTACGCTTCGATGCTCGGCTTCTGCCATGGTGATGTTTCCACTGTTCCGGTTAAAGATGGGAAGCTGTATCCCCCCGCCAATCACAAATCCGTCCGAGCCGTCCGACTGATTTTTATAACCGAAATTGACTTTTAAATCCGGTAGACGTTCTCGTTTTTCGACTTTGTATTTAAGTCCAAGGGCCTGGGCTTCCAGCTCCAGAGCCTTTAGGTCAGCTCGGTGAGCCAGGGCATACTGTTGAAGCATCTCTAAATCTTCCATAATCGGGTCAACCGGTAAATCAGATTCCACCTGAAATTCAAAACCGGATTCTTCATTTGAAGTGATCATGGATGCCAATTGTTTGCCGGCCTGCATCATTTCCAGTTCTACTTCATTTCGTTCGCGTAGGTACCGGTTCTTTTCAACGGTAAAACGCTGCACCTGAAGCCCTGACTCTGTGCCTTCCGTTTGTCGGGCTTTCGCTGATGCCAACACCTGGTTGATAACTTCAAGCGCTTGGTCATACACCTCCAGTTTGTACTGTAAAAACCAATACTCAGTATACAGGCTTTTTACCTGCTGTATGAGAACCGAGCGATCGTATTGATAGCTCAATTCAGCTGCTTCACTGCTTTTATTAGCACTTTTGTTTCGAAGGAAAGGTTGTCCCAGCAGTTCAATGGGTTGCGAAATCTGATAGGTGGTTTCATCATAATTTAGCGTACCGGCATTGAGCTGTTCGCTGAAAATGCTCACCTCGGGATTCATGTACGATTTATACTGTTGAGCCGCTCCCTGTTTTCGGAGCTTATCAAGCTCTGCCAGCTCCTGCTGGAGGCTGTGTTGCTTGAACCGCTCAACAACGTCCTCTAAAGAAAGGCTTTGAGTTTGGGAGTGAACCTCTAGTGGTACCCAAAAGAATACCAAAAACAAGATCCACCACTTGGATGAATTCATAAATTAAATGTATTAATGGTTATGGAATGCTAATTCAGATAGCTGATAAGAGATACTATCTGGCAAAGGGATAGATTTATCCCAAGGGTGGGCCGCGAAGAGAAGTAGAAGAGAAATGATTGAGCTGGTATAGATGATCCGGCGGCGGAAGATCTAAATAAAGCAGAATCGGGGAGTGTAAAGTTCTTTGGCTGCTAAAAAAACCAGAGGCCGAAAAAAGCTTTGTGTCAGTTGAAACTTTACTTGTGATCTTCTGAGTTAGTGTTCCCGTTAAGTCAACGGTAGCCGTTGGATGCTGGTGGGTATCTTTTTCGTCAAATTCTTCTGCGTGGTTATGGTTTTGAGTCTGATCTTCAGAATGGGAATGCAAAAAGGCGTGGACATCACCATGCTCAAACACATGGTCATAAATAGCATGTACGTGCACACCATTTCCAAAAAATACACACAGCGCACTAGCTACAATGAGTAATTTTGCAGTGAATCTAAAAGCTATATGACTGTACAGATTGTTCACATATGGAAGATAGACGATCAAATCGAAAATCCAAAAAATGTTATTTTAAAAGAATAGAAATCATAAAAAAGGGGACTAACCTGAGTTCGCAGATCAGTCCCTAAAATTTTGAAGCTCCCCTCAAGTTACGGACTTGCGAATTTTGTATTCCATAAAATGGCCTCTTAGGGTATTAAATAGAGGTTGCAAAGGAATTAAGTTCGAGATTGACTGGCAAAAATTGCTCGAAATCTACCCTTTTTTGAATCATGCGAACCTTTGTAAACCACACTTTTCTGTTAAACAGAAACCACTGAAAAAAGAGGGAACGCTCCTTCAGCGTAGTTAAGATCACCTAAAACCTGTCCACAGATTTTAGGACGAGTTAAACCTCTTTTCTCTTTGAAAAACCTTTTAGTATATAATAACTCTGTCCTACAATTAAAGGGATCAAACTCATAACGATCACTACCTTCCATTCAGAAAATGAAAGGGGTGTCAGTTTCAATACCAATGCTAATTCAGGTATGTATAGGGTGGATAAGATCAGCATGGTACAAAAGATCAAAGCCAGCCAAACCCATCTATTTTTTGTAACCTCATTTTTAAAAATTCGGCTTCCAGGGTCTCTCATGTTAAATACATGCCAAAGTTGTGCAAAGGCAAGGGTGAGAAAACTCAGCGTTACTGCCTGAGTAGGTTCATGGCCAATCATATAAATTCCCCACAAAAATGAACCGAAAACGGCTCCCGTGATTAACAATCCATAAAAAAGAATAAACAGCCAGTTCGATCTGTTTAAAATACCTTCTTTACTTGAACGCGGTTTTCTTTCCATGATATCTTCACTTCCTTCCCCCAATCCCAGAGCAAGCGCCGGAAATACATCGGTTACCAAATTTAAAAATAGAATTTGAAGTGGAAGGATAGGTAATGCCATTCCAATGAAGGAAGCTATACCAACCACCATGATCTCACTTACATTACAAGAGATCAGATACATCACAAATTTCTGAATATTAATAAAGATGACTCTACCCTGTTTTATGGCGAGAACTATAGTAGAAAATTCGTCATCAGTCAAAACAATATCAGCGGCTTCCCGTGCTACTTGCGTTCCCCGTTCCCCCATGGCTATGCCAATATCTGCTTTTTTAAGAGCCGGTGCGTCATTCACTCCATCTCCTGTCATTCCAACGATGTATCCGTTTTTTTGGTAAAGGTCGATCAGATCCAGTTTCTGTTTTGGATTGATGCGGGCAAATATATGTGCCTTGAGCTGTTCTTCTTCCGGTTTATTATCAAGATCGAGACTGTGAATTATTTTTTGTTCTTGAGCATCACCAAGCCCCACCTCTCCGGCAATGTACCTGGCTGTCTCTGCCTGATCGCCGGTCATCATCACAACCTTGATTCCAGCATTCCTGCATTGCTCAATAGCCATTCTTACATCCTTTCTGGGAGGGTCGAAGAAAGTAATAAGGCCTATAAAACAAAGCATTTCATAAGGTTCTTCCTGCAGATCAGAGGAAGGTCTTTCAGCCAGTGCCAGTATCCTGAAACCGTTGCCGGCTAATTCTTCATTCAAATCATTGAAGTAATCCTTCACCTCCTCTGTTAAAGGTTTTATCTCTGAGTTATGCAGATAGGTTGTTGATGATAGCAGTACTTCACCCGGGGCCCCTTTCACGTGAACCCGGTAGCGATTTTTTTTCAATTCATTCCAGGTCGCCATCATCTTTGTATGAGGATCAAATGCAGTTTCCTTTCTTTCGGGATATTTTTTTAAGAGATCTTCAATCTCTAATTCTGCAATCCTACCGGTAAACAGAAGAGCAACTTCAAGTGGATCTCCGGATCCTCCCTCTGATTTTTCATAGAGTGATGCGTTATTACAGATCACCCCAATTTGCAAGGCTTTCATCAGAGCCTCGTCCTTCTTTGGATTCAATGTTTTCCCTTTCTCATAAAAACCACGACCGTTTGTGGTCTTGATTGTTATGGACCGTTTATATAAATGAAATCCTTCAACGGTTAACTTATTTTCTGTAAGTGTACCTGTTTTATCCGTACATATAACTTCTGTGGCACCAAGGGTTTCAACGGAAGAAAGCCGATTTACCAAGGCATTTTTATCTGCCATCACCTTAAGACCCCGGGCAAGTGATATTGTTGCCACAATTGGCAAGCCTTCAGGAATTGCAGCGACTGCCAGGGCTATGCCCATTTCAACCATCAGAAAAAGTGAACGGCCGGATAGAATTCCAACTACAACAATAATGATGGTCATTACTACTGTAGCAACAATCAATTTATACCCAAGCTTGTCGAGACGTTCTTCGAGTGGCGTCCTTTCATCTTCTGTAATTTCGACCAAGGAGGATATTTTCCCCAGCTCGGTATTTAACCCTGTGTTCACCACTAATGCTTCCCCAGCACCACTTGTAACGGCCGTACCCTTATACAACATACTGTTACGCTCTGCAAGTACGGTCTTTGTTTCTACAGGATCCGCTGATTTACTCACGGGCAGACTCTCACCTGTTAAAGCAGATTCATCTGCCTGAAGCTTTGAACTGCTCAGGATGCGCAGATCAGCGGTAATGATATCCCCGCCTTCAATTATTATGATATCCCCGGGCACCAGGTCTGCCGCATTTACCAGCACTATTTTTCCACTCCTTCTGACCCGTGTTTTTACGGTCCCGAGTTTATATAGTGCTTCCATAGAACGAACGGCTTTCATTTCAGTCCCAAATCCGATAAATGTATTGATCATGATCACGATCAGAATAGCCCACCCTTCGATCCACTCGCCATATAGAAAAGCCACAACAGATGCAGCTGCCAATAATGCAATGATAATGCTCTTAAATTGAGCATATAATATAGACCACCAACTTCTGACCTTTTGTTTCTTTAACTGATTGTACCCAAACTTTTTATTTCTTTGCCGAAACTCTGCTTCAGATAAACCCTGCTGCACATTTACATTAAGTTTTTTAAGCAATTGATCCGTTGATAAAGCCCATGCTTCATTTCCCGGATCAATAGGTTCATGAGGCTCAGATGATCTTGTCATTTATTTATCACGCATTCTAATGGCTAACATATAAAACCGCTTTCAAACTAATTATGTACGAGCAACAGATACTGTCATAAAACCTTTCTTTGTAATGCTCTTTTCAAGATGCGCTCTTTTTACTATTTCCCAGCTTAAAAACTCTTCAGAATAAACATGATCACATAAACCGGCATCATAAATATCATTCAGTAATGCTCCAGCGAAAAGTGAATCAGGCTGTTGTATCAAAATCTCTCCCCCATATTCTTTTAGAAACTGTGCACCCACAAATCCATCTTTTCTATATCCACTTAGCATCACTCCCAGTGTTTTTTCCCTAAAAATCCTTGATATAGATCGGAATACAACATCAATAGAAGGTCTTTCTTCATTTTCTTTTGGGCCGCGATGAAGCCTCAGTAGATACTCTCTATCCCCGCGTATCACTTCAGCATGAAACCCACCGGGTACTATGCATACTGTTCCGTTTCTCAATGCATCTCCATCAACAGCTTCGATAACTTTAAGTTTTGAAACTTGATTTAATGATTCTGCCAATACTCTGGTAAACATTTTTGGCAAATGTGCCACTACTATTACGGGCACAGATAGATTCTCCGGTAGTCTCTTAAGAACTTTATACAGTGTCCTTATTCCCTCTGAACCGGTACCAATAACAATTATGCCAGGCTTTTGACCTTTTGTCTTCCGGATTGATCGCAATTTGATCTGACCTCTCTTGCCGGATCTTAATTCTTTTAAACTTCCAATTATCAGTCCCAACCTTTTCTTAAGATGATTTTTAGCTAACAACAGCATATTATTTTCTTCAGGCTTTGTTACAAAATCAACAGCCCCCCTATTTAATGCCTTTAAAATTGAAACTGCTCCTTCTCTTGTACGCTTAGCAATTGCTACAACAGATAACGAAGGGTATTTAGACCGAAGTATCTCTAGATCAATTGTTGAAATTGAGTTACTCTCCTGCACATCAAGGAAAATCACATCGAAATCCTCCTTCTCTATAACTGAATATGGTTCATCAAATTCACTGAGAAGACGAACGTCTACATCAGAGAAAGACTTCAACACATTTGAGAAAACCTGTCTTTCAAGTATATTATTATCAATGATCAGTGCCTTTATAGTTTCCATTGAAACCTCTCAAGATTTGCATTCATTATTTTACTCTCCATTTTATTATTTAAAACATAGTCAGGGAAATGCTCATCTGTTGTACGGTTTCACTATCAGAAAAATGTGGGATTTTGCACTACATCCTTTTTTACATGATCAATTCTGTTCCTGATATTTAGATTTATCTACTTTTAAACGAACATGTACTTTGTGTTCTTCTCCGTCTAGATTGAGCCTGATCTTTGCTGGTGTTTCTTTTTTTATTTCCACTTTTTTACCATCTATTTTTATTTCCAGGCTACCTGTTTCGAGTCCTGCGGCGTTTTCTACTTCTATGGAGTACGTTGTTTTGTGATCGCTCATTTTCCATTTCACGCTAAAGGATTTCCAATCCGGACTGATAGACGGATCAATGATCATCTCATTCCCCCTTAACCGTAATCCAAGAATAGATTCTATGACTACTTTATACATCCATCCGGCCGAACCTGTGTACCAGGTCCAACCTCCCTGCCCTATAAATGGGGGTTCACTATAAACATCAGCAGCAACAACATAGGGTTCAGTTTTGTATACACTGATCTTCTGAGGATCCAGCCCATTATTTATCGGGTTTATCATCTGAAGATACCTAACAGCTTTCTCTCCATGACCGCTTTCAGCCAGCGCCTTAATTACCCATAAGGCAGCATGTGTGTATTGTCCGCCATTTTCCCTAACGCCCGGTACATATCCTTTTATGTACCCGGGATCTTTTTCCGTTTTATCAAAAGGCGGATACAATAGTCGAATTAGGCCATCTTCTTCAGATATCAAATGCTTCTCCAGAGATTTGATTACTTTCTTGGCCTTTTCAGCATTAGCTACCCCCGAAATAATTGACCATGCCTGAGAGAGTGCATCAATTTGGCATTCTGTATTTTCGGCTGAACCCAATGGAGTTCCATCATCATAAAATGCCCGTAGGTACCAACTGCCATCCCAGCCGTTTTTATTCAGGTTCCGGGAAAGAATAGACGCGCGATCAGTAAAAGCTTTTGCTGTACCCTTATCACCTCTCTGCCGAGAGAGTGCTGCAAATTGTGTTAAAATATGATGCTGAAAAAATCCCAACCATACACTTTCTCCCTTTCCTTCAAGTCCTACCCTATTCATACCGTCATTCCAATCTCCACCGCCAATAAGTGGAAGACCGTGAGGGCCAAACTTCAGCGATATATCAATAGCTCGCAGGCAGTGATCATATACGTTTCCTTCTTCAGAAGACTGCCGTGGTTGCAAATATACTTCGTGCTCATGTGCCTGCAGCTTGCGAGACTGAATAAAAGGAACTACTTCATCAAGAATATCCATCTTTCCTGTATACTGAATGTATTCCAAAACAGCATAAGGAAGCCACAAGCGGTCATCTGAGATCCTGGAACGAATGCCCCGGGCGGTTGGTGGATGCCACCAGTGTAACACATCCCCCTCAGGGAATTGCCGGGATGCGTGAAGCAGTATCTGCTTTCTAGTCAGATCGCTATCCACATACATAGCGGCTAAAGAATCTTGAAGCTGATCCCTGAAACCAAATGCACCACCGACCTGATAGTACCCGGTCCTTGCCCACATTCGACACGCCATAGTCTGGTATAACAGCCAGCCATTCATCATCGTATTTAGTGCCTTATCCGGGGTTTCTATTTTGATTGTCGAAAGAGTATCACTCCAAAAATCTTTAACACGAGTCAATGTTTCACTATTTACCCGGAGTTCTTGATACATTCTAACCAGATCTTCTGCCGCAGCCTTTGAATCAGCTTGCCCCAATAAAACGATGAATTCCACTTCTTCTCCCGGCTCAAGTGCAAATGTGTTTTGAAATACCGCACAAGGCTCACCGCCTGATATTACCTCATTATCAAGCACTTCACTTTTACATACCCCGGCCGGGTTTTCGAGAGAGTTGTTTCGGCCAACAAATGCGAGACGATCGGTAGTGAAAAACAATTCGGATCTTTGTGGTGCTTCTGCTACGAACGCAGTAAAAGCAATTCTTTCCGCGAATTCATTATTGTATCGATTTTCAGCAAATAGCGTATTCAATTCCTCATCAAATTTCTGTACTACAAACCGGGATGATTTCTCTCTTTGAACGCCCAATACCCATTCATTATAACTGAATAATGAGAGTTCTTTTCTGGCTGAACCGGTGTTTCTCAATCTGATCCTGGAGATCTTGACGGGATTGTCTGTATCCACAAACTGGGTTAATTCAGAATGTATACCTGAAGATGTATGCTCATACGAAGTATATCCAAATGCGTGAGTAACGATGTAAGGATGTGACCCAGAGGCCGGTGCGGGCGTTAATGACCAATAGTGCTTATTTTGATGTTCACGGATATAAAAAGCTTCAGAAATGGGATCCAAAACTACATCATTTGCCCATGAAGTCAGCTTGTTCTCACGACTGTTTCCGCTCCACGTATATCCGCCACCGCTTTCAGTGGCTAAAAACCCAAACTCCGGATTTGCTATTACATTTATCCATGGTACCGGAGGTAAATTCATTTCACCCGTTTCGGGATCTTTCTTAATGAGCAATTGATAGGAGTTTCCATCGGATGTGAATCCTCCATGGCCATTAAAGAACCTTAGATCATGAGTTGGTTCATCCCAGGGAATTTCAGCCTTCGGAATACGAGTAAATTTGACCTCATATTCTGCAAGTTCCACTGTACGCTGATGAGCTGCCATCTCATCTAAATTTGGAAATTTCCCTTCCAACACGATGGATGCAACCGTAAGAAACAGGTTCAGATCTTCTTCCGGTAATAGTTCGGAGCGATGGAGATACACCTTCCCTCCCCCCGGAGTCTTCTGCAGACTTTGATAATGTTCTATAGCTTGCTTAACCGCTTCTTCAACTTCATCGGCATAACTCGGAGGGTGATCATTCAGAATAAGCAGGTCCGTATTTAAACCACGATATTTCCATAGTAAATGTCCTTTGAGCATTCTTTTCACGAACCTCATCTGACTCATATCACTGACTCGAAATACCACCAGTGGAAGGTCGCCAGATATGCCGTATCTCCATAGATCAGATTGCAGCCGGCGATTTTTCTCCAAAATAGATTTGTTGGCCCGAAGTTTAGCATCATTATATAAGACATAAGAGGCCAGCTTTTGGAACAGATGAAACTGACCGCTGCTAATTCCAAGATGTTCCAGCTCTGTATTATTGTATATGACTGAGAGGTCGAAAGCACGATGGATTGCGAAAGGGTCATCAAATCTTTCCGAAAGATGTTTTGCTTCATCAAGTGAATCTGCCCAACCAGTCACAAATGTCAATTCTATTTTTTCCCCGGGACCAAGGGCTACAACTTTACGGATACTGAAAATTGGATCTGACACATTACCAGTTGAACCGCTTAATTGTGAATGGGCATCCATAGCATATGGATTCCTTAAGGTCCTTCCGCGGCCAATAAACTTCGAACGTTCAGTTTCAAATTGGATCGGCTTTGTTGGATGTTCATGATTCTGACAAACCAGAGTATGAACCAAATAAACCGGGTGGTCATCTGCACCTCTAGGACGCCTCCAGGAAATAATGGAGTCGTTTTCTGCATGAAAATCGGTTTGTACAAACAACTTGGAAAAAGCCGGGTGAGCTATATGACTTTCCCACTGATTAAGTACAATTTCCCCATAACTGGTAAGCTCCAACTCTCGAGTTCTGGTGGAATAATTAGTTAGTGTAAGCTTCTGCAATTGCACCGGATGGTCCGGGGAGATGCAGACCTCAGTGGTTGTCTCGATCCATTCATCTACTCTTGAAGTCTGCATTTTTTCATTGTGAAACCACGTATCATACCTGTCTGCTTTGCGCTGTACCGGCTGATGAAATGCAGACCAATACTTATCCGATTCCAGATCTTTGATATAAACAAATGTTCCCAACGGGTCTTCAACAGCATCTGCCTTCCAGCCTGTTAACGTAATGTCTTCGTATTTAAGGCGACCGGTACCGGCATGACTTACAAAAGCATGCAGTTTTCCATTTGACAGTAAATGCACTCTTGGCGGGTTGTTCGTCAAGTCAGCTTCCGTTGCCTGTTCAATAATATGCTTAGTACTAAACTGTTCTCCCGGTTCAAGTTCCACATCGATCGGGTGTGGCTCTTTGATAGGAATTCCTACCGGAATACGCTCCTGAAGCAACAACTCACAAGCTTTGATCTTTGGATCGGCATGAAAATAATCCTGAATGGACCAATCATTCAAAACATTCGTCAGTGCGATCAAACTCATTCCATGATGATGTGCCATATAGATCTTGACCACTTTGTATGGTTCTTTTTCATTCAGATGCTCCCGCGTAAAATCAATAGCATCATAATATCCCCATAACCCGAGTGCACCATGTTCATTCAATACTTTGAGATTTCGTAAAGATGAAACCGGATCAACCATAAGTGCCAGAATTGAAGCATAAGGTGCCACTACATATTCTTCCGCAAGCCCTCGCTTTAACCCCAAGCCGGGAGCTCCAAATGCACGGTATTGATAATTCAAATCCAAGTTCAAAATGTTGTAGGCACTTTCCGAAAATCCCCATGGGCGATCAAACCGCCGGGCATAAGATTGCTGCCATTCAATGATGTACTTGTAGGTATGACTTAATAAAGTATGCTCATAAGAACGCATGAAGAGAAGAGGCATCAGATATTCAAAGGCTGTACCTCCCCATGATAGCAGAAATTCATTGTTATTAAGACTTGTCAGTCGACGCCCAAGCCTAAACCAATGTTCGGAAGGGACATCTCCCTTAGCAATGGCAATCAATGAAGCGATCCGGGCTTCGCTTGCAAGCAGATCATAAGTAGATACATCCATTTCCGCCCGGTCAACATTATACCCTATACTGAACAATCCTCTTTTTTTGAGATAGAGAAAACGAAAGTCCATCTCATCTGTTAGCTTACTGCAGATCATTTGGATGTTTTCAACTTGCTCTTTGATTGTTTTAAAAATAGGTGAGTCTGAATTATTAGCAAGATATTTCAATGAATCTTCAATTGATCCGTGAACTGTAAGGGTTTCAAGTTCATATTTATAACGCTCTATTTGTTTTAATGGAGATTCGAGCCAGTGCAAAAGATCATCGACTACCTCATCTCCCAGTCGGTTTCTCAAACTCATCAGGTTTGCAGCACTTAAGGAACTCGCGCATTCTTTCAGCGTTTTAAGATTTTCCAGTGAGTGTTCTAATGATATCTCCTGAAAAACCATTTCATCCAGTTCATCCAGCATATTCTGGACACATGCTATAACCTGTGTATATACCTCCTTCTCCAATTGTATTTGATCTTCATATTCCCCAATGATCTTCTCTATCGTAAGAACCGTATCCGTCAATCCTTCCCAAAAAGTATTCTTTCTATTCCTTTGAGCCCATATTTTGCTTACCGCCTGGGCAGTAGTTATGAGACCTGCTGCTAAGTTTCCCGAATCTACTGTAGATATATACCTGGGATTCAGGACTTCGCCCAACCGGATCTCATACCAATTAAAAAAATGGCCTTTATACCGCTCCAGCTTTTCCAGTGAAGTGAGAGTATTTTCTAACCGTTCAAATAATTCCGATGCCGTTATATAACCCATCTCATAAGCTGATACGGTTGAAACAAGTGTTAAGCCGATGTTGGTTGGTGATGTCCGGGAAACCGGAGGCAGATCAGGTTCCTTTTGATCGTTATCGGGAGGAAGCCAAGAAAATTCTTCAGTTATTAAACGTTCAAAATAGAACCATGTTCGTCGTGCCTTCATCCTGAGATCTGTTTTTTCTTCCTCAGATAGTTCGGGGATTTTTTCGTCTTTCGGCTGACTCAAAAACCATGCAAATACCGGGGAGCTCATCCATAAAAGTGCAAATGGAACTATCACCCAAAGGTCTGTTGGATTCATAAATATCGCTGCTAAAAAAATCAAAAATCCTAATATGACAGATGAAACCATGGACCTTAGGTATGAACTCAGGTTATTTGAACTCATATGCTCAGCCTGGGCGGCAGCGGTCCACTCAAGCTTTTTTTCTCCCGAAACATATACCCGCCACCATACCCTTAAAATAGCATCTGTGTTCAAAATAGCCTGATGTGGAAATATGGCCAGCATGGATATAGACTGGATGGTATTTACTTTAAGATTCAGGCGTACTTTTTCCAGGTATAACTTCCATTTTGTACGTGCGGGCCGGTTTAATATATCCGTCGAAAAATTAACAAAGATCGGGAACGCAAGGATACCAAAAGCCAATAAAGTCCATAACAAAGCCGAACCCGGAAGCCAAAACCACCCCATGATCAACAGCAATACCAGGAAAAAAGGATTCATTGAACGACGAAGATTATCAAATATCTTCCACCTTGAAAGTAAACTGATCGGATTTTTAACCTTTCCTTGTGCCCCGGGAACTTTTGGGAACAACCAACTTGCAATCTGCCAGTCTCCTCGCACCCACCGATGATTTCGCTTACAATAACTGTTATAGTTACCGGGATAATCATCAAAAAGTTCAATATCGGTACAAAGTGCAGTCCTTATGTATGTGCTTTCCAGCAGATCGTGTGACAGAATACGATTCTCAGGAAAACGCCCATGCATAACCGTGTTAAAAGCGCATACGTCATAGATGCCTTTCCCGGTAAATACTCCATAACCAAAGAGATCCTGATACACATCCGAAACTGCTGTAGTGTAAGGATCTATTCCCACATTACCGGAGAAAAACCGGGTGAACAGGGTTTTATAAGTTGAATCTGGAGCTATTGATATGCGAGGCTGAATAATTCCATATCCCTTCCTAATGGTCTTTGAATCAGGATCGAGTATAGCGCGATTCAAAGGATGTGAGGCAACTTTGACCAACTCTTTTATACTGTCTGGCGGGGTTCGGGTATCGGCATCAAGGGTAAGCACAAATCTAACCGGAGATTGAGATATGCTTTTTATAAAATCACCAAAAGTGTGGTAAAATGGGTTTTTTGCATTCACATTACACAGTAGGTGATTGAGCAGTTTAAGTTTTCCTCTTTTTCGCTCCCACCCCATCCATTTTCCTTCAGAATCATTCCATTCACGTTTTCTGTGTAGCACAAAAA
>Ga0136557_1001834_pt1 | contig 12976 bp, 13 predicted proteins | sample AntRauTorckE6832_FD_104796 | JGI IMG/M metagenome (GOLD analysis project Ga0136557, IMG submission 104796) | Saline lake microbial communities from Rauer Islands, Antarctica - Metagenome Torckler E6 #832 | ecosystem: Environmental > Aquatic > Non-marine Saline and Alkaline > Saline | place...
ATGATGACCGAGGCGACGCGCCACCTGCCTTCCGCCGAGGTCTCGCTGTTTCTGGTGCTGGAGGCGATCTTCGGGTCGTTCTGGGTGTGGCTGGTGTTGGGTGAGGAGCCGCCGGGGGCGACGTTGATCGGCGGTGCGATCGTGATCGGGACGCTGGTTGGCCATTCCTGGGTCGCGTTGCGGCGGGAGCGTGGCGCGTAGGCGGCTCGATTGCAGGCGCGTTTTCGGCGAAGGCGAACGCGTGCATCCGGCGTTCGTCCGGGGCAGGCGCTTTTGGCGGGCCGCGCGCATTCGACCGGTGCGGTGGCTCCGGTCGAAGACGCGCCTACGCGTTCGGTCAGCGTTGGTGGCGGCCGATACGTTGTGCGGGGGTTATCGCGAGCAAGCTCGCTCCCACAGGTGTTGGCAGACGACGGCGGGTTTTCAGGGGAATGCCGGCATTGCGCGGTGAGATGTGCGAGGCGGTATCGGTCGTCGCGGACCGCGCAAGGCCGGCCTACGTTTTTATCGGTGGCAGTTCGTAGCCTGAATGCAGCGATTCGGTGCCTGGAGGTTATTTCCAGGACAGATCGGGGCGGCGCTGGTTTTCCATGCAGTCCCGGAGATAAAGGTTGATCAGGCTCTGGTACGGGATGCCGGTTTCCTCCGCCATCCGCTTGAAGTAGCTGATTACGTCTTCACCCATACGGATCGTAACCTGACGCTTGAGCTTCTCGGCGTATGGGTTCTGCCGCGACTGCATCTGCTCGAAGTCGTACTCTTTCTTCATGTCTTCGGCTCTTCGTAGAACCTGCGTTCGCGTGCGGTCGCCCTGCGCGCGGAGATAATCCGGATCTTTCGCCCCTGCGCGCGCTCGCAATGGCAGACCACCAGGATTCTGGCCATATTGCTGAGGCCGAGCATGATGAAACGGTCTTCCTCGGCGGCCTGCTCGTGGTCGAAGAACTGGAGAGCGCATTCGTCCAGGAAAACCGATTGCGCTTCCTCGAACGATACCCCGTGCTTACGCAGGTTGTTCTCGGCTTTGGTCCGATTCCATTCGAACTCAATCATACATACATTGTATGTATATAGACTCGGAATGCAAGAGTCGACCGGTTCTGAGGCGGCAGGATTGCAGGCGCGTTTTCGGCGCGGGCGAACGCGTGCATCCGGCGTTCGTCCGGGGCCGACGCTTTGGTCGGGCCGCGCGCATTCGACCGGTGCGGTGGCTCCGGTCGAAGACGCGCCTACGCGGTGGGTCAGCGTTGGTGGCGGCCGATACGTCGTGTGGGCGTTATCGCGAGCAAGCTCGCTCCCACAGGTGTTGGCAGACCACGGCGGGTTTTCAGGGGAATGCCGGCCTACGTTCTTTAGCGGTAGCCCATTTCCTCGAGGATGGCCTGGTAGGTGCCATCGGTCTTGATCTGCACGAGGCCGCGGTCGAAATCCTCGATCACCTGCGGCATGTCATCCACGGCACGCGAGCCCATCAGGTGCATCTGGCTTCGGCTGAGCACCGGTTCAAGGAACACGGCCCTGTCGATGTCGAAGTCCTCGTCGTTGGCGATCGACCGGAACCGGTCGAATGCCATCGCGATCATGTCGATGCGCCCGTTATACAACTTGCGCACGTTCAGGACGTTGCTGTTGGCCGGCACCTTGTCGAGGTAGTCGGCATTGTCGAACTCGTCGGTTGTCGCCCAGCCGCGGCCGTAGCCGATCGAGTAGTCGGTCAGGTCACGCAGGCTGTCGAACGCCCGTACCCCGAGATCCTCGAGTGCAACGAGACCGATATCGACCGGATAAATCGGGTCGCTGAAAACGTACTCCTGCGCCCGCTCGTCGCTGTAATACGCGCCCAGCACGAGATCGCGGTCGCCCTGCTTGACCTCGAGCATGGCCCGGGCCCAGGGCATGAACTCGAGCGCGGTCGTGTGACCGCCCGCGCGGAATGCGGCGTCCGTCAATGCGGTGAGCATCCCGTTGCGCGGCAATTCGGCGCCATAGTAGGGGGCCCATTCGACGGTGCACATGCGGACCTCCCGTGCATTCGCCGAGAGCGGCAGCAAGGCAGGCACGACGAGCAGGAGGATGCGTAAGCGTTTCATTGTCTTTACCTCGGTCGAGCACGTTTTCCCTCACGATGCGCCAGGCCTGGCGTCGTCAACAGCGATAAATGTTGCGATTCGAGAACGGGGAAAACGGGCGCATACGCGCGGATGCGCATCATGCGGCGCGCACCGACAAAGCGGCGGGGAAATCGCAGACACGGGCCCGCCGACGGGATGCACGGGACGGGTCAGGCGAGTTGGCGTTCGATGTCTTCGGGGTCCCAGTCGCGGAAGACGTGGGTGTCGTTGACGTCCCAGGCGATCCAGCATTCGGTGCCTTCGCGGAAGCGGTGGTCGCTGTCGATGTGGAAGATGGACTTCACGCGGACTTCGATGCCGCCGCTGGTCTCCACGACGTAGGTGACGTTGTCGCCGAGGAATACGGCCTCGCGGACCGTGGCGCGCATGGCGTTGTTGCCTTCCGCGGGGACGCAGGCGCACAGGCGTACCCGTTCCGGGCGGATCATCATCAGGACTTCGTCTTTGACCTGCACGCCTTCGGGGCGCGGTACGCGGATGCCGTGTTCGCTGCCGGCGACATCAAGCACGGCGACATCGTCTTCGAGGCCCTTCACGGGTGCGACGATGAAGGTGGAGGCGCCGATGAACGAGGCGACGAAGCTGTCCTGCGGGCGGTGGTAGAGGTCTTCGCCGGAGCCGATCTGGACGATGTGGCCGTGATTGAACACGGCGATGCGGTCGCTCAGGCGCAGGGCCTCTTCCTGGTCGTGGGTGACGTAGACGATGGTGGTGTCGACCCGGTCGTGCAGCGAGCGGATTTCCTGCTGCAGGTCTTCGCGCAGTTTGCGGTCGAGCGCGGACAGCGGCTCGTCCATCAGCAGCAGTCTTGGCTCGTAGCTCAAGGCGCGCGCGAGCGCGACGCGCTGCTGCTGGCCGCCGGAGAGTTCGGACGGCTTGCGGTGGGCGAATTCTTCGAGCTGGACCAGCTTGAGGGTGCGTTCGACGCGGTCGTTGATGTCGCTCTTCGGGTATTTGCGCACCGAGAGCGGGAAGCCGACGTTCTCGCGGACGTTCATGTGCGGGAACAGCGAATAACGCTGGAACACCATGCCGACATTGCGCCGGTTCGGTGTCAGTCCGAGCACGGACTGGCCGTCGATGCGGATGTCGCCCGATGTCGGTGAGTCGAATCCGGCGATCATGTACAGCGTCGTCGATTTGCCGGAACCGCTGGGCCCGAGCAGGGTCAGGAACTCGCCGTGGCCGATCTGCAGATCGGTCTCGGCCACGGCGACGAAATCGCCGAAATGCCGCGAGACCCCGTCGAGTTCGAGCATCGCTTCGGCGTGATCGGGTTGGCGTTGGACCGCTTCACTCATTCGAACTTCTCCGGATTACTTATCCGCGCTCGTGTCCGGCGGGCGGCGGAACCACTGGATCAGTGCCGCCGCCAGCAGCAGTACGAGGGTCAGGGCGACCATGAGCGCGGCGGCGGCCGCGATGACCGGGCTGAGGTCGAGGCGCAGCGCCGACCACATCTTGACCGGCAGGGTCTGCAGGCTCGGGCTGGACATGAAGATCGCGAGGACGACTTCGTCCCACGAGATCAGGAACGAGAACAGCGCGCCGGCGCCGATGCCGGGCATGATCGCCGGCAGCGTGACGCGCCACAGCGCCTGCGAGCGGGTGGCGCCGCAGACGATCGCCGCCTTCTCGATATTCTGGTCGAAGGAGCGCAGCGCGTTGGTCGTGCAGATCACGGAGAACGGCAGCGCCAGCACGAGGTGGCTGAACACGAAGGCCGTGAAGGTGCCGGACAGCCCATAGCGCAGCGATGCGCCGTAGAGGCCGATGCCGATGATGATCAACGGCACGATCAGCGGCGTGGTGAACAGCGCCGCCAGTGCGTCGCGCCCGGGGAAACGGCCGCGGACGACGGCGAACGAGGCCGGTACGCCGAGCAGTACGGACATGACCGTCACCGCGATCCCGATCTGGAAGCTGTTGACGATGGCCTCGAACCAGGAGGGCTCGTTGAACAGTTGTCTGTACCAGCGCAGCGTCCATTCCGGCGGCGGGAACGCGAGCCACGGCGAGGAGCCGAACGACAGCAGGATGATGAAGACGATCGGCAGCAGCAGGAACAGGCCCACGAGGAGGTTGGCCCCGTAAAGCGCGTAGCGGAAACGGCCCATCGCCTTGAGATCGAGCAGCATCGCGTTCGCCCCTCAGGTGCTCGCCGTGTTGCGCTGGAAGCCGAGCACGGGCAGATAGATCGCCAGCGTGATGACCAGCAGGATCACCGCCGCGGCGCCGCCGATGCCCCATTCGAGGTAGTTCAGGACCTGCTGGACGATGTACTCGGCCAGCATCATGTTCCTGGTGCTGCCGAGCAGCGCCGGCGTGACGTAATAGCCGAGCGACATGACGAACACCATCGTGCCGCCCGCGGTCAGGCCCGGTGCGACCAGCGGCAGGAATACGCGGGCGAACACGACCGGGGCCCGCGCACCGCACACGGAGGCGGCCTGCAGGACCGTCTTGTCGATCGCCGCCATGCTCGTCTGCAGCGGCAGGACGATGAACGGGATCATGATGTAGGTCATGCCGATCACGATGCCGACGAGGTTGTTCACCATCGCGATCGGCTGATCGACGATCCCGCTGGCGACGAGCATCTTGTTGATGACGCCGCTGTTCTGCAGCAGCACGAGCCAGGCGTAGGTGCGCGCCAGCAGGCTGGTCCACATGGAAAGCAGCACGACCGCGAAGATGATCCGCGCGATCCGCCCCGGCGCGATCGTGATCAGCCACGCCACGGGGAAGCCGAGCAGGATGCTGAAGATCGTCACCAGGATGGCGACGAGGAACGTGTTGCCGAGAATGTCGTAGAAGGTGCCGCTGCCGAGCAGCTCGGCGTAGTTCTGCAGGCCGAAGACGGGATCCGTCACGCCCCGCAGAAATACGCCGAACACCGGCAGCAGGAATACGATCGCGAGGAACAGCAACCCCGGCACGGCCGGGCCGAGCGAACGCCAGCGGCGTCCGTCCGGATCGGCCTTGGCCGGTGCGGCCTGCCGGGCGGCGCCCTGGCCGATCGGGCCAGGGCGTTCCTCCCGTGTGTCCGCCATTGTGGCGTCGGTCTCGCTCACTGGAGAACGAACTCGTTCCACTTCTCGGAGATCTCCGGACCTTCCTCGGCCCAGAACTCAAGGCTCATCGAGACCTGCTGATCCGGATGCGCCGTGGACAGATGCGGCCGGATCTCGCTGTCGACCATCGCATCCGACTTCTTGTTGATCGGCGTGTAGGCCGAACGGTTGGCGAAGTCGGCCTGGCCTTCGGCGCTGACCGCGTAGGAGATGAATTGCATCGCCGCTTCACGGTTCTCCGTGCCCTTGGGCACAACGAGGAAGTCCGCGTGGGTCAGGTTATCGTTCCAGGTGTAATCGACCGGCGCATCCTGCTGGAGCAGTTCGAACACGCGGCCGTTCCAGCAGAAGCACATGGCGGCTTCGCCCGAGGCCAGCGCCTGCTGCGATTCCGCGCCCGAGCCCCAGAACGTGAGGTGATCCTCGATCGTTTCGAGTTTATCGATCGCGCGGTCGACGTCGAGCGGGTACAGGTTGTCCGGCTCCACGCCGTCGGCGAGCAGAGCCATTTCGAGCACGCCCGCGGTCGGCCACTTGTAGACCATGCGCTTGCCCGGGTACTCCTCGACGTTGAAGAAGTCTTCCCAGTTCTGCGGGCCGCCGTCGCTGTACTTGTTGGTGTTCCAGGCGAGCACGAACGAGAAGAAGAACGAGCCCACGCCGTGCTCGCTGACGAAACGCTCGTCGAGCGGTTCACGGTCGATGACATCGAAGTCGAGCGGTTCGAGCAGGCCCTGCTTCGCGGCGCGCAGGGCGAACTCGCCCTCGACGTCGACCACGTCCCACTGCACGTTGCCGGAGTCGACCATCGACTTCAGCTTGCCGTAGTTGGTGGGGCCATCCTGGATCACGCGGATCCCCGTCTCTTCGGTGAACGGCTCGGCCCAGGCCTTCTTCTGGGCCTCCTGCGTGGTACCGCCCCAGCTCACGAAGGTGATCGCGTCCGCGGCGCTCGCCGCCGGCGCCATCGCCCCCAGCGCCAGGGTCATGCCGAACGCGCCCAGCAGCGCGTGCTTGTGGTTCTGTCGTGTAGTCATGGTTGTCTCCCAACCGCGCGTCTTCTTGGGTTTCAGTCCCGCTTCGCCCCGACACGCTTCGGCGAAACGGGCGTCGTGACCGGGCGCACCCGGTGTGACGGTTCCATACGGCCTTACCGCATGACGAACGGGTCCGGAATCGGGTCATCCGATGTGCGGACCCAGACCGCTTTGGTGCGGGTGTATTCGAGGACCGTCTCGGCACCGCCCTCGCGGCCCAGGCCGCTCAGGCCGTGACCACCAAACGGGGCCATCGGCGAGACGGCGCGATAGGTGTTGACCCAGACGATGCCGGCGTTGATGCGCTTCACCATCCGGTGCGAACGCGCGAGGTCGCGCGTGAACACGCCGGAGGCGAGGCCGTAATCGGTGTCGTTGGCGATCGCCACGGCCTCGGCCTCGTCGTCGAACGACAGGACGCTCAGGACCGGACCGAACAGTTCTTCGATCGCGCTCGGGGAGGTGGCGCCGTCGCAGTCGACGATGGTCGGCTCGAAGTAATAGCCGCGCTCGACGCCGTCCGGCCGACGGCCGCCGCAGACGATCTTCGCGCCGGCCTCGATACTGCGCTCGAGCACGTCCTCGATGTGGTCGCGCTGCGCTGCCGTCGCCAGCGGGCCCATCTCGGTTTCCATGTCGCCGGGGTCGCCGATGCGGATCTCCCGCGCCTTCGCGGCGAGGCGTTCGACCAGGGCGTCCTTGATCGAGCGCTGGACGACCAGCCGCGAGCCGGCCACGCAACTCTGCCCGGAGGCGGCGAAGATGCCGGCGACGATGGCGTTGGTCGCGCTGTCGAGATCGACGTCGTCGAACACCACGACGGGCGATTTGCCGCCGAGCTCGAGCGTCGTATGCGCGAGGTTCTCGGCCGTGTTGCGTACGATATGGCGGGCGGTGTCCGGGCCGCCGGTGAATGCGACGCGGGCGACCTTCGGATGGCTGGTCAGCGGCTTGCCGCAGTCCTCGCCGAAGCCCGTGATGATGTTCACGGCGCCGGGCGGGAAGCCGGCCTCGTGGATCAGGCGCGCGAACTCGAGCATCGGCGCCGGCCCGTCTTCGGAGGCCTTGAGCACGACCGGGCAGCCGGCGGCGAGGGCCGGGCCGAGCTTCACGGCCGAGAGCATGAACTGGGAGTTCCAGGGCACGACCGCCGCGACCACGCCGATGGGCACGCGCTGCAGCGTGACGTCCATATCGGGTTTGTCGATCGGCAGGTGGCGCCCCTCGAGCTTGTCCGCGAGGCCGGCGAAGTAGCGGTAGTACTGCGCCATGTAGCGGATCTGGCCCGCGGTCTCGCGGATGATCTTGCCGGTGTCGCGCGTCTCGATCTCGCCGAGGCGCTGGGCGTTCTCTTCCAGCAGATCACCGAGGCGATACAGCAGCCGCCCGCGCTGGGTGGCGTTCAGATCCGCCCACTCGGGATTCGACAGCGCCCGGTGCGCGGCCGCGACCGCGCGATCGACGTCATCGGCATTCGCGGCCGGAATCTCCGCCCACGTGGCCTCCGTCGCCGGGTCGATGCTCTCGAAGGTCCGCTGACCGTCTTCGAAGCGGCCGTCGATGTACTGCTGGAAGCGGGTCAGTGTCATCTCATCCCCCCTGCTGCCCGGCGGCGGCCGGACGGGCGTCGGCGAACGCCGGCATGACCTTGTCGATGAACAGCTCCAGCGAGCGCTTCTTCTCGGCGTGCGGCATGCCGCCGTCGATGTGGAAGCAGTACTGGTCAACGCCCCAGTCGGCGTAGCGCTGGATGCGCGGGATGATCTCGTCAGGCGTGCCGATCATCTGGTTGCGGCGGATGGTCTCCGGGTCGTACTCGTCGCGGTTGGCCACGTCCTCGTAGGGCACCGCTTCCGGGAAGCCGTTGCGCACCTCGCCGATGTTCTTGAACAGGTTCTCGAAGTGGCGGCCGAAGCGGATGAATGCGTCGACCGGGCGCCGCCAGTCGTTCGGGTCGTCGAGGACGACGGTCTGGCGCGCGATCATCAGGCGCGGGCGCGGCACCTCCGGGTACTTCGCGCAGGCCGCGTCGAACTTCTGCCCGAGGTCCTCGACTTCTTCGTCCGGTTTCGAGAGCGGCGTGCCCATGACGTTGCAGCCGTTGGCGACCGCGAACTCGTGTGTCGGCTGCCCGCGCGCCGCGATCCACAGCGGCGGATGCGGCTGCTGCATGGGCCTGGGCACCGACGTCGCGGAGGCGAAGTCGTAGCACTCGCCGTGGTGCTCGTAGTCGCCCTGCCAGAGACCCTGAATCGCCGGCACCAGCTCGTTCATGTACTTGGCGCCCTCGTGCTGGGAGATATTCAGCATGCGGTCGAATTCGTACTGATAGGCGCCGCGGGCGATGCCGAGTTCGAGCCGGCCGTTGGTCATGACGTCCGCCATGGCGGCCTCGCCGGCGAGCCGAATCGGGTTCCAGTAAGGCGCCGTGACGATCGCGGTGCCGAGCCGGATGTTGCTCGTCTGCGGCGCCATATAGGCGATCAGTTCCAGCGGGTTCGGCGAGATCGTGAACTCGATCGTGTGATGCTCACCGAACCAGGCCGTCTCGAATCCACCCCGGTCCGCGATCTGCACCAGCTCGGTCATCTCTTCGAGCAGTTGCCGGTGGGAGATATCCGGGCTGAACCGCTCCATGTTGACCAGTAATGAGAATTTCACTTTATGCACCCCTGTCTCGTTTCGGTGGTTCCGGTCCGGCAATGTGAAACACCACTATCCTTGCGAATACCATCAATCCTGCGACATGCCATACCACCGTCATTGCGAACGAAGTGAAGCAATCCAGTGCCTGTATGGCGGTTATCAGTCCGCAAACGCGTCACGGATGTCCCGAAACCGTTCCATTGCCGGACAGCCCCGGACTTCGTGATACGCATTCCGATACCCGATGCACTGCAGGCACTGGATTGCTTCACTTCGTTCGCAATGACGGTGGTGTGGCGTTGTGCAAGCCGGACGTTCATTCCCGCGACCCCAGCGTGTGTACCTGGCCGGCCTCGAAGTCGCCGACGTAGACGCCGAAGCGGTCTTCGACCCGCTCGTTCACGTAGCGCCCGAGCATCGAGCGCAGTGCGCTGTCGGGAAGCCGATCCCAGGGGATCTCGTCGAGCGGGATCATGCGTACACCGGCGCCATCGCCGGGCGCGACGCGGACCTGGCCGCGGTAGTAGACGTTGAGCGAGCCGCTGTCGTCGTGCTCGAACACGGCGAACAGGAAACCGATCTCGGCATCGACCTGCAGTTTCTGCAGGCGACCCAGCAGGCTCTTCGGATCGCTCGCCGGGCCGAGCCGGGCGCCGACGGGCAGCGAGAGATTCCCCTGGTCGTCCTCGATCAGCATTACATGCCCATCGCTCTCGAGGATGCCGCCGACGCAGGTCTTCTGGCCGGGGGACGGGATCGCATCCTGTTCGAGGCCGGAGGTCAGGTACGCGCCGCGGAAGTAACCGAGCGGATTCGCGGGCGTGTAGTGAAAGTCCTGCACCTCGCCGATGAGGATCAGGTGATCGCCGGCCTCGACGCGTTTGTGCACGCGGCAGTCCACCCACGAGAGACTCCCGTCGATCACGGGGCTGCCGGTCGTGCCGCGATGCCAGCTCACGTAGGAGAACTTGTCCGCGGTCTTGCCGGCGAAGATGCCGGAGACCTCGCGCTGTTCTTCGGCGAGCACGTTGACCGCGAAGTGTTCGGTCTCGGCATAGACCGGATAGCTGAGCGCGTTGTGGTCGATGCACACCAGCACGAGCGGCGGATCCAGCGAGACCGACGTGAACGAATTGGCGGTGAAGCCGCGCGGGCGGTCCTCGCCGTCGATCGTGGTGATGACGGTGACGCCGGTCATGAAGGTGCCCAGCGCCTTGCGCAGTTCACGCGGGTCGATGGCCTGTTCGGACATGGGGGTCGGCTCCGGCTGTGCATTCGCGCGCGTCATGATGATTGGGCCTCCATGTCGGCGGCCGAGTCATCCGCGGCCTGGCGAATGAAACGCTCGATCAGCGGGTTTACGCTGTCGGGCTCGACCCAGGCCATCATGTGGCGTTCACCCGGGACGACCGCGAGTTCACCCCGCGGGCTTTCGGCGGCCATGCGGCTGGACATCGCCGGCGTCGAGTTCGGGTCATGCTCACCCGTGATGAACAGCGCCGGCACCGCCAGCCCCGGCAGGCGCCCGGTGAACGCGTCATCCGCGCTGGCGAAGCAGCCATAGACGCGGGCGTACCCGGCCGGGTCCACGGCATCCAGCCACTGGCGCACGGCGGCGATACTCTCCGGCTGCCGCGCCCGCTGCTCGGGGCCGAACCAGCGGTCGAGCGTTTCGTCGAGAGTGGCATCCGCGCTGCCCTCGGCCAGGCGCCGGGCACGGTCCTGGACCGCGGCGCGCTGTGCGGCACTGCGCTCGTACACGGCGTTCAGCGCGACCACGTCCCGCACCCGATCCGGCGCATCGAGCGCGAAATCGATCGCGACGAGCGACCCCATCGAGTGGCCGGCCAGGTGCGCGCGTTCGATGTCGAGTTCATCCAGCAGCGCGCGGAGCTGCCGACGCAGATCGGCGAGTTCGACCCGCTCCGGGGGCAACGGGCTGTCGCCGTGGCCGAGCATGTCGTAGGCGATCACGCGATACCCCCGCTCCGCGAAGTACGCGACCTGCGGCGCCCAGACGGCGTGGTTCATGCCGACGCCATGCACCAGCACCAGCGGCTCACCGGCACCCGCCTGGATCCAGGCGGTGCCGTCCATGGTGTGATGCACGGCGGCCGTGGCCACGTCGGTGTTATTTGCCGGCGCCACCGAGTTCCTCCATATCCTGATAGCGGTCGCCGATGCGGTGATGCGGACGCCCGCCGATCGACGCGCCGAGCGCGACGACGATCTCGTCGGGCGCGGGCGCGTCACTGATCGAGAACTGGATCGTCAGGTAATGCGAGCGCTTGCCGGCGTCGTGCTTGTGCATCAGCGGGATGCTGATGGGCGCATCCGGGCCGCCGCGGGTGTTGGTGAAGCTGAGGAAACTCTCGGCACCGACCGCCGTGCGGTAGATATTGCCGAAGCGCAGGGTATGGACGAGGCCCGAGCCGTGCTCGACCTCGCCGGCGGTGCCGACGACGGCGGCCTTGCCGTAGGCCTCCACTGCATCGCCGGAACCGGCCATGCGCAGGATTTCGTCCGTGAGCAGTTGCCCCAGGATCGGCGCGAACGCATGGATCTCCGGCTTCAGGTCTTCGACGAAGCCACGTCCGGCCCAGGGGTTGTCCAGCACGGCGGCCGCGGCCAGCAGGCGCAGGGGCGGATTGGCCTCACGGCCGCCCTCGATACGTTGCTCCTCGGTCCAGCTCACGGTCTTGCGGATTCTCGGCTCCATTGCCGCTCCCATCATTGCGGCGCCTGCGCGGCGCGTGTCCCACACCGGGGCCGATACCCCGGTTCTTCGCCGGCCGGGCGATATGATGTAAGATTGTATACCAGCATACGATCTGTCAAGAGCTCGTCTGAGAACAGGCGGATCGAACCGGCTTGCGGCATCCCGCGATGACGCATTCAATAGGCGGGTTTACACGGATCAGCGAGGGAGTATCGATCGATGGCGGAACAGGGCGACGGCGATTCCATGCGCATCCAGCGCACGGGGAAGACCCTGCGGCAGCTGGCGCTGGAGAAAATGCGGGACGCGATCCTCCGCTTCCGCTTTCGCCCCGGGGACCGCCTGACCGAACGCGAGCTGTGCGAGCGGCTGGGCGTGAGCCGCAGCGTGGTGCGTGAGGTCCTGCGCCATCTGGAGGCCGAAGGCCTGGTTGAGACCATCCCTCACCAGGGGCCGGTCGTTGCACGATTCGACCCGGCCAAAGTCGAGCAGATCTACGAGATCCGCGCCCTGCTGGAACCGATGGCCGCCGCCGCCTGCGCCGAGCAGGCCGATGCGGCAGCGGCCGAACGCCTCGACCGTGCCGTCGACGCCATCGACCGCGCCTTCGACGGCGGGGATCCGCCCGCCATCCTCGAGGCGACCACCGCCTTCTACGACGAGCTCTTCCAGTGCAGCGGCAAGCTGGTCGCCTGGGAGATCGTCCGCTCGCTCAACGCCCGCATCAACCACCTGCGCGGCATGACCATCTCCTCCGAAAACCGGCGCCGGGCCGCGATCCCGGAGATGCGCCGCATCCAGCAGGCGATCGCCGCGGGCGATGCCGACGCCGCCAGCGTAGCCACGCGCGACCACGTCCACCGCGCCGCCGACATCGCCCGCGAATTCCTGCACCGGGAGTTCATGACCGGCGAGACCAGCGTACCCGCCAGCGACGAGTAAGCGGGCGTTCGGGGCACCGCTCGCGCTCAACCCAACCTACGGTATGGCCGACAGAGTCGCGACGGCGGGTTGGCGTCGCGTGCGATAATGCGGGTCTGCCACGGGAGGTGCAGGATGCACGCCGAAGCGATCGTTCACGCCATTTTCATCATCTTCACCGGTGCGGCGATCCTCGCCACGCTGGCGCTCTATGCGCGCCAGGCGTTGCCGGTTGCCTACATCGCGCTGGGCCTATTGAGCGGACCAGTGCTCGGCGAGCTGGGCATCGGCCTGGGGCTGGTGGCCGATCCGGCGATCATCCGCGGGATGGCGGAGGTCGGGATCATCTTCCTGCTGTTCCTGCTGGGGTTGAACCTCGAACCGCAGGAACTCAAACGCCTGCTGCGCGAGGTCACGGTGGTGACGCTGGTCACCTGCGTGGCCTTC
>Ga0136557_1001835_pt1 | contig 12971 bp, 10 predicted proteins | sample AntRauTorckE6832_FD_104796 | JGI IMG/M metagenome (GOLD analysis project Ga0136557, IMG submission 104796) | Saline lake microbial communities from Rauer Islands, Antarctica - Metagenome Torckler E6 #832 | ecosystem: Environmental > Aquatic > Non-marine Saline and Alkaline > Saline | place...
AGAGCTGGGTATGGAAGCCATCTATGAGTTTGAAGTAGAGGACATGCCGGTGACCGTCGCCGTGGATTCCCGTGGCAGCTCCGTGCACCAGACCGGCCCGGTCGAGTGGCACGATAAGATCATCGCCGCCAAGGCGGTGTGATCTGAGGCTTTAGCCTTCCCCAAGGCCACCGGGTTGTGCACGGTGGCCTTTTTCTTACACCTGCTTTATCTTTCCCCTCGGCGTCTTGAAGTCCAGCGTCTCGCCCTCAGGTAAAATAGTTAAACACTTCCTGGCCCGAGGATTCCCATGCCCGTTTTCCTTTTCCTTTTCATTATCATGCCCGTTGCCGAGCTGGCCGTATTGATTCAGGTTGGCAGCGTGATCGGTGTCCTGAACACCATCGGGCTGGTGCTTCTGACCGCCGTTATCGGTGCCTGGCTGTTGCGCCAGCAGGGTCTGGCAACCTTGCTGCGTGCCAACGAACGGTTAAACAGTGGTGAGCTACCGGCCAAAGAGGTCGCCGAGGGGCTGATTCTCGCGGTGGGCGGTGCCATGTTGCTCACCCCGGGTTTTATTACCGACACCTTCGGTTTCCTCTGCCTTATTCCGGGGACACGGCACTGGCTGGCGGCCCAGGCTTTGAAACGTATGACCGTCGCGGGCCGCGGCCAGAGCTTTCGTTTCCAGGCCGGTTCTTTCCGCCAGGGACCGTTTGGCGGTCAGAGTCCGTTCGATCGCGATGCCAACGGTGACATCATCGAAGGTGAGTATGAAGATGAAACCGAAAATGACCGCGACAGGATCGAAAAAAAGTAAAAAAAATTTTACATCCCGGTATTGAAAAGCCCGGCCCCAACCCCATTTAACCTGCACAAGATCCGCCATGGGCTGAAAGGCACTGACAATCAGTTGCTTGCCGCCCCGGGCTCCTTGCCGGAGCGGTCTATTACCGTCCCGGCGCTTTAACATGCAAATGTCATTGCCACATTAATCTGACTATTGGAGAAGCCGAGCAATGAAAATTCGTCCGCTACACGATCGTGTCGTCGTGCGCCGTAAGGAAGAAGAAGAGAAAACTGCGGGTGGCATCGTGCTGCCGGGTAATGCAAAAGAGAAGCCGTCTCAGGGTGAAGTGATTGCCGTGGGCAATGGCCGCGTTCTGGACAATGGCGAAACCCGCGCATTGGCGGTCAAGGTGGGTGACACCGTGGTCTTCGGCCAGTTTGCCGGCAACACCGTAAAAGTTGACGGTGAAGAGCTGCTCATCATGAGCGAGAACGAGATCTACGGCGTACTTGAGTGATCGCATAAGCGACAGGTACCAACGCTCATTAATCCGGTTGATTCAACTTCGGTTTAACGAACAGGAATAGAGAGAAATGGCAGCAAAAGACGTTAAATTCGGTGATAGCGCGCGTAAGCGCATGGTCGCAGGTGTCAACGTACTGGCAGACGCAGTCAAGGTTACCCTTGGCCCGAAAGGCCGTAACGTGGTTCTGGAGAAGTCCTTCGGCGCTCCGACCGTAACCAAAGATGGCGTTTCTGTAGCGAAAGAAATCGAACTGAGAGACAAGTTCGAGAACATGGGCGCGCAGATGGTCAAGGAAGTTGCTTCCCAGGCCAACGAAACCGCTGGTGACGGCACCACTACTGCAACCGTTCTGGCCCAGTCCATCGTTAACGAGGGCATCAAGGCGGTGACCGCCGGCATGAACCCGATGGACCTGAAGCGCGGCATCGACAAAGCCACTGCGGAAGCGGTGAAAGCGATTCGCGAAATGGCAACGCCCTGTAACGACAGCCGCAACATCGCCCAGGTTGGCACCATCTCTGCCAACGGCGACGAAACCATTGGCAAGCTGATTGCTGACGCCATGGAGCGTGTCGGTCAGGAAGGCGTTATCACGGTTGAAGAAGGCCGCGGCCTGGACGACGAGCTGGACGTGGTTGAAGGTATGCAGTTTGACCGCGGCTTCCTGAGCCCGTACTTCATCAACAATCAGGACAGCATGTCTGCCGAACTGGATGACCCGTTCATCCTGCTGGTCGACAAGAAGATCTCCAACATTCGCGAGTTGCTGCCGATCCTGGAATCGGTCGCAAAAGCTGGTAAGCCGCTGCAGATCATTGCTGAAGATATCGAAGGCGAAGCCCTGGCGACTCTGGTTGTGAACAACATGCGTGGCATCGTCAAGGTGAACGCGGTTAAAGCACCTGGCTTTGGCGACCGTCGTAAAGAGATGCTGCAGGATATCGCGATCCTGAGCGGCGGCACCGTGATTTCCGAGGAAGTTGGCCTGACTCTTGAGAACACCACTCTGGATGATCTGGGCACGGCCAAGCGCGTTAACGTCACCAAGGAAAACACCACCATCATCGGCGGTGCCGGTGCTGAAGCGGATATCGAAGCTCGCGTTGAGCAGATCCGCAAGCAGATCGAAGACAGCACCTCTGATTACGACAAAGAGAAGCTGCAAGAGCGTGTGGCCAAGCTGGCCGGCGGCGTTGCGGTAATCAAGGTTGGTGCCGGCTCCGAAGTGGAAATGAAGGAGAAGAAGGCCCGCGTTGAAGATGCGCTGCATTCCACCCGTGCTGCGGTTGAAGAAGGCATCGTAGCCGGTGGTGGCGTTACCCTGATCCGTGCTATTGCCGCACTGGAAAAGGCAGACGCCATCAACGAAGAGCAGAAAGCCGGCGTGAACATCCTGCGTCGTGCCATGGAAGCCCCGCTGCGTCAGATCGTGTTCAACGCTGGCGGTGAGTCTTCGGTGGTTGTGGCCAAGGTTCGTGAAGGCAAAGGCTCCTTCGGCTATAACGCGTCTACTGAAGAGTACGGCGATATGCTGGAAATGGGTATTCTTGACCCGGCCAAGGTAACCCGTTCCGCGCTGCAAGCTGCCGCTTCCGTAGCGTCTCTGATCATCACCACCGAGGCGATGGTTGCAGACGAGCCGGAAGAAGAAGGCGCCGGCGGCGGTATGCCGGATATGGGTGGCATGGGCGGAATGGGAGGCATGGGCGGCATGATGTGAATGCCGGCCTGATCCCACCCGGTTACTGAAACCGGGCCCGATCTACCCCAAAACCCCGCACCGGGAAGCCGGTGCGGGGTTTTAGTTTGTATATGCGCCAGCGGTTGCTTGAGTCCGGTGCTATAGTTCCCGGTGTGATCACATCGTTTAAGGGATTTGAACGCGGGATGTATAAACACCAACGAAGCCTCATGCATGCTTTCCTGTTGTTCGTGCTTATGCCGTTCGTGACAATGGCAGAGGCTCAGGAAGAAACCTGGAGGTTGAACCTGAAAGACGCCGATATCCGGGCTTTCGTGACTCAGGTGGCGGACATTACGGGTTACAGCTTTGTGGTTGATCCAAGGGTAGAGGGCGATGTGACCGTGCTATCCAGTGCGCCGATGAACAAGGATGAGATTTATGACCTTTTCCTGGCGGTTCTGAATGTGCATGGATTTACGGCGATTCCCGGTCAGGAAGTGATCAAGGTTGTACAGCAAGCGGACGCCAAGCAATCGGCTGAGTCGCTTTCCCGTTTTGAGGATATTCCCTCAGAACAACTGATGACCCGTGTTATCCAGGTCGAGAACGCCAGCGTGTCGGAGCTGGTTCCGATTCTACGGCCCCTGGTTGCCAGATACGGTCATCTGGTTGGGGTGTCGGGGGCAAACGCACTGATTATCAGCGACCACCGCTCCAATATTCAGCGTATCGAACAGATCGTCCGCGAGCTGGATAGCCCGCCGGAATATGAAGTTGAGGTTATTCAGCTCGAGGAAGCATGGGTGGGCGATATGGTCACCTTGTTGGAGGAACTGGCGCCGGATGAACTGGGATCTTCAGGAGACGGGAACGCCAATCGCAAATACAGCGTCACCGCCGATGAGCGCAGCAACCGGCTCATTCTGAGAGGCGATCAGGTTTTCAGAAAGAAAATGCGGTCATTGATATCCAAACTGGATCAGGCCTCTGCATCCGGCGGTACAACCAAGGTTATCCGCCTCAAGCACGCAGATGCCGAGAAACTGACAGAGATACTCAGTGGCGTAATGGGCGAAGTGATCAGAACCAGCGGTTCCGGGGGCGGAGGAAATGACGGCGGCAATCCGAATGTAAACTTTTCGGTTTTTGCCGACGAAGGACTGAACGCGCTGGTGGTTCGGGGTGCTCCGTCGTTGATGCAGGAAGCGGAAACAATTGTTGACCAGCTGGATGTGCGCCGTGCCCAGGTGATGATCGAGGCCGCCATTGTGGAAATCAGTGATGAGCTCGGTATGGATCTTGGAGTCCAGTTGGCGACAGGGGATGACTCTGGCGGGTCTACGCAGATCGCGGGCACTAACTTTGGCAATGTTGGCCGGAGCCTGGGTGATGTGCTCAGCGCCATTCTGACGGATTCGGTGATTGCGCCGGCCGTGGGTGGCATTACCGTTGGTGCCGGAGAACGGAACCGAAACGGAGTGAGCTGGGGAGTCCTGCTTCAGGCTCTGGCGACTTCCAGTGCTGCCAACTTACTATCCACGCCCAGCATTATTACCCTGGATAATCAGGAGTCCGAAATTACCGTGGGCCAGAACGTTCCGTTCCGGACCGGGCAATACACCTCCAATGCCGATAGTGCCAATAACCCCTTTACCACCATCGAACGTCGTGATGTTGGCCTGACCCTGAAAGTCACGCCGACTATCAGCGCCGACGGGCTGGTGCGCCTGGTTGTGGAACAGACCACGGAGAGCGTGGCCGACAGTATTGAAAACGCCTCGGATATCGTAACCAACAAACGGGAAATCAAAACGACCGTGCTCGCAGACGACGGTGAAACCATTGTGCTCGGTGGCCTGACTCGTGATGACCTTCAGATCACCAAAAGCAAGGTGCCGTTGCTTGGCGATATTCCGGTTCTCGGGCGACTTTTCTCCTCCGAGTCGAGTAACCGGGTCAAGCGTAACCTGCTGGTTTTCCTGCGCCCGACCATTATGCTGGACAAAGCCGCTGCGGTGTCGGCTACGGAAGAGAAATACAAGGCGCTCTGGGATGTAAACCTGAACGTTCGTGAGAAACTTGGTCTGCCACATCAACAGGACCGGCCGGCAATCGATCAGCTTTTTGATGGGGGAAGCGAAGCGCGGTCCCGATGACGAAGCAAGCTCTCTATCGTTAAAGCGGGGGCATCGGACAGTCCAGTTGGTCGGCCACCAGTCGCATCAGTTCATACTCTCGAACCTCCACCTTGCCATCGTGCATGATGCAGTGGGCGCAGGCGTCCAGAATGGCCGGTTTGAGCAGTGGTGAAAGGTGGCTCAGGGTCTTCAGGGCGCTTCTCAGGTCCTGCAGAGTGACTTTCTGGGTTGTCGTGCTGTCTGCCTTGCCGAATCCGGCCATCGCTTCCTTGTGGAGTCTCTGCGCCTGCTCCGGCGACCCTGTGCCAGCCCTTGCAAACAGACTCAGCAGTTGCGAGATGGCCGGCAGAACGGCCTTGTAGCTGCGGTGTTTCACAGGTATCGCGCGCCCGGCATCCTTTGCCAGGTGTCTCTCCAGAAAAGTGGTCAGGCCCAGTTCAAAAAGGCTCAGCCGTTTGTCAGCCACCACCAGTACCCGGACATTCGCTGACAGCGTTTGCCGTTCGTCGGTATCCAGCTTTCTCAAGGCCGGCATTGCCAGCTCCAGTACTGGGAACCGTGCACCTTCGCCCAGTGTTGCCAGGGTAGGCATCAGCCTGTCCAGTAGTTCAGGCCGGGGGCCCAGCAGTGCATGGTTTTCCAGCAGATCCAGCCGTTCATCCATGAGATGACGGGGCAGCCCGGATAGCAGCAGGGCGTAGCACAGCTGAACCGCACCGGTTCGGGTGTAGAGCAGGTTGCGGAAGGTTGAAGGCAGCTGGTTCAGCCAGCGAATGGCATAAGCCTCGCTCTGCCGCGATACGGTACCTACCCTGGCCGAGATCGGGGTGTGCTGGCCGGATGGTGGATTATGGCTATCTGGGTCGGTGGCTGGTGAGAGGTGACTGGCACCACTGACAGGGTCGACGATCTGGCTGGCGATGTCTCCCAGGCGTGTCGTATCAGGCTGGTGCCGGCCAGGGTGCAGGTTTGAGGCCGGTTCGGTATCCCGCAGGCGGCTTCGCAACCGCGCCACAAGGCCAGGCTGAATGGCGTTGATTCGCTGGTCGATAGGGGGGTGAGAGGCCAGAAGCGAGGCAAACTTCATACGCGCGGCTTCACCAAAGCACATGTGGTTCATGTCACTGGCATGGCTGGTAGTGTCCAGATAACCGCCTTTGGTGCCGATCTTGTACAGCGCACCGCCAATGCCTTCGGGATTGCGGGTGAACTGCACCGAGGAGGCGTCAGCCAGGGTTTCCCGTTGCCGTGACACGGCCGCCTGAATCAGTCGGCCAAAGAACACCCCAACGTAACCGATGACCAATAATCCCAGGCCAAGCAGGCCAATGAGCGCCTGAGCCCGGCCATCCCGATTCCGGCTGCGGTAGCGGCCGCCGCCGTAAAAGCCTGCCCGAAGCAGGAACTGACCGATCTGGCCGACCATCAGGATGCCGGCCAGCAACGCAATCAGCCGGATGTTGATGCGCATGTCGGCATTGAGAATATGGCTGAATTCATGAGCGACCACGCCTTGCAGCTCGTCCCGGTCCAGATGGGTCAGGGCGCCGTGAGTGACCACCATTACCGCTTCTCCGGCATTGTAACCGGCCACGAAAGCGTTGATGCCGGTCTCCTGTTCCATAACGTACAGGTCTGGCACGGGCACGCCACTGGCGATCGACATTTCTTCGACAATATTGCGCAATCTGCGCTCGCCCGGGTCGGTGGTGTCCGGCTCAATGAGTTGTGCGTTCACCATTCTGGCGACCCGGGTGCCACCGCCGGCCAGGTCGGCCCAGCGTATTAACGATCCGATGCCGATTAATGCGATCACCGCGCCAGCGGTAATCAGGCCATGGCTGGAAAGCAGCCAGTAGTGGAAGGGCAGCTGTGAACTTTCGCCCCGGGTGATCAGGTAGCCCACCAGGCAAACGGCCAGGGTAATCAGGGCCACGGCTGTCAGGAATAGAGCGATCAACAGGCCCGTGTTGCGCTTGGCACTGGCCTGACGCTCGAAAAAGCCCGGAGTTGCCATTTGTCAGCTCCTCAGAAACTGACTTTCGGGGCCTGGCGGGCGTCGGGTGTTTCCAGCTGTAATTGGGAAGTTCCCTTGAACGCAAACATGCCGGCTATGAGGTTATTGGGGAACTTTTCCCGGAAGATGTTGTAGTGCATCACGCCATCATTGTAGGCCTGCCGGGCAAAGGAGACGCGGTTTTCAGTGCTGGAGAGTTCTTCCATCAGTTGCTGGATGGTTTCGTTGGCCTTGAGCTCGGGGTAGTTCTCTGAAACCGCGTAGAAGTTGGCCAATGCTTTGGTCAGCATGTTTTCGGCGCTGCCCAGTTTCTTGATTTTGTTGCCATCACCGGGGTCTTTGGCAGCATCTTCCTGAGCGCTCACGGCGTTGTTGCGTGCTTCCATTACCTGGGTGAGGGTGGATTTTTCGTGCTGCAGGTAGGCTTTGGCGGCCTCAACCAGATTGGGGATGAGATCGTGGCGGCGTTGCAGTTGTACATCTATCTGGGCAAAACCATTCTTGAACTGATTTCGCAATGACACCAGTTTGTTATAGATGACGACGAGGTAGATGACGACAGCGGCAATGACTACAAGGCCGATGACTGTGCTTTCCATGTTGACTCCCCGGGCTTAAGTTCAGCGGTTATTGTCCACGGTCTCAGCGTGGAATGTTTTGACGAATCTCTCGAAATCGCGCGCGATTTTCGGCTTGCTGTAATAGTAACCCTGACCGATCTGACAACCCCGCTCGTTCAGGTAGGCTTCTTGTTCTTCGGTTTCAACGCCTTCGGCAATAACCGTCAGATTCAGGCTCCTGCCAAGATCGATAATCGTGTTGGCAATACGGGTATCTTCCTCGTTATTCAGTAGGTCACTGATGAACTGTTTGTCGATCTTCAGGTATTGCACCGGCATCTGTTTCAGGTAGGTCAGAGACGAGTAGCCGGTACCGAAATCATCGACGGCTATATTGATACCGGCCCGGTGCAACTTTTGCAGTTTCGCGACGGCATCTTTCATGTTGGTCATGAAGCTGGTTTCAGTCACTTCCAGTTCCAACTGGCCAGCGGCAAGTTTGTGGCGTTTCAGGGTTTCCAGAATGTCGTCAACAATGGATTCCTGGCGCAACTGGACAGCAGACAGATTCACCGCAATGCGCAGTGGAGAGCCTTCCCGGCTCCAATGGGCTGCCTGCCAGCAGGCCTGATCCAGTACCCATTGGCCGATTTCCACGATCGTGCCATTGGCTTCAGCGATGGGGATGAACCGGTCCGGGGGGATCAGTCCTTTATCCGGATGCTGCCAGCGTAGCAAGGCTTCAGCACCGACAACCCGCCGGCTTCCCAGATTCACCTGGGGCTGATACACCACGAACAGTTCGTGGTTGGCCAGTGCCAGAGCGAGCGCTTTCTCAAGCTGTTTCCGCTCGCGGATATCGTGGTCGATGCTGGCCACAAAAAACTGGAAATGGTTATGGCCAACCTGTTTGGCCAGCGCCATGGTTTGCTCTGCGCTTTGAAGCAGTCGCTCAGCATCCTCGGCATCTGAAGGAAAGAGGGCGATGCCGACGGTTGCCGACATTGATACCCGATGGTTGCCGGCGTTGATCGGAGTGGAAAAGCTTGCAAGCACCTTTTCGGCTGTGTCCGCAGCCTGGAACCCGTCCCGGAGGCGTTTTTCAACGATGACAAACTGATCGCTACCCAGACGCGCCACCATGAAGCGTTCGGATGAGAGATTGGCGGTAAGGCGGCTGGCTACGGTTTGCAGGATATTGTCGCCGGTGCGGAAGCCACATTGTTCATTGATGGATTTGAAATCATCAATGCCACAGACCATCAGCGCCAAAGAGCCCGATTCGACATCGGTGGCGGAAATCTCTTCTTTGAGGGTTTCCATGAAAGTGTCACGGCTGGGCAGGCTGGTGAGCTGGTCAAAACGTGTTAGTTGTGAGGCGCGGTTTTCGGCTTCCTGGTGCTTTTCCTGGCTGTCAGCGATGGCAACCAGAAGGTTATTGGTGGCGTTTACCCATAACCCGAGTTCGTCGGCTCTGTGACCATGTGGGATTGATATCAGGTGGTCATCAGGTTTGATCGGGTCCACTTTTTTGACCGAGCTGACGATGCGCAGCAGCGGGCGAGTGAGCAACAGGTGGAAAATGATGTACAGAACGGTGCCCAGAATCAATGCCAGCGCAATGCCCGAACCGAAGGTAACAAGGGCCCGGTTCAGCCACAGGCGCGCATAAGGGGCCGTGTCGTAGTAGATGTTGAGGTAACCGTAGATTTCGTCCGGACGTGAGCTCAGTTGAAGAGGTTCGTGGTAGCGGCGGATGGTGCCGAAGATCGGATCGGTTACCGGACGAAAAGCGGCATCCTGGAGCGGGCGTTGTCTGCTGGCGAGTTCTTCACCACCGGGATGGGTAATGCGTACCTGGTGGATCGCATCAAGGGCAAACAGGCCATCCACGACCTGCCTTGCCAGAACCTCATCAATACTGAAAGCTGCCTGGGTGGCTGCATCCCTGACCATGGTAACGGTCTGTTCGGCCTGATTCTCCAGTTCTACGGAGACTCTGCGTGCATCGATGACCACCTGTACGATGCTGGCCACAACGCCTCCGAGTAATGCAGTCAGCAGTATCCAGCGGAGAATCCGGTAGCCCAGTCGATGTTGCACTTCAAAGGTTCTATGCATTCCGCCGTTCTTTTCAATCTTCCTGAATGTTGGCTTTGTGAATAATCCTGAGATTATCACGTTAACAAGATTCAGAGTATGACCGAGATTTTTTGCAAGTTCATGGACTATGGTCGAATTTTTGATATCACGACACAAAAACACCCGCCGCGGGTGGCCCGGGCGGGTGTTTTATGGTTGCAACAGTCAAGGCTGTCGCAGGTTAACGCCTGATGATCAGGCCAGGTTTTCGTTTACGAAATCCCAGTTAACCAGGTTCCAGAACGCTTCCAGATAGTTTGGACGGCTGTTCCGGTAGTCGATGTAGTAGGCGTGTTCCCAGACATCAACGGTCAGAACCGGCTTGTCTTCGCCAGTCAGCGGAGTTTCTGCATTGCTGGTGTTGACGATAGCAACACTGCCATCTGCCTTTTTAACCAGCCAGGTCCAGCCGGAACCGAAGTTGTTGGCTGCCTTGTCGTTGAATTCTTTCTTAAAGTCTTCAAAAGAGCCGAAGGCTTTCTCAATGGCTTCTTTGGCTGCGCCAGTTGGCTCGCCACCACCGTTCGGGCTCAGGCAGTGCCAGTAGAAGGTGTGGTTCCAGACCTGAGCGGCGTTGTTGAACAGCGGGCCACTGGCGCTCTTGATGATTTCCTCAAGAGATTTGTTGGCGTTGTCAGTGCCTTCAATCAGGCCGTTCAGCTTGGTTACGTAGGTGTTGTGGTGTTTACCGTAATGGTATTCCAGAGTTTCCTGGGAAATATGCGGTTCCAGTGCGTTCTTTTCATACGGAAGTGCGGGAAGTTCAAATGCCATGAGGTCGTTCTCCCTCTCTTTCTCTATTTATGTGAATGGTCGTAACAGCAATATAGGGCCGGTTTGAGTTAAATCAACCCCTTGCTTTTATTATGCTGTTAGGGAGCTTTTAAACTCCGGGCAGCCCGGCAGGAACTGTGCGCAGGTCATTACCCGCCAGACCAGTTCCTCGTAGCTGTCGGCCAGAATATTTACATGCCCCAGCTTCCGTCCCGGACGCTCGCCCTTGTTGTACAGGTGAACGCGAGCGTAGGGGAGCTCGAGTATGCGTTCGATGTCGCCGTGCTCGCCGATAATATTGATCATACAGCTAACGCCGCGAGCCGTCACATTGCCCAGCGGGTGGCCGCTGACGGCACGAATGTGATTTTCGAACTGGCTGGTCATGGCGCCTTCGATAGTCCAGTGGCCGGAATTGTGGACGCGTGGCGCCATTTCGTTGGCCATCAGCCCTTCGGGCGTTTCGAACAGCTCAAGGGTCAGTACGCCGACATAGTTCAATTCGTTCAGTAGTGCCTTGATATAAAGTTCGGCGTCTTCCTGAACGTGCGGCTGAAGGCCGGGTGCCGGGGCAATGGAGTAGCGCAGGATACCTTCATGATGGCTGTTTTCCGCCATCGGGTAGAAGGCAACGTCGCCATCTTCGGCACGTACGGCAATAATGGAAACTTCGCGCTGGAAGTTAACGAACTTCTCGACCATCAGGCGCGGGTGGCCAATACTCTTCCAGGCTTCTTCGGCCTCTTCCGGGGTTTTCAGTACGGCCTGGCCCTTGCCGTCGTAACCTTCGGTGATGGACTTGGCGACAACCGGGCAGCCGAGTTCTTCGGCAGCGGCTTTCAGGCTTTCGGCGCTGTCGGCGACCTTCCATTTCGGGGTGGGGATGTCCAATTCACCAAACAGGGTTTTTTCGGCTTCCCGGTTCTGGCAGACCTGCAAGGCCCGGGCGCAGGGGTGCACCGGTTTCTGGGTGGCCAGTTTTTCTGCGACTTCTACCGGCAGATGTTCGAATTCGTAGGTGACGCGGTCGACTTTGGCCAGGAAGTCGTCAAGCCGTTGGCCTTCAGGATCGACAATGGTTTCGCCAATGCCGGCGCTGGGGTTGCCGGACATGTCGTAGAAGACGAAGTCTTTTGCCAGCGGGTAACCGGCGAGGGCCAGCATGCGACCGAGTTGGCCGGCTCCTAGTACACCAATTTTCATTTGGGGTCTCCTGCTTGAATCAGCGTTCGGAGTGTGAGCAGGTCGGGGAGGACTTTCCAAAACACGCTCCTTGCGGCACATCCCTGTGTCGCTTCTGCTCCGCCATCCTTGGCTCCGCAAAGTTTTGGAAAGTCCTCCCCGACCCGCTCAGGCGACTCTGGATCAGTGTTCACTGATCCCGCGGATCAGGATTGTCCAGGACTTTCTGGGTTTGTGTCTGGCGGAATTCGTCGACGGCTTTGCGCAGGTTGTCGTCAGCCGTGCCCAGAATCTGCGCAGCCAGCAGGCCGGCGTTCGTCGCGCCGGCGTTGCCAATGGCCAGGGTGCCGACAGCGACGCCGCCGGGCATTTGTGCGATAGACAGCAGCGAGTCGAGGCCGTTCAGGGCTTTGGACTGAACAGGTACACCCAGTACTGGCAGTGATGTCTGGGATGCAACCATGCCGGGCAGGTGGGCGGCACCGCCGGCACCTGCAATGATTACTTTCAGGCCGCGGTCGGCGGCGGTTTTGGCGTAGTCGAACAGCAGATCCGGCGTGCGGTGGGCAGAAACGACTCTGGTTTCATAGGGTACGCCGAGCTTTTCGAGCATGTTGGCGGCGTTTTCCATGGTGGGCCAGTCGGATTTCGAGCCCATGATGAGGCCTACAAGCGGCTGCATATGCAACGTCCTGAGAAGATAATTGGAAAGCCGGCCATTGTATGTGTTGGTTAAACACCATGCAACTTGGCCCCTCCCTGGCCTTGTGCTGCAAGTTTCGAGGCTTGTCATTTCAAGCTTTGGTCATGTACGGGTATCATCGTGAAAAGTCGCCAAATAATTTCCACCCTCAGGAGCTGTAATGGAACCCATTCGCCCGGATGACGATGAGTTGAGAGCTGGTGACCGGCCCGCCGGTACGGAAAGGAAGAAGCAGCAGGCTGTAAAACCGGACCCTTCGGGCGGCAAGGGCGGTTCGTCTAAGCGGCCGAAGGAGAGGGGCGGCTCCGGGCGTTCCGGTGGTAACGGGTTGCTCTGGGTGTTGCTGGTTGTTGTTGCCGGTGCGGCGGGGGCTGGCTGGTACCTTCAGAATGAGCGATTGGCTGTTCTGGAAGCTCAACTGGACGATGCGGAAAGCTGGTCGCGGCAGAGCAAGCTGGCATTGGCGCGCTTTGAAG
>Ga0136557_1001838_pt1 | contig 12961 bp, 9 predicted proteins | sample AntRauTorckE6832_FD_104796 | JGI IMG/M metagenome (GOLD analysis project Ga0136557, IMG submission 104796) | Saline lake microbial communities from Rauer Islands, Antarctica - Metagenome Torckler E6 #832 | ecosystem: Environmental > Aquatic > Non-marine Saline and Alkaline > Saline | place...
TGGCTCACCAGGAATGGAGACACCGGGCCGAACACCCGATAATTTTGATGTTCTTTTAGTAAATAAAGACGGTTCAACCAGCGTATTCGCCTCTCACTAAAGCCTAATGCATTTTGATTTGAAAGCTCATCCTGGAGATGGGCTTTTTTTGTTTAAGTAGGAAAATGAAACAAAATGCCATTAATTGACTTTAAAGAGGTGAACAATAACAAAACTAAACCAACATGAAAGAAACAATAGGCGGTATTTTAACAGCCGGAGGGTTATTGGGTATAATCTATTATGGGTACCAATATTTCCAGAATTCAGAATCTTTTGAAGCGTTTGGTGCCGACGTTGCTGTTAGCACCGGAGATTATACCCCGATTATTATTTCAGCCGTAGTGATGGTAGTAGGATTAGTTATTACCAAGCTGAATTTTAAGTAGTAGAATAGATGCGCATAGTAGCAAGCCCTGGTCTTTATGGCCAGGGCTTTTTTATGTTAAGTTTTTAACCAAGGTTTTCGGAAAGCGCTTCTTAAGTATCGTTTGAAAGTCTTCCCCTGAAGGAAGTACGGCTTTAGCCGGGATGGGTGTTGGTGCTAAGGGGCCGGCGCTTTTTCCACCAACACTATCCACATATTTTTATCAAACTAAAAATTCTACACCTTCTGAAAGGGGGGCTTTTAATTCGCCTTTTCCTGATTTAGATATTCTTTAAAGCCAATCTTTATCTATGATCGGGCTAAATGAGATTTATGTCGTTCGTTTTTAACCCGCACAATTCTTCACTGATTTCCCATAGCTTTTTGGCTGCTTCAGGATCACGAGCCGCTCTGGCCGGGGTGGTTTTCTTTTTGTTTTTGAAATAACCACCGCTCACGTTTTCCACCTCATCCGAACTGGCAAGATAAATGGACGTTTCCGCTCCTTTTTTATTGGATCGCATGAATGGTTTGCCAATAGTATATAAAATACTCATCAGCCAGCTTCCACTTTGTCCAAAGTTTGACCCAACCACCCCCGGATGTAAACAGTTTGCGGTAACCGAAGTATTTGAAAGCCGATCTGCCAATTCTTTAGTAAAAAGTATGTTGAACAGCTTGGAATTACTATAAGCTTTAAAAGGCATGAACCCGGTTTTCAGCTGTAAATTATCTGGATCGAATTCACCGTAACGGTGGGCCTCAGAAGCTACATTTATGATACGGGCGCTGCTGGCTGCTTTCAGTTGGCCGAGTAATAAGTTGGTAAACAAAAAATAACCGATATGGTTAACGGCAAAAGTTTCTTCCAGCCCGGAAATAGTTTCGTTTCGCCCTGAGGCTAGAAAGCCGTGGTTGTTAATAAGTACATCGATCTTATCAAATTGCTTTTTAAGTTCTTCAGCCGCCTTTCTGATTTCACGCTGAATGGCGAAATCACACAGCACAATTTCAATGCCTGAATGCCCTGTTTCTTGGATGATTTTCTGTCGGGCAGTTTCGGCTTTTTCTTCATTGCGGCAAACCATTACCAGGTAAGCACCTTTCTTTGCCAGGGCTTTGGTTGTTTCAAATCCAATTCCGGAGTTGGCGCCGGTGACAACACATAGTTTATTTTCCATAGCGATGAATTTTAACGATTAATGCTAAATGGTATTCAACCTCATTTAACAAGCAACATTTAAAAATAGGGCTTTGTTTAATGAGATGATTCCTGATGTACGGGAACAGTTTATCAAAGTGTCAAATTCCGTATCTTTCGTATTCAAAAATTCAGTTAGCTATGATTCAGGAATATCTAAACTCTGTAGAAAAATTTGTGGTAGTGGGAGACCGCGTACTCATGAAGCCAAGAGATATGGAAACCCACACCCGTAGTGGACTGGTGCTTCCGGCTTCGGTGAAGGAGAAAGAGGAAATTCAAAGTGGCTATATCGTCAAAACCGGGCCAGGCTATCCCATCCCCAATACCGACATCCAAGAAACGTGGAAAGGCAGCACCGACACTAAATACATTGGGATGCAGGCGGCGGCGGGCGATCTTGCCATCTTCCTGAAAAAACAGGCCTACGAAATTGAATTTGAAAACGAGAAATATCTAATCGTCCCGCACGCAGCTATTCTGCTTTTGATCAGGGATGAACAAATAGGATAAATGAGCCAAGAGATTAATAACCAACAAAAAGAAACAACAATACCAGAGACCACTAAACCTGACCCACCCAAACATTCTGTTCTTGAGGATGTGCAGGGCATTATAATCGGTTCGCTGATGGCCGCCTTTGGGATCGCCATTTTCACCCATATGAATTTCCTGATCGGCGGAACGGCCGGCGTAGCGTTTTTGGTGCAGTATGGCACGGGAGTTTCATTTGGCCCGGTGTTTTTTGTGATAAATTTGCCGTTTTATATACTGGCCATTAAAAAGCTGGGATGGGAGTTTACCATCAAGACCTTTTTGGCCGTAACGGGGGTTTCTTTTCTCACGGAATTTCTTCCCCTTATTTTTGAGTTCGGAGAGATCAACCCTTGGTTTGCGGCTATATTTGGTGGCTTCTTGATAGGTAGCGGATTATTGATGCTATTCCGGCACAAAGCCAGCTTGGGGGGACTTAATATCATGTCTATTTTCTTGCAAGAGCACTATGGGATCAGTGCGGGGAAGTTCCAAATGATTGTAGATACACTAATTATCCTCACCGCTGTATTTATTGTAGACTGGAAAGCTATCGCTTTTTCAGTACTTGCCGCGGTAGCATTGAATATCATTCTGGCCATCAACCATAAGCCGGGAAGGTATCGTGGCATGAGTTGATTCGATTCCCCTCAATTGATATTTGAAATGAATGGCAGGGACAGAATATGAGATACGTATAGTTTGCTGCCATGTTCAATCGTCGGACCACGCCGGGTTTGGCGTTAGGCAGCCAAGCTTAGCTTCAGTGGTCAGACGAATCCGTGGCTTTATCCGACGACTCTCAGGTTGTTTGATGAATAGTAAGGCCTCGATCATTTTATAACCATCGCTGAGGCTAAAAGTTCGATGTTCCTTGTTGGATGTTCTTACTCCCGGCCTTAGAAAAAAGAGCGCAAAGAAGGTGATGAAACGAAGCGTTAAGAAATAAATCATACCGCTGAGGAATTTAGAAGCATAATTGAAAAGTGAAGGAGCATTGATTTATTTTAGCGGAGTGGAATCAGCTTTAGCTCTTTTTTCGTCCGCCTTGATTTTTTGCTTCGTTTTGTATCAAGACAAAATGAAGAAAGTAGTCAATATTAGCACCCAGATTGACTTCCAGTAATCCTCTTAAAAACATCCTGCACTCTAGGTTGATTGCTGCCATGTTGAATCGTCGGACCACCCGGGGTTGGTGTTTGGAAACCAGGCTTAGCTTCAGTGGTCAGACGAATTCGTGGTTTCATCCAACTGAGCTTGATCTATAGGATGTTTGATACGAGATGAACACCCAGAGGAATGAATACTCCATTTTTTTTCGTTAATTGGAGCTAATCTTTTTAATCTAAATCTAAAACCTATGGATCGCCGGGAATTTTTACTGAAATCAGCATTAATGGGGGCGGCGGCTACGCTTCCATTTCACAAACTATTTACCCTGGGTCAGGAAAGCCCTTTCAAAACACTCCGACGAAATGTAGGTACATTTACCGGGCGGGGTGGAACTATTGGCTGGCTTGTTAACATTGAGGGTATAGTTGTTGTTGATTCACAATTCCCGGATTCAGCCCAAAACTGTATCGTCGGATTGGAGGAGATGGGGAATGTCGCATTTGATATGCTGATCAACACGCATCACCATGGAGATCATACGGCAGGGAACCCGGCTTTTAAAGATAAAGTGGCGCGCATTGTAGCTCACCAAAACGTGCCGGATTTACAACGGGCAGCAGCGGAGTCAAGAGGGCAAGAAACCGTAGATGACCAAGTGTATCCCGACACCACTTATTCTGAATCTTGGAGCGCCGAGGTGGGCGATGAAACTATTCGCCTTATGCATTATGGTCCGGCACACACCGCTGGCGATACCGTAGTGTATTTCGAAAAAGCGAATGTATTGCATATGGGTGACTTGATGTTCAATCGAGCCCATCCTTTTATTGACCGAGGATCGGGAGCCTCTATTTCAAACTGGATTACGACCCTGGAGGCGGTGGCGAATGAATACCCCACCGACGCCATATATATATTTGGGCACGGGAATTCGAATTATGGTATCACAGGAAGTAAAGCAGATCTGATGGTAAAACGTGACTTCCTGTTGGCTTTACTTGAATACACTCAAAACGGGATTGAGACAGGAACACCGCTGGAAGAATTAAAAGCCGTTGAAACTTTGGATGGTTTTGAAGAATTTAAAGCCCCAGGTTGGAATCTACCGCTCAGTGCAAATATAGAGGTGGCCTATGCAGAACTTACCGAAGACAACTAAATCAAATACTAGAGAACAGTCATCTGTTTCTACCAAAAAAGAACAGCGGCGGTGCCAGTTTTGTGGCCAAATTGCAGAGCTGATATGGGTACACGGACATGGACAGTGTGCAACTTGTGGAATCAATACCGAAGAATGCTGCCGGGGTGAAAGGTGTGATTTTTAGTGATGCGGTATTCTTTGAATTAACCATAACACCGTATCACTAAAATACTATCGCGCCGAAAACCCATAAATCAATAATCAAATTGCCATCTTAGGTCAATGCCCTGGCGGCTGTCGTCTCCCTGCGTGAGAATAAGATCGAGGTTGTTTTTCAGCATATATTCGAGGATAAAGAGCGTTTGAGGGGTAGAGCCACTGATCTTATTTACAATGGCAAAGAAAGTTCTACGATTAAGGTACCAGCCAGTGGTTATGGAAGTGCCACCACCGCTACCTGAGCGACTATTGTCAATTTGCACCACATCGATGCCGAGCTCCTGAGTTGCCAGAGTTTCTACTTCGTCCAGCAAAACCCCCACTAAAAGATCTGTTGGAGAGGTTCCGCTACCCCCACTGACCACCTGCTGCCACGATTCTAGTGCATAGCAAGGCTTATTGAAGATGGTGTAACAGATTATATCCTGTTGCTCCATCTGCGGGTCACTTTCAAAGCGGAATTCCGGGTCCATACCTCTTCCCTCAATGATATAGTACAGGATGACAGGGTTCCCTTCTTTTTGGGATGATTGTGGTATATAACTGGTACTGATGTACAGCTCAGGTTCGTCGATGGGTCCGCTAAAGGTAAACCGGCCTTCCTCAAGATTAAATTGTTTACCAAGCGGGCGGGCATAACCCTCATCGGCGGTAAGGGTTCCAAATAGTTGCAATTCTCCATTCGTTTCTTTCTGGGCATCAAGGTCTCCGGAAAGAGCTACCTGAAGGTCTAAATACCGGCTATTTCGAACCTGGAAATTATCTTCAATCACAAAACTCATATCAATAGCCAGCGAGTCATATGGACTAAATGATGAAACCCCCTCCTCCTCAAGCTTCACGATTTCAACGGAACGCTCACCAAAGTTTTGAAGGTAAATGAATCCATTATTCACGGTTAAAGAACCGCTGGCCTTGGGGCGGTTAGGTGTGCCGGTTAACGTGCTGCGGAGACCAACAGTAAGGTTATAATCGTCGGTATTTGCAAGCCGGAACCGAGAGGCATTGGCATTAATATTCATTTCGGTTGGAGTGATTCCCTCCAGAGTAATCGTCCCGTCGGCAGAAAAGGAGCCACTACCACTATTCGCGCGCAACCTGTTTAAGCGAATACCATTTTCCGTAAAGCTAAAATCTGAGGAAATACGCGTAAGCCGGATACCCGCTATCGGCACAGTTACTTCAGCCTCACTCAATCTCAGATAGCCCTTTGGTTCAAGATCTTCTGTGGTGCCTGATATTTCAATATTAGCATTAAGCAGGCCTCTCAGGCGGGACATATAGTCCTTATTTAAGAAATCGTTGAAAACAGAAATGTTAAAGTTATTAGTTACCATATTAAATGTTAGGGAATCGGTTGGGCCCGGAGTGTTCATTTCAAATGTTCTAAAATCCATGGAAAGCGGAAGCTCGGCAAAAATGGAGGCCGCTTTTTGCCCTTGGGCCGTTACCTCCGATCTTGCAGTTAGTTTTTTATCAATATGATGGTAGTTGACCCGGGCAAAAGCAGAGTCAATTCTGATGCCCGAAAGAATAGGATTTGCTAACCGGAAAGAGCCTTCAAAGTCTGGCTCTCTTGCGCTACCCGAAAGTTGTCCGTTAAAGCTTAAAATACCCTCTGTTTCTGTAATACTGAACGAAGATAACAGCTCTTTAAATTTTGTGAGATCAATAGGATTTATCACCAAATTTCCGCGAACCGGTTCATCAAAAAATGAATCATCAAGGTTTTCAGGATTATCTGGTACAAACGGCACATCAAGGGTTCCTGTTAGCTGCTCATTACCATCCATGATGGCTCTTAAATTAGCTTCAAGACGCTTGTCAACCAGCGAAAATTCCATAGAGACGGTATCAAGTTCAGTGCCTTGGTAAATCAGGTTAGAAAAAATGAGACGCCCGTTTCCTTGTAAACTATCGGGTTTATTTTGAACCTGAATATTACCTGAAAGCACCCCATCTACAAAACGTTCGTTGAATATAATTTCCTGAATAACTCCAAAATTAAAATTTTCTCCATCGGCCCAGATCTCTTGGTTTAAGGAATCGGCATTAGGGATAGCAAAGTGAAAAAATGTACCCTGGTCTGAACGCAGTCTCAGGGTATCAGTTTGAATGGCGGCATTCTGATATTTAAGAGTAAAAGGAGATTCTAAAGACAATATCTTAGCTGGACTTTCAAGATCAAAAACATTCCAATGCAATGTCAGCCCCCCATTATGGAGGCCAATAGCATATTGCCCTGCCTGGGAAATACTACCGCTTTGCTGCCCGTCAATTTCCAGTTCAAAGCCACCTGAAACAGAATCACTGGTTGCATTTCCGCTGGTTGTAAAGAAAATATCCTGAAGATCATAGCCATTAAAAGCCGGTTTAGATATATCCAGGTTTAAGGTAAATCCGTATGTTTCATCAACGGCGATCAAGACGTTTCCGGCAATTGATTCTGCCGTTACCAGGGTGTCATATCTTATTTGCTGTAGATCTATAGCCCCGTCAAAAAGCAGGCCGCTCGTGTCCGACTCTCTCACTTTTCCATTTATATTACCTGAAGCATCAAAGAATTCTACTCCCAATAAAGAGGCAATAGGCTGAAGATTGTTCAACTGCATATTTATGGTTAACTCGTTGGAGGGGTCGTATCGATCTTCAATATTTCGTCGTCCAGAAAAGGAGCCTTCCATAATTTCACTCACAATTTCTCCATCGGAAATAGTCAGGATTTTGTCTTCTATTTCGGCATCCAGGAACACGCGGTTTACCTGCGCACCATTAATGAAACTGGAATCTACTTCCAAGGAAGCCTTTAGTGAAAGCAGGTCAGGATCAAAGTATTTTCCGGTGCCTTCAGACCTCACATTGAACGAGGCTAAGAGGTCTTCAAACCCATTGATCTCGGCCGGGCTAAAATCGTTAGCCTGTACATTATAGCTATAGGAAGGAGTTTCCGTTGCATAATCAGCTAACTCAGTTGAAAAATTAATGCGGTCATCAATAAGTTGTATAAACCCCTCTGCTGTTAATGAGTCATGGCTTACAATGCCTGAAATATCAATACCAGAAATTTTTTGTCCGCCAATAATGATAGTATCTGTCACCGTTTCAAATTTCACCCGGCCGCTATCCACACGAACGCTGTTACGCACAAGTGATTCATTCTCTCTTATTGAATAGTGGAAAGGGTTATCCGATAGAGTTAGGCCGCGACCCTCGGCGGAGGCCCTGAGAGATATATTCCCGTCAAGTTCCGGATTTCTTAACCACCACCCGGGGTTAACATTTTTCATTTCAGCACTCAGATTCCAAATAGGCTCATCAGAAAAAATATCGTCTATTATGGGGTGAAACGTTAAGCGGTCTTCACCATCCTCTACCTGGAAAATAGAGATCAGGTTTTTATCGATAAGTGTTCCTGTGCCAAACATAATTTCAAACTTGTAAGACTCGTATCGGACGTCGTATAAGGTAAATCCCCAGGTTACGTTGGCATCGGGAAGGTTACTGGTAAGCTTTCCTTCAACCGATCCTGTAATTTCTCCGATCTGGGCATCCAGAGAATCGTTTGTGAAATACCCAAGATTCAGATTTTTGGCTGAAAACCCGAGCATATTAACTACAGGCGTTTCGGCTAAAGTAAGGTTAGAGACCAACAATAATTCATCAAATCCATTACCCTCACCTTTTAATTCTACGTTCAGCGAATCCATTCGTCCGGCTACAGAAAGACTGAGCTCCAGCTCCTCATCAGGCAGGGTATAATCGAGATAAGGTTGGATATCGGGGAGTGAAAAGGGCTGAGCCTGGGCATTAAAGGTTGCGGTGGAGTCGCGCAGAGATGTGGAGCCGGAAGCCCTTATTACAGAACGCCCGGCATGCAAAACAAGGTTATTTAGATTAATGTACTCATTTTGATAGGAGCCGGCTGCATTAAAACCAATGGGTTCTGGAAGCCTTCCTTCCACAAGCTGAAATGAAAGCGAATAAAGGGAAGCAGAAACTTCGCCCTGATAGGTGAATCCAGCAGCGAGACTCAAGTTTTTAACCACTAAAGTAGAATCGGGAATGTAGCTCGGCGCATAGACCGAGGCCCGACTGCTATCCATTTCAAAGCGCTGAATGTTAACACCGAAAGTGATTTCTGAGGTAGAGGTATCGGCAGTTACAAGGCTTTGGATATTAAAGGACTCATTTTCTGTTTCAGTTAGGGCGAGTTGCAGCCCCGAAAGCTGAATAGCAGATGCATCGAAAGTGAAACGGGTTAGCGCCCAGGGATTAAACACCACGCGTGCTTTTTTGAGCTGTAAGAGGGTGTCATCTTGAGTTATAGTTAGGTCATGGATTGTAAAATCATTCCATAGATCACCTTGTATAGAATGGATGCTAAGCTGACCATTAAGCATGTTGTTGGCGATAGACTCAATTTGGGCTTTGGCAAAATTATGTACAACAGGTGTCTTTAAGGATAACCGCATCATTCCCATAAGTATTACTAAAACAAGCAATATCCAGCCAGTGACTTCCGCTATTTTTCTCCCGATATGTTTTTTCTGATCACTCATCAAAATGCCTGCCCAATACTAAAGTGAATTCCCCACCTATCCCAAGCGTTTCCATAATTTTTACCTTGGTAAATTTGAAGGTCTTCATTGTCAGGATTTAGTTTATAAGCCACGTCAATCCTTATGGGTCCTATTGGAGACCGGTATCTAATACCGCCACCAAGGCCGTATTGAATGGGAGTCGTTCCCAAATCCTTAAAATTTCCCCAAACCTGCCCGCCATCTAAAAATGTAGCTATCCCAAAACCTTTTATAAGCTGGTTAAGCTGAAACCTTAACTCTGCATTAAAACTAATAGTAGCATGGCCGCCCGTGGGCACGTATTTTTCAAATCCCCCCTCTTCATCGAAAAGCGGCCTTTTGGGCCCAAGTTCTTGCCGGTTCCAACCTCTAACAGAGTTTGTGCCCCCATTATAAATACGAATATCGGAGGGCAGAGAATCTTGCTTAGAATAATAAATGCCAGAGGTATTTATGCGCTTTGCCAGCACTATGTTATCTGTCAGGGGGGTAAACTTTCGTAGATCAATGCCCGTCTTCTGGAAGCTATAGGTAGATTCTCCAAAAAGCCCTGAAATTTCCCAAAAGGGCTGTAATGACCACCCCTGATTACCCGGTCTCAAATTACGGGAGTAAAAGGCATTTGCTGAGAAGGCGGATACATTATAGGCTTCAATACTATCTGGCAGGCTTGTTTGGGAATTGAAAGTGGCCTCATTATTGGCGGTAAATTCATAGGAAATAGTTCCGGTAAAACTTGAGCTGTACTGATAAATAAAACTATTTATAATACCAGTTCGGGTTACTTCGTATGAAGGCTCAAGCTTGTGATCAAAAAAGGGAGAAACAACCAGAGACGACTTGGTGTTATACAGGTACGGAAAAAGGTAATCGAAGCCAATGCGCTGCTCGATGGCAGAAGCCCTTAAAGAAGCAGTAAATCGCTCTCCCCGTCCCCGCACATTTCGATGAGTCCAGTTGGCCTGCCCGCGAAACAGCTTGTAGATATCGGCCCAACCATTTTCCAGACGAGAGTAGTTGCCAATTCCGAACCTCAATTGTACCGAGCGTAAAGGGGCCTCCCGAACGCGTATATTTATATTTATAAGTGAATCCTTGGGCTGATCGGGAATAGAAACAATAGCAAATCTAAGCATATGGTGATTAAAAACTTCACGCTGGGCTTCCCTAAGTTGGTTTTCTGTAAAATATTCACCTTCCGTGATAGCCGATTCCCGAACCACATATTCAGGTGCAAAATGCTCGGCTCCCTCCACAATCACCGAATCAAACTTTGCCCGAGGACCAGGTTTACTTTCAATAACCATATCAGCTGTTTTGGAGGAGCTGTCAACCGTAGCTGATATCTCACTTTCAGCGTATGGATATCCCAGGTTCTTTAAGACCCCAATAAGCCGGCCTTCAATTTCAATATGGTTTACGGTTTCGTATCTATTTCCTTCACGAAAGGGAAGTCTTCGCTGAAGGGAGTTAAATCGCTCGTCATCAAAAATGAGTGTACTGTCTTTGGGTGTAGAAATCATTTTGAAATCGACATTTGAAATACGAATGGGTGTATTTTCAACAATCTGAAATACCACCGACTTTCGCCACTCACGGTTCAGGTCTTCAATTCGATACGTAACTATGGCATCATCAAAGCCCCGGCGCTGGTAGAAGCGCTGAATCCTGATCACATCACGGCGGACTTCATTTTCATTCAAAACCATTCCACTCTTTTTCCAAAACAACATTTTTTTAAATGGGGAGGGGGGTTCATTTAAAATAACATTGCGAATAACCAAGCCGTCAAAAGTTATGTTTCCCTCAATTTTTATACTCCAAACCCGATCCGACTCCATGTCAACTTGCGCGCTGGCATTATGGAGGTTTAGAAACAAGGCAGCAATAAATATAGTAAGCCAAAAAAATGATATAGGCCGAGAAGGGATCAATGGAATCTTTTTCTTAAATGATTCAGTATGAAAGATTATGCACTATCTTGAATATCTTATTATTATGGATAATATAAAGCAGTTAAATAAACAAAGTCTTATGACCATAGTCTAATTCAATGAATAAATTAGTTTGGGTTTTATTATTGATGATATCAACCGTGGGCTGTAAAAGCGCTGGAGAATTTACAGGATTTTCATATGATCCGCCCGATGTAACTAATACCGAGGACAAAGAAATTGAGGAACAAAACAAGCGGGTAATTGGTGTTGGGTCGCCAAAAATTTGGGTTAGTAATGAATTTGAAGGTGCCAGGGTGAATGATTTCTATGCTGTAAACGACTCCGTATATGAAGTGCTGATCAAACCTGAGAACGCTCCTATCAATAATAGCCCGTGGTACGCCTTTAAAATATGGAGCGATTCTGCAACAACAGCCATCGTTCAACTTACCTACAAAGATGCGCGACATCGCTATGTGCCAAAACTCTCGAAGTGGAATAAAACAGCGGAAAGCTGGGAAGTAGAAAAAGAATTAACGGTTCGGCTTGATTCCACAACGGGTACGGCCCAACTCCAGCTTCAACTTACCAGCGAGCCGGTTTTAATAAGCGGACAACCCCTTCATACGGCAAAAAACCTCATACAAAGCCTGAAGGAAAGGAACATTTTAGGACATTATTTTGTGCAACACCGCGAAGCAGGAAAATCGAAACAAGGGCGACCTATTTATGATCTTGAGATCACAGAAGTAGAGGAAGCACAAAAGGCTCCGGTTTTAGCTATTATAGGCCGGCAACATCCGCCTGAGGTTACGGGGTATTTAGCATCCTTATATTTTTTGGAAGAGCTGGTGGCAGAGACGGACCTGTCGAAAGAGTTTAGACAGACCTTTGTGATAAAAGCCATGCCAATGATCAATCCCGATGGCGTAGATAATGGCCACTGGCGGCATAATACAGGAGGGATTGACCTTAATCGGGACTGGGAAAATTTCAATCAACCCGAAACAAAAGTTGTTAGAAATACTTTTTCACAAATAAAAGAAAATGAAAATCTGAGGATGTTCTATGCAATTGATTTTCATTCGACAAATGAAAATATTTTCTACCCCATCAATGAAGAAGTGGAAACAAGTCCGGACAATATTACCCAGCAATGGGCAGGTAAAATTCTTGTGGAACATTCCGATATAGAATTTACAATTGAAGAATTTGATACCTCTTCTCCCATTGCTAAAAACTGGTTCTACAGTGAGTTTGGTATCGATGCAGTTACATATGAAGTCAATGACCAGATGGGCAAAGAGACCATTCAAAGAGTTTCGCGTTCTGCGGCGCGCTCATTAATGGAATTGCTTTTAAAAGAATGGAAAAATAATGCTGATAGTTTCTGAATAGTTTTATTTATTAACAGTGAAATTAATACTTAGTCATGAAGGACTCTACATTATTACAAGAAGGAATTCAAAACTGGAAACTTCGCCTGATTCTCAGTGCTTTACTCTGTGTTATTGGGCTGTCGATACTTATAAGTATGGTCTTAGGGCTTTTTGTTCAGCTTTCAGTAAGCGATAAAACTATTGTTAGTATCGCCATCTTTATGGTTGGAACACCCGCCTACCTGATCACAAGTAAACTTGCCAAGGTTGACCAATACACTATAGCAGGGTTTTTGAATACCCATATTGATGAGATTGAAGGAAATGTCGAAGTGTTGGTAAAAGATGAAGACGAATTGGATGAAGTTGAAAAAAAAGCTCGGGCTCGGCTCGAAGAGTTTTTCAGCGAAAACGCACTGTATAATTTTTTACCCGATAAACCGGTTAAACA
>Ga0136557_1001839_pt1 | contig 12953 bp, 8 predicted proteins | sample AntRauTorckE6832_FD_104796 | JGI IMG/M metagenome (GOLD analysis project Ga0136557, IMG submission 104796) | Saline lake microbial communities from Rauer Islands, Antarctica - Metagenome Torckler E6 #832 | ecosystem: Environmental > Aquatic > Non-marine Saline and Alkaline > Saline | place...
ACTCAACGGTCTGAACCCAGCTCGCGTGGCTTTTTAATCGGCGAACAGCCGAACCCTTGGGACCTGCTTCAGCCCCAGGATAAGCCGAGCCGACATCGAGGTGCCGAACTGCGCCGTCGCTCTGAACGCTTAGGCGCAACCAGCCTGTTATCCCTGGGGTAACTTTTATCCGTTGTCTTAGGCATCATCTAAAGATGCGTTAGGTTCACTAAGCTCCACTTTCGTGTCTGCTCGACTCGTCCGTCTTGCAGTTAAGCCAGCTTATGCCTTTGCACTATCGGCATGGTTTCCATCCACGCCTAGCTGACCTTAGTAGACTCCTCCGTTACTTTTTAGGAGGATAGCGCCCCACTAAAACTGCCCGATACCCACTGTCTCAACGTGGTTCGCACGCTGGTTAGAGACTACGCCTCTCGTAAGCGGTATTCCACTGGCGACTCGCTGAGGGCTGGCGCCCCCAGGTCAAAATCTCCCGCCTATGCTGTATACGAGACGACGCAGCCCCAATAGATAACTGCAGTAAAGCTCCCAGGGTCTTTTCGTCCTGCTGCGGGTAGCCGGCGTTTTGACCGGCATCGCATTTTCACCGAGCTGTTCCTCGAGACAGTTCTCTAATCATTACGCCATTCATGCACGTCGGAACTTACCCGACAAGGAATTACGCTACCTTAGGACCGTTATAGTTACGGCCGACATTCACCAGGGCTTACACGGCACAGCCAATCATAAAGATTGACCCGCTATGTGTGACCTTCTGGCATTGGTCAGGCATCACCCCCTATACTTTCTCTTGCGAGTTCGCAGGGAGCTGTGTTTTTGATAAACAGTTGTTAGAGAAACTTTCGCTGCGCCCCCCACCACCGAAATGGTGGGGGGAAGCCTTATTCCGAAGGTACGGCTGCTTTTTTGCCGAGTTCCTTGAGGAACAATCACTCGTTCGCCGTTGGTCTACTCGACCTGAGCACCTGTGTCGGTTTTAGGTACGGTTTCCAACTGGATTAACCATAGAAGCTTTTCTTGGAAGCTGGCTCCGGTAGATTTTCTTACCCGAAGGTAAGAATCTCGGCAATGCTCGCAGTAATGACACCCGGATTTACCTAGGTGTCCCACTCACAAAACCGACAGACATCCAATAGTCTGCCTACCATACACAACTTCGTCACTCCATCTGTCCAGTGGAAGTCACGGAATATTGACCGTGTGTCCATCGGGTGCCCCGTTCGGGATCCCCTTAGGACCGACTAACCCGACTCTGATTATCATAGAATCGGAACCCTTACTCTTTCGGCGTGGACGGTTCTCACGTCCATTGCGGTTACTTGTGCCAACAGTATCACTTCTACACACTCCACGGTGGGTTACCCCTTCCGCTTCAGCGCGGTGTAGAACGCTTTCCTACCACTTATGGACTTCACTAAAGAGAAGAACATGCATTCTTCGTCCTTAATGAAGTCCACAAATCCCCAGTTTCGGTACTATACTTAGCCCCGATCATCTTCGGCGCAGAATCTCTCGACGAGTGAGCTGTTACGCTATCTTTTAAGGAATGGCTGCTTCTAAGCCAACCTCCTCGATGTCAATGAAATTCCACCTCCTTCCTTGCACTTAGTATAGATTTTGGGACCTTAACTTGAGGTCTGGGCTGTTTCCCTTTCGACCGGCGAAGCTTAGCCCTCGCGGTCTGACTGCTAGATTATAGGTAACGGTATTCGGAGTTTGATTGGTGCCGTGGCCTTTCGGCCTATCGGTACCATCCAGTGCTCTACCCCCGTTACTAACATCCAACGCTAGCCCTAAAGCTATTTCGGAAAGAACCAGCTATGACCAAGCTCGATTAGCTTTTCACTGCGACCCACGGATCATCCGAAAGATTTGAAACTCTTATCGGTTCGGGCCTCCCTCCATCTCTCGACGGAGTTCACCCTGTCCATGGGTAGATCGCTTGGTTTCGGGTCTTGCGCACACGACACCGGGACGAACCCGATTCGCGCTATTCACACTCGCTTTCGCTTGGCCTCCGTAGTTTCAGCTACTTAGGCATGCGCCGCGCACACAAACTCGTTGGCTCATTTTGCAAAAGGCACGCAGTCGAGGTCTAGGACCTCTTCTACTGCTTGTAGACGTATGATTTCAGGTCTATTTCACTCCCCTCTCCGGGGTTCTTTTCACCGTTCCCTCACGGTACTATTTCCATATCGATCTCTAAAGATATTTAGCTTTGGCGGTTAGTCCCGCCGGCTTCTCGCAGGGTATTCGTGTCCCGCGATACTCAGCAATAACATCAAGGAGATTGGGTTGATTTCGTTTACCGGACTATCACCGTCTTGGGTGCTTCTTTCCAGAAGCTTCAACTATCAACACCATGATCTCCCTCGTAAAGACAATGTTACGCTACAACCCCAACCAGTAAACTGATTGGTTTGAGCTGTTTCCATTTCGCTCGCCGCTACTACGGAAATTCTCCCCTACTGGGGCTTGGTTTCTTTTCCTCCAGGTACTGAGATGTTTCACTTCCCTGGGTATACTCTGACCGCTAAACGGTCAGTAACATGGGTTTGCCATGCTGGGTTTCCCCATTCGGAAATCTTCGGATCATCGGTTGCTAGGCACCTACCCGAAGCATATCGTCGCCGTGCCACGTCCTTCATCGCTCTTTAGAGTCGAGGCATCCATCATACGCCCTTACAACGTTCCCGCAGGAACTGTGTGTACCACAGTTCACAAAAATAAATTATTTTTGTCTGAAATAAATCAGACATAAATCTGAAATCCGACCACTTCTTTGCAAAATATAAAAAGCAGTGATCAGAAACAAACTTATTTGATTTAGTATCTGCCAACCTTAAAAAAGGTACAGACATAAATCAGGGATTCAATGTTGGTTTGGCTACATCTATTCTATTATGAAGGAACAACAATTGGCATGAAAAAAGCCGCTCGAAAGCGGCTGGTACATCTACTCGCCAGAGCAATGTTTACCTCCGCTTTTTCAACTTAGCTTTTATCGTCCAATTCACATCAATGATTATACGCGTTTGAGACCTCAAGTCAAATGAATAAAGGCAACTGCTTAGAGAGCCGACGGCTCTCTAGCATCCTCCTAAGAGAAGACGTATTCATTTGTCTATCTGCACTCCGCTCGAAAATAGATACAAGCTTTTATTTTACTCCCTACGTTTGGTGAGCAGATTCAGCAATCTGCCTACTGGCGTTTCGTTCGGATATACATGCAAGCATGTATATCGCTCACTCCACTTGGTAGTCAACTATTTACGGTTAACCGTAAATGGGATTTTGCGCAGAGTTAAGTATTAAAAATGCCGGACCTGTAGAATTACAGACCCGGCAGTATTAATTTAGAACTATTTTTTGGATTTTATCTTACTCCAGAAGAAATCGCTTAAAGCGTGCAAGGATGTTAAGTATATAAATATCTTATCCTCGCTTTGCCCTGTCAAACCACTCACCTCACGACACATTGATTTCATTAACCTATCCATCTCATCGAAATCTTCTAGATCTAACGAACTTAGGAGTTCGCTGCTAGAAATACTATCCTTGTAATAGAGTGCAAAGATATTCTTATAATTGTGATTGTTAATCACACAAAACGCCTTTTCTGGCTTTCTGTGCATCACTGTGCATCACTGTGCATCACTAAGTGTTGCACACTTAGCTGTATAAAAAATACCGAACCTACTAATCGTAGATCCGGCAGTGTGGTAATTAATCCTCTAAAGGAGGGCGTAAATGGATGGCTTCGGGGCATCTCATTATTACTGAAGTTAGCTGAGCGAGGTTGGTTACGTCATCGATGCTTATATGATGGCGAAATCCAGTATAGCCACGATATTGAGCGACATAACGAGCCTGATCCCTCAACGTTTGCTTTATTGCAGAGGTAAGGAACGCATCTCCTGCATCTAAAAGCAGTCCTGATACCTGATTCAAAAATGATAATACGTTCTGGTAATCTTCACTGTCATATGTGCCTTGCATGTGCTTCTTTAAATATTCAATGCACGCATCAACTTCTACACAGTCTTCATATCGTTCCGGTATAATTTTCAAATCTTCTTTCGTTTCTGTCTGTGTCATTTTTCTTGGGCTCCCACCCGTTCGTTAGATTTAGAATGAAATTATCTATCATGATTTAAGCATTTGAATAGTATATTGTCAATATGTAAGGATCGACAGTGTTATCTTATTAGTAGTGTGTTGAGTAATTTCTGCAATTGATCACGAGCGGTATCAAGCTGGCGCTGAATGAAGCTTCGAGTGGTTCTTGCGCCCTGTACAGCACCATTATCTATCTCTTGATTATTTTCACGAGTGAGGCTTATTGGATTTGAGAGCAACCAATGACTTCCACTTCCAGCGCGGAGAATGTTGTCTGCAAAGACTGTATTCTCTGGATTGTACATCCGAACGGCATATCCTGAATCAGTGATGAATTCGTTGTCTGTAATATTGTCTCCATCGCTATTATAAAATGCTGCTGCCGTTCCTGAATCTGTCTCAAAAACGTTATTATTAATAGTGTGTTGCGTAATTGCATCAGACCCGCCTGTACCTCCAACCTGTATATACGCCCCTGCCCCCGCTGCGGAGTACACGTAGTTGTCTTTTATAGTTACATCTTCTGATGCAGTAACCCACATCCCTCTGCTTCTCGCCTCAATGTTGTTGTTCTCTATAAGTCCATGGTCAGCATTTCCCGCATATATTCCGTGCCCATTTTGTGAGTTAATATCACAGTTTTTAATGGTGTAGTAATGCCCTCTGTTACTTTGTCGTGCGCTGATGTGTACCGCGTCCTCATCACTTGATATTGTGAACCCCTTACAATCAAGCGTTATTCCATTTTGATTAATAAAGAAGCATTGTTCATTTGAGCTTACCGGCTGGTCAAGCACATACGTTGTTCCTGGACTGTTGAGTTCCTGGCACTGCTGTACTACTGTTTCGTCTCCTTGGTATACCGAGTTCATCATTCCAAGAAGTGCATCGATACGCTCTTCATACTCGCTCCCGTTCGGCACCTGCCCCTTTGCATCTTCTGCAATATCCCGCATGCTGTTTAGATGCATTGGATTATTTACAAAGTTGTTTACTAAGTTATCTTCACTGTAATCTACAAGCTCTTCCATGGTCTCACCCGCAGGCCCATAGTAAAGATTGTAGTATTCCTCAAGTACTGGCTCTATGTTGAGTTGTGGGTCCCAGAAGAGCTTACTTGTGATGTACATATTAAGACCTGTCGCCGCATAGGCGTCATGGTCACTATCACGCCAGGGTAGGTTTGTTGCTACTTCGTCAAATTCTCCATTCACTCGTTCATCCAGCATCTTGAAATCATCACTAATTATCTGCGGAAAGAAGTGAGGAACTGATTGTCCTGTGGCGCCTACTTTATTATAGAGGTATTTATCATTCATAAATACCTGCCCAGGTGCAAGTTCATCCCAGTCAGTTACAAGCTGTTCTCGATATGCCTCTTGCGTAGGGTTTGCAGTAGTTATTCTATTGTGTGAAATCATCACTGCAATATTTGGAGCCCATCCTCGCGGATTTGTAATATTCCTCGGAGGCAATTTATAGGCACTGTACGCTCCTCCCATAACGTAATGTTCTTCTCCATATTCATCGTATATCTCCCAAGCAATGTCGTTTGTAAAATTCCATACATAGTCACTTATTCTTCCATCCCCGCCGTATTCAGGTGTCGCCATGGCTCTGCATTCCTCACTGTGTTCACTTACCCGAGTGAACCCATCCGCAGGCCATATACTTACGTACTTGTCATTTGGATATAGATGTCCGTACGTATCATACATTGTGCTGATGTATCTCACGGTTGCTGCTTTTAGCTCATCTGAGCAAAGATTTTGTTTTGGTTTATGTCCAGTGTTCATCAGTTCTCCACTCCATGTCGCGAAATATTCTGGATGTGCTTGTCGTGTCTCATCTCGATTTGTTACCTGATTAAGCCCATGCGCCGTTTGTCCAATAATGACTTTTTGCTCATGATTTATCCCTAGGCTCAATATAAATCGCAACCATTCGTGCCGGGTTCCAAAATCTCCGTTGTCTAAAAACAATCCTTGGTTAGACAAATGTCTAAATCGTTTGTAATAATGATATGGAGCCCTCATGGCGAATGCTGGATTTACTATTTTGTTAACCTGTTTCACTTGTATTGAATTTTTTTCTGGGGTTATTGTTCCGAAGTGATCTGGGTAGTAGTAACGCATTCCTTGCCCCTCTAGCCAGTTATGTATTGCATTTATGCTACCGCGACCATCACGAGAGTACACATCGTGATCACGGTTTTCTTGCCTCCATGCTGACTGACTGTTTCCCCACACATCTGGTGCTGTGTGTGCATCCCACTCACTCTCACTCATTTCGACACTCACATCGTATGGTTCATCATCCCCAAGCATAACCAAGTAATCGTCCCCACTAACAATTTTATATCCATCATATCGTGTCCCTTCACTTGTGACCCCCAAATCATCAGTATATTGACTTTCTCCTACATACACATGAAAGTCATAATCTTCTCCCGGAGTGTTTCGTATTGACAGTGTCGCTCCTGTCATATCCCTTATGTCATTTTGAAAGTACTCCGCTGCAAGACTCACCATATTAGGGGCATTGTTAGAAATTACAATATCTGCGTTTGCAGCCCCATTATTGACAAGATAAATTACCTCCTCTTCATTTGAAGAAGAGCTGTCGCTAGATGAAGTATTACTTGAATCAACATCAGATGATGAATCTTCGCTTGAACCAGCACCACCTCCACCACCGTCATTAGAGGAAGAGTCATTGTCTTTAGAGACAGTTGATCTGGTCGAGCGGTTACTGCTATTTCTGGATGATGAAGAATCGCCATCATTAGCCCGAACGGCAACACGAGTACCGAGTGCATCCGCAAACTGTGATCTATCGATACCGGCTCGATCCAATGTTTGAGCTAACTTTTGCTGAAGAAGCCCAACCAACTGACGCATAAGCTCACGAACCTGCTGCTGAAGTTGTGTACGAAAAGAGTCAGTATCAATCTTAGAATCACCGCTTTCTGAATTTAGATTTGTGGTGTCCGCGGATACTTCCGTCCTTTGGCCAGTGTCCTGCCTGTAGCGTGATATAGAAAGTGGTCCAAAGTAGCCTGAGGCCGGAGTGATTCCGTTCGCATGCTGCCAGTCTGTAACAGCACTACGGGTGATGGAGCCAAAGTAATTGGTGGTATTCCCTGATAAAACACCTTCCGACTTAAATACTCCTGTAAACAATTCACATCAGCTCCACGAGAGCCAACCGTAAGGTTGCGAGCAAAGGAACAATCTGGAGTTTGAGCAGATGCGCTAAGTGAACCCATCACAAGAAAGAGGGCAAGAGAGAAGGCGATTACGAAAGAGACTGCGTGCAGCATGATTCCCGGGAGACCACCTCTACTTGAGGGTATATTCATGGTTTTAGTATACCTTGGTAAATGCATATATTCGGCATTGCTGATTTAGTAATAAAAAAACCCCTACATACCTGTTTGGCAGTAGGGATTGTGATGAATATTAGGATATTTTATTGTGATTCTCAAAAGCACAATGTAATCCAGCATATCGAATTAGAAACTTTTTCGTTTCTTTTATATAGACCTTTACCTCATCCCCCTGATCCAAGAGCATGACTTCTTCCATTTCGGGCATTAGAATTATCGAAAATTTATAAATGGCATCTTTACGAATATCCATTTCTAAATGTAGTTTAAATTCATCCATGCCTTTTTTGGTGGCAGTTTTCAAAAGGTCATCGATTACCTTTTGATTGCCAGGACTAAGATTTTTAACCTTTCGATCAAAATACGGCTTCTTTTTTTTGAACTCACGAATTACTCTCTCGTGCTGTTCGTGCAGCTTTTTAATCTCTTCTGCAAAAGTTGCAACATTTGTTTCAATTGCTTCAAGCATTGATTAACTCCTATTTATTTTGAATGTACAAAATTGTACCGTAATATTTAAACATATCCACGGTCAAAGTCAAGACATGTACTGCTTCTACCCTGTAGTATTTTTTACGTTATAATCAAGCGGCTTAATTCCTAATTATTTTCTCTATGTCAAACCGTCACATCAATGCTCGACTTGATAACCTTATTTCAAAAACAAATCTAGATGAAGCTGATATATCAGATCTTCGTGCTCCACTACGAAGTATTGACCTAACCGTTCCGGTGAAGCTGGATGATGGTACTAGTATCTTATTGCATGGTTACCGGGTTCAGTACAACGACACACTGGGCCCGGCCAAGGGCGGCTTGCGCTTCCATCAATCAGTTGATGAGGACGAGGTTACCGAGCTAGCATTTCTGATGACCATCAAGTGCGCTTTGATTGACCTGCCCTTTGGGGGCGGGAAAGGTGGGCTTGAAATAAATCCCAAGGACTACTCAGCAGAAGACCTGAAAAAAATTAGTTACGCATTTGGAAGTACACTGGCACCGATCATTGGCCCAGAGCGAGACATTCCGGCCCCGGATGTGAACACCACTCCGGAGACCATGAAACAAATCCGGGCTGCGTATGAGGATCGCTACGATGTTTCGGCGCCGGATGTGGTTACTGGAAAGTCTTTGGAAGATGGTGGCAGCGTCGGGCGCGATACCGCCACCGGTAGAGGGGCATTTTTTATAATCAAAAAAATACGTGAGGAACAGTTACTAGAAACAGATAATACTGCTGATGTATCAGTAGTTATTCAGGGATTTGGAAATGCTGGGCGTCACCTAGCCGTGTTTCTCAGTGAGGCTGGTTACACAGTGGTGGCTGTCAGTGATTCTCGGGGCGGTATACACAACCCAGACGGGCTGGACATTCTGGCCTTAGCAGATCATAAGGATACTGGTGAACCCGTCAGTAGTTTCGTTGATGGGTCAGAAATTTCAAATGAAGAACTGCTGTCCCTATCAACCACAATTTTTGTACCCGCAGCACTAGGAGATGCAGTCAATGAAAAAAATGTAGGTGCAATGAATGCAGATGTAATTGTTGAGGTTGCGAATGCCGGTGTAACTGCCGAGGCAGAAGAGCAGCTTGCAGATGCAGAAGTAATAGTTATTCCAGATGTGCTTGTGAATGCCGGTGGCGTTGTTGGATCATACTTTGAGTGGTACCAGAATCAGCATGATGAAACGTGGAACGCGCATGACTTTGACGAGAAACTCAGAAACCATCAGGTAACCGCCTGGGAGACAGTGCAGGAGGTAGCAGAGGAGCAGGGTATTTCCTACCGACAGGCTGCGTACCTTGTGGCTGTGAGACGAATAACTAACGAGTATTAAAAAAGACCAGCAAGAAGTATTGCTGGTCTTTAAGATGAGAGGTCTATTGTTCTTCACCAGGAAATGTCGGTAAATCTTTTCCTGAAAATTTAAATCCAGGATCATCAGGGTCATCACCTGAATCATTATCTATGGGGTAATCATTTCCGTATTTTGCTAGCTCGGCAGCGGTTTCGTGTAGTTTGGGGTTTTTTTTTGATTCATTTTTGTCTTCATTCGGCATGATGAACTCCTTTGTATGGTTATTATTAGAAAGTGAAGGTACTGGTATAAGAAAAATTATAACAACTCATACAGACACTGCCAAGTATGGAACTTACTTCTCACACATGGACCCACCTACTTAAATTTAAACAGGTGGTTAAAATTGCACCAGCTTTGCTGGCTAACACTCGAAGCTTTGAGTGTGTGGGTAAATTTCAGCGATGGTACTTCTATGTGCACAGACATAGAAGTTGTCCAGCCCTTACTTAAAAAGCAACCCACTCTTACGAGTGGGTTGCGGTGTCCTTTGTAAAATGTTGAGACCACTAGGCTTGCGCCTTGATCTCTTCGGCGACATTGCTTGGAACCACGGCGTAATGGTCAAACTCCATAGTCGCATTGGCACGCCCTTCCGTCAGAGAACGCAGTTCTGTAGTATACCCGAACATCTCGGACAATGGAACCATCGCATGAATGGCTTTGTTCATACCACGATCCTCCATCTTCTTGATCTGGGCTCGTTTACCAGACAGGTTTCCGTTAACGTCACCCATAAACTGCTCTGGAGTTACCACTTCCACCTTCATCATCGGCTCAAGCAGTACTGGCTTGGCACGATTAACTCCGTCCTGAAAGGCCTTTGAACCTGCAATCTTGAAAGCAACCTCGGATGAGTCAACATCATGATGACTTCCATCAAATAACTCACATGAAATGTTTACCATTGGATACCCAGCCACAACACCTCGATCCATTGCCTCTCGCACTCCATCCTTAACTGATGGAACAAACTCACGTGGTACAACTCCACCGCGAATGCTGTTGATGAACTCGAAGCCTTCTTCGCGAGTAGTGTTCTTGTCTAGATCATCTTCATCAACATCAAGATCCATCGGCTTGATTCGAATCTCAACATGACCATACTGTCCACGACCACCAGACTGTTTTACATACTTACACTCAGCTTCAGCTTCGGCTTGAATGGTCTCTCGGTAGGCCACACGTGGCTGACCAACATTCGCCTCGACAGAAAACTCTCGCTTCATTCGCTCTACGAGAATATTAAGGTGAAGTTCACCCATTCCGGAGATAATCGTTTCTCCAGTTTCGGCATCGGTATTAATAATGAATGTTGGGTCTTCATCTGAAAGTCGCTTTAGAGCCATACCCATCTTCTCCTGGTCGGCGTTTGTCTTTGGCTCGATCTTCAAGGACACAACCGGCTTCGGGAACTCAATTTTAGCAAGCTCAATTTGGTTATCGATATCAGAAAGTGTGTCAGAAGTTGCCGTATTCTTTAGCCCAACAAGAGCAGCAATTTCACCAGCATGCACCTTGTCAACCTCCTCACGTTTATTGGCGTGCAGTCGAACAATTCGCCCAACTCGCTCCTTTTCTCCTTTTGATACGTTGTAAACATATGAACCTGCCTCCAGAGTTCCGGAGTAAACTCGGATAAATGTTAGCTGCCCAATGTATGGATCGCTCTGCAGCTTGAAGGCAAGCGCGGCAAATGGAGCATCATCATCGGCTGGTCGTTCCTCCTCCTCTCCAGTATCAAGATTAATTCCAGTCATTGGCTTTACATCCAGTGGACTTGGTAGGAAGTCAACAACTGCGTCGAGAAGAAGCTGAGCCCCTTTGTTCTTCAGAGCAGAACCACCAAAAACTGGTACTACCTTGTTATCAAGTACTGCTTTTCGAAGTGCCTTTTTAAGTTCTGCAACTGAAATCTCCTCATCAGCCAAGTACTTCTCCATCAGCTCTTCGTCGGTTTCCACAACCGCTTCAACTAATTTACTGCGGTATTTTTTAGCATTCTCCTGATACTCATCCGGTATATCCTTCTTGATTACCTCGTTGCCCATATCTCCTTCAAAGTAGTAAGCCTTCATGCTCAACAGGTCAATCACCCCTTCATGATTCTCTTCCTGTCCAATCATAATTTGCGCTCGTACTGCATCCGGTGTAAGTCGGTCGATAATAGTATCAAACGACCGGTCAAAGTCAGCACCGGTACGGTCCATTTTGTTGATAAAACAAATTCGTGGGACATTATACTTGTCAGCCTGACGCCACACTGTCTCACTTTGTGGTTCCACACCAGCGACTCCTTCAAAAACAACAACAGCACCGTCAAGAACCTTCAAAGATCTCTCTACTTCGGCAGTAAAGTCAACGTGGCCCGGGGTATCAATAATGTTGATTCGGTGTTCATGAGCTTCATCAGAATCCTTATCGTCATATGTCGGGATCCAGAAACATGTTGTGGCAGCAGAGGTGATGGTGATACCACGTTCCTTCTCCTGCTCCATCCAGTCCATGACTGATTCACCTTCATGTGTCTCACCAATCTTGTGAGAAATTCCTGTATAGAAAAGCAGACGCTCGGTCATGGTTGTTTTACCAGCGTCAATGTGGGCGATGATCCCAATATTACGTACATCTTCTAGTTGATAGTCACGGGCCATAGTAAATTAGCTTATTAGGTATTAACTTTTAGCTTCTGATTAACCGATACAATCGGTGTGGCTTAAAAAAAGAGACCGCCGCGAGGCGTTCGTCTCCTGTACTATACCGATGATTCATAATTTATCAAGCAGATAGAGTCTACTATTCAAGTGTTACTGTATTGGGTTCTTTGCCTCGAGATACCTCCCTTCAGCATCAGTCATGTCTCCAGTAGCAATAAGAACAATATCAATAATCCACCAGATACCAAAACCACCGAGTGAGATCAGCTTCAGAATCCCAGTACCAATCTTACCAAGATAGAAACGGTCTACACCAAAGTGGCCGACGAATAGCGAGATAGCCAATGCGATCCAGCGATTACGTACCGGACGACCAGATTTGCGAGTTGCTGTATATGTCTCATGCTGAGTTGTATCCATGTGAGAATCTTTCATAAGCTGATTATAGCGAATACTAAAGATAAAGACAATCCACGGCGTATAAACAGTGCGGAATTGACAAAATGCAAATATATAACTATTATGCCGAGACACGTACATTCTCAACCCAAATTAAATATCAGATAGATGAAACAAGATAGGTATGAAATTGATGAGTTCGACAAACAAGAAGAAATCAATCTAATCTTAAAAGGAATAATAAAAGATGATAACTACCCGTATAATGGAGAGCCATACTTCGAATATTCAGTTTATTTTATCGGCTTTCACGGCAATCACAGCACTCGTGGTGAGGTGATTAAAATAAACAGTATTCGAAAAGGCATCATTCCGGGCAATGAAGAAAAAGTTGGGTATCACGGATTGAAAAACAATGGACGTCCTGATTTATGTCACTTCTTTGAGCTCCAAAGCATAAAAAACATTAAATCAGTCAAGGAATATTACTTTGACAAAAAGCTCGAGAAAAGAACTGGGAAGAAACCAAA
>Ga0136557_1001840_pt1 | contig 12950 bp, 11 predicted proteins | sample AntRauTorckE6832_FD_104796 | JGI IMG/M metagenome (GOLD analysis project Ga0136557, IMG submission 104796) | Saline lake microbial communities from Rauer Islands, Antarctica - Metagenome Torckler E6 #832 | ecosystem: Environmental > Aquatic > Non-marine Saline and Alkaline > Saline | place...
ATTTACGTTATAGAGTTTCTGTTCATCGTATTCAATCCTCCCAACCGCATTTACAGTAGCGGATAGGTCTTTTTGTTGAACCGGAACGGTACGGACATTCATATTTTGAACGACCACAGGGTTTATTGTTATCATACCTTCCGAGCTATTTGCTTCATCGGCATATACCGGAACTAAGTCCATCCCCATGCTGGATTTGCCGGGTTCATCATAAATTTCACTTGGATTCATCGGAGCTTGCCAATACAGAATTTCCCGGTCTTCCTGATCTTTTTCAGTTGAAGTTGATTCAGCTTCCTGCTGCATGTTGTCATCTTCATTCATGGAGGTGGCGGGTGGCGTGGATTGGGTTCCTATCCAATATCCGGCCAAGGTAAATACGGCTATGGCGCCGATAAAAAAGAGTATGTTTTTGATATTCATGATGGTAGTCTTCATTGTTATTCAGTTAAAAAGGGTTAAAGCTCAGTTCCGGTTAGTGCCTCAAGTTCGGCAATGGCCTTGTGGTAATCGGCCAGGTACCGGTGATAATCAAGGCGGAATTGGAAAAGGGTAAGCTCACTGTCGAGCAGGGAGAGAAAATCCACTTTATCATTTTGATATCCGGCCATGGACGATTCGAGGGATTCTTCAGCCTGTGGGATTATGCCGGTTTTATACAAATCAATTAGCCGACGGTTTTTTTTAAGCTCAGTAAGAGATTGCTGAAGTTTCTGCTCAATGGAGGTTTCAATGTCTTGATAGCGGTACTCCGTAGAAGTTTGTTCTATACGAGTCTGCTGTACTTTTTTACTTTGCTTATTATTACTGTAGAGCGGAATCTTAATATTGAACATAGCCGAAAGGAAATCATAACCCTTCATCCCGTTTTGCAACGGATCGCGCTGGGTGTAGGCTACCCCAACCGAGAAATCAGGATAACGATTTTTCAGAGCCAGGTTCACTTTTTGTTCGCTGCGTTTGATCACCATTCTCCAGGCAGCCAGGACGGGATTTTCTTCACCCGCCAATTGAACAAGTGAATCCAATTGAAACCCGTTTTCTTTTAAATCCAAAATTAATGCTTTTCCAAGCGGGGCATCTGCCGGTTCATTTATGAGCGTATTTATGCGAGCCTGAATCGATTCTCGCTGTTGGCGAAGTTTGAGTTCCCGGTCAATCATTTTGGAAAGGGCAACCTGGGCACGCATCACGTCTTGTTGCAACCCATTGCCTACACTATAGCGGGTTTCGGCAATTTCCACAAACTCATCGAGCAGCTCCTGATTATTAGCAACGGTTGCAATAGCCTGGTCAACATAGAAAAGGTCATAATAAGCCTGTTTTGCTGTTTTAATAAGCTGGTTTTGCAGTTCTTTGTGTTGATGTAACGCTATTTCCGAATTGCTTGTGGCAATTTTGCCCTTCAGATCAAGTTTTCCCGGAAACGGAAATGGCTGCATCAGGGATATCTGCTTGCCAGACATAGGCTCTTGGTCAAAGGCAAAACTGTTTACCGGAAGGTTCATAATGTTTATACCAAGTGTGGGATCGGGCAGGGCTTGTTCCTGGAAAATACGGGTTTTGCTGGCCCTCCAGTCCTCGTACGAGCCTTTAAGTTTCGGGTTTTGCGTCAACACCTTTTGAACCAGCTCATCCAGAATCAATGTTGAATCAGCAGACTGCCCCTGTACATTAAAAGGTAGCAGGCAGAACAGTGTCAGGGCTATAATTAGATTGCCAAGGGTAATTTTTTTCATTTTTATTAAATCAAGTTTCAATCAGTTAGCGAGATTTTTTGGACTAATACTATGTTTGTGTAAATAAATGTTTAGTGATGTTAGAACCCGTGCCCAACCTTCCGGTTGGTTCTAAATAGTCGGATATGATGCCCTTAGCTTCCCCTCTCTGAATGCCGCAGCGAGCTGCACATTCTGTCTCTCTCCGAAGAGAGATAGGTTCTTACTAATGTTTGATGACTATATTTTTACCAAAGGCAAGAAACCTGTGTCCCTCTTGAGGGACAGAAAAATCAGCTTACCTGATTTTTCGGGGAGGGGAGTCAGAGACAAGGCACCCGACTCAATAACATACCAATCCCTAAATCAGAAAAGACTCGTTGGCAAGATAGATAGGCGGTGGAGAATAAGAATCCGAAGTTAGAAAAGATGATGTCTCGAATTCTGTTTTGGTGTTATGATTTTCTGCCAGCACTTGAACAACGGCCAAAACCTGTGCCTTTACTTTTTGGAAAACTGGGGCTTCCATTTTAACCGGCGCTTCTTCCAAAGAACAGGCACATGCAAATCCAAGATCATGAAGCTTGTGATGTTTCTTCTCGTTTTGATCAAGAGTCAACATTTCAGCACTCATCGGGCAATCTTCGCCATGCTCACTCATAGACTGCGCGGAATGGTGCATTTCTTCCATCTCATCACACAAATCTACCGACATAGCATGCAACCCAGCAGGGATCGAAACCCCGATCAGGATACTCAAACTAAGTATGGAAGCGATAAAGCGATATGTTGCAGAAATTTTCACGAACTGAAATTAGGCAAGCGGGCGGTTAATTCAAAGCATAGCAGAAAGGAAGTCAGAATTTGATAAATGTTTGGTGATATTTGGTAAGTCAAGGATTTGAATACTGCTCTTTTGAAACATGGGAATCAATGGCGGGTTTTTCAAATCAAACAAAAAATCAAAAACGGAAACAGTGGGGTACACTTATTATTTTTTGGTCAAAGTAATTAAAAAGATTACATTGACCGAATTAATATTAAGAAATTTTAATCATTGTTTAAAAGTGCCTTTAGCCTATGTGGCGACCAATTTATCTCGACTATTTACTAAGTCGCTATGAACCATTCGACAAAAGAGTATTAGGTAGTTTAATAGCATGGATTGTCTTAATCTTTACATCTATATGGATATCCCTGTACTATCTTCCGGACGACTGGGTTCAAATTACTGGCAACAGAAATAACCTACTTAAGTTTTTTCTATTGAACCCATCAATGCTCATTGGGTTGTTGTTGTTATTTTGGTTTGGATTTGAATGGTCTTTTATTCCTGTATTTATGTCGATGTTTGTTGTCGGTTTTTTTAGCCACCTTCCGTTCTATTGGGCCATATTATTTGGGTTGTCATTTGTATTTGGGCTCACTATGTACGCTATTGTCTATTATTCTTTGAGTATTGATTATAGCCTAAGAAGTGTTTCAAGTATTATAGTTTTTATTGTCACTTCATTTGTGGCATCTACAGCAAGCTCACTGGGTGCATTTATATGGAGTTTGGCACACGATCTTTCAGCCATAGAAACTGCAACCTTATGGAATGGATGGTGGGCAGGTTCATTCCTGCAAAGCCTATTTATAGTAGGACCAATTCTTTTTGTTATATCACCCTCAATTGAACGAACGAAAGAAAAATGGTTTGATTTACCTGAGAAAGAAGAAATATCTACAAAATGGGTATATAGTGCAGTAATATTAATTACCATTGTAATAGCCATATTTATTTACTCAGGAGACTACCTCGCGAAACAGAGGCTCGCTGAAGGGCTTATGAATATGCAAGAATCTTCCAAAGAAGTAATTTTAAGTTCACTGAGTTCTTTTGAAATAATAACGTGGGTATCCATATGGATAATTATTTGTGTAGGAAGTGGAGCAGTATTTCTTATTGGCAGTTGGAACAAAGAACTTCAAAAAAAAGTAACTGAGCGAACATCAGAATTGTCTCTGACTCAAGGAGAATTGGAAGTTTCTTTGGATGAAAAAGTAGTGCTTTTACAAGAGATACATCATCGGGTAAAGAACAACCTGGCCGTGGTAACGGCCTTATTAGACTTGCAGTATATGAAAACTGAGAATGAAACAGTACGGCAGCTGCTTAGTGATTCCAAATCTCGTGTGAAATCAATGGCCTACGTACATGAAACCCTTTACCAGACGGAGAAATTTTCCCGAATAGAACTTAAGCCATATGTACAAAGATTATGTAAATCTGTAGTATCTACCTATAAAACTGAACCAAAAGAGATTGATATCAGGATTTACCTGGATGAAATAATGCTGGAACTTGATAAAGCAATTCCCGTGGGGCTTATGCTGAACGAACTTATTGTAAATGCTTATAAACATGCATTCCTGAATCTGGATGGAGGCAGGATCGAAATTGAGATGAGAAAAGAAGATAAAAAGGTGAAACTAAAAGTAAGAGATAATGGTGTAGGCATAGATTCAAGTCATGATATCTTGAAAGGTAAAACACTGGGTATAACACTTATTAAAACATTAGTTCGCCAGTTAAGAGCAGATTTATCGGTGCATTCAGAGATGGGGAATACGGAGTTTTGTATTACTTTTGATGAAAAAATTGTAGTCTGATTCTCTTAAGTATTGATCACCTTTCATAAGCCGCTCTTCTTTTTTGATAATATGATCCTGACGCGAATGCAGTTTCTTTCACTTGTGTATAGATTGGTGCTATGGAAAAAATGACTTTACATATTTGAAACATGCTTTTGCCCTGATTCCGCCTACCCTGCTTCAAACTCAACTCCCTGCCGTCAAATAATTAATCTAACATCCGTATATTTGCCCTTGGTTTCATCTCAACAATATCATCTATCCATTCAAGAGGTTCTTCCATTAGTCCCAGCTCCAAAAAGCGCTACATCCTGATTCTGGGCATTGTCTTCATTGCCTTATCGATGCGATCACCTTTGTCGAGTGTGGGTCCGCTCACTGAATTTATTCAAAATGGGCTCGGGCTTTCTTACAGCATGATAGGGTTGATCACCACGCTTCCGCTGATCTGTTTTGCCGTGCTTTCCGGTTTTACTCTTTATTTTACCCAAAGATTTGGTCTGGAAGTTACGCTGGGAGCTGCCCTATTTATTCTCACAGTTGGAACTGTAGGGCGATCTCTGGCAAACATCCCCGCTTTATACATCGGTACACTTTTTTTGGGAATTGGGATCGCCATCATGAATGTGCTTATGCCTTCTATCGTAAAACGAGATTTTCCGGAGCGATCAGGAACTATGACCAGTTTATATTCCGGGGTGATGGGAATCGGCGCCACTATGGGAGCAGGTTTAAGTGTGCCGCTGGCTCATGCCACAAACTGGCAGTTTTCGCTAGGAAGCTGGACGATCTTATCTTTTCTGGGGCTTTTATTCTGGATTCCACAGCTCAGAAATCGGACCAAGCCCAAGAATCCTGTTCATATTGTTTCGGCTATAAAGAAGCTGGGATCATCACCCATTGCCTGGCAAATTGCACTTTTCATGGGGCTGCAATCTTTTATTTTTTATGCAGTACTCGCCTGGCTGCCTGAGATTCTGATTGATAGAGGCATGACGCCAACCAAAGCAGGACTGGTTCTATCTATTTCCCAGGAAACCGGTATTCTTGGTTCCTTAACCATTCCGGTGATAGCTGGTCGGTTCAAGGATCAGCGAAAAATTGTTGTGATCACCAGCATCATGGAGATCATTGGCATAGCGGGAATTCTGATCACGGATACCTTTTTGGTTTCAACCTGGGCTGGAATTTTAGGATTTGGACTTGGCGGTAATTTCAGCCTTGCTCTGCTCTTCATGGTTCTGCGGGCTGATTCTGCCGAGCTGACCACCGGGCTGTCAGGGATGGCTCAGTCGGTTGGTTACTTTATTGCAGCATTTGGGCCCGTACTGTTTGGATTTATACATGACCTGACCAATAGCTGGAGTATTCCTCTTTACAGTATGTTAGGCATTGCCACATTACAACTTGGTTTCGGATTAGGGGCTGCGAGAGATCGTACAATTTCCGCTAATTCTTAATTTTTTTGATACCGTGTCTTTTTATACATTTTGAAAAAAAGGTGGCCACATGTCAAAACACGAAAAGATAGATTATGTAGAATTTCCCGCGATGGATCTGGAAGAGACTAAGCGCTTCTTCACCAAAGCTTTCGGGTGGAAGTTCACCGATTACGGCCCCGAATACTGCGACTTTGCCGATCAGGGAATAAAAGGAGGGTTTTTTAAATCCCACAAAAAAGGAACCACTGAAACAGGAAGTGCACTCATTATCTTTTACAGTGAGGATCTGGAGGCAACACAAAAAAAAGTGGAAAATGCCGGAGGAGTCATTATTAAACCCACCTATTCCTTTCCGGGCGGCAGACGATTTCATTTCACCGAACCCAGTGGAAATGAATTTGCAGTTTGGTCGGATAAAGATCTCAAGTGAACCGGTTTCTAAACCATTAGCTGGCTGGTTTTTCATTAATTTGATCCTCCAATAAAAACGAATTTTCTCCGTATCTTCAGGACTCAAAATTTTATAAAAAAGATCTAAGAGCACTCTGATAAACAGGGACAAACAAAAGGTTCTACAAAGTTCTCTTTAATTAAATATCATTCTGTTTCACCTATGAATATCGAAGAGTACAATTTTAAAGACCGCCTCATCAAGGGAATAACAGCTGACGGACACTTTAAGATTTCCGTTGTTAAGACCACTGAAGTAGTTAAAACCGCAAAAGCTAATCACCAGCTTTCATTATTAAATACGGTAATATTAGGTAAGGCGCTCACGGCCACGATGTTACTTGCTTCCGAACTTAAAGGCGAAGAACGTATTCAGCTCCGCATGGACGGTAATGGCCCTATAGGCTTTTTGGTAACTGAGGCCAACCAGGTAGGTGAAGTTCGAGGCTATGTACAAAACCCGGCTGCTGAACTAGACTATACTGATACCGGCACTCAGATTGGTGATGGTATCGGTTTAGGAGTACTCACCTTTTCAAAAATACTTTATAATGAAGCTGAGCCAAGAACCAGTAGCATCCAGATCGTTAATGGTGATGTAACCAGCGATGTAGCACATTATCTGACTCAATCTGAACAAATTCCTTCTGCCTTGTTGCTTGATGTTGGGATTAGCGAAGATGGAGAGATAACTCATGCCGGTGGTTTAATGATTCAACGCCTTCCAGGTGCCCCCGACGGACAAATTGATATGTTGCAAGAGCGGCTCGGTTCTTTCCCCCCAATCGATGAATTGCTTTCAGATGGGCAGTACATCGATGAAATTATGACTAAGGCAGTTTCTCCCTTAAAAGCGAAGGAGCTAAATCGTCAGCCTGTAGATTTTTTCTGCCGATGTAGCCGAAAGCGTTTCAAAAATGCACTATCTATGCTAAACCTTGATGATCTAAAAGATATGGAAGGAGATGGACAGGAAGTGGTTTGTCAATATTGCAACAAAAGGGAATTTATCTCGAAGGATGAAGTGGAAAAAATTATTATGGACGCTCAAGCAAAGTTAAATTAGGGAATATGGGCAAGCTCACCGATGGCGAAATAAGGAACATAGTACAGAAAGCATCGTTGCTTAAAAAGTTTGGAGAACTTGTGTCTGCGAAAAGTTCTGAAAAGCCCGAGCAGGAAGTAGAACAGCTTTTTGAAATCACCGATGAGCTCGGGTTGCCCAGAAAGTACGTATATGAAGCCTACCTTGAACATTCTGGAGTTCCTGTCCATGAACCATTCTTAGCAGATACAATGGATTATAATTCAGCTAAAGCAATGGGTTTTGCTCATGGTACTCTTGACAAGAAATTGTTGAATGAAATGAAAAATCATACTGAATATCATTTCAACACTATGGGCACTATGTATCATAGGCGTAATAAAGTGGTATGGAAAGCAAAGCCGTCGGGTGTTTCAAGATTAATTGCTTCGGCCTCATCTCCCGAAATTGAATTTGAGCAAGTGGACGGTAGTACCAAGATCACTGTTTCCCAAAGCCTGAAAACGCATAACAAATTATATCTTCCAAGTATATTAGCTGGTTTCGGAGGTTTCCTTTTGCTAGCTGCTGTTATTTTTGAACTACCCGGAAATAATGAAATCGCCCCGATGTTACTGGTATCAGCTCTGATCATTATTACTTCCCTCTTTTTTGCCCGATTTGTAAATAATAAAGCAAAGAAGAAAAAGAAGAATCTGCTGGAACTAACCGAGACCCTGCAAGGTAAGATCGAGCGACATTCCAAAGCTTCAAAAACTGCAAAAGATGAAGTAACAGGTGAGATCAACCTCCCTGAAACTGAAGATGAGATGGAAGAGCTTGACATAACCGCATCAACAAAATCAAAAGCTAAAGAACAGTCCTGACATTGCACCTCTAACAGGCTTTCTAAAATCGATTTCGGATATGTAATGTGTTTAAACACCGTATCCGGCTATTTGCAAAAAATCGCCAAGCTTAATTTTACTTTTCTGAAATTGATAGTAGCTTTATCCATTAACAAAAAAAATGTTTATGACGGATTTAAAACGTGAACTTGGGTTTTGGGATGCCCTGACAATTGGAGCCGGTACTATGATAGGCGCCGGTATTTTTTTACTGGCGGGAGTAGCCCTCGAAATGTCTGGACCGGCTGCAATATTTGCGTATCTGATTGCCGGTGTAGTGTGTATGATCACTGCATCAAGCGCCGCTGAACTGGCAACAGGAATGCCAACTTCCGGAGGGGATTACTTTTTTGTTTCGCGATCATTAGGACCAGCCATGGGTGCTATTTCAGGAGTGGGAATTTGGCTGAGTCTAACCTTCGCTATTGCCTTTTATTTATATGGTTTAGGCGAATATTTATCCCAATTTTTACCAATTACCGCCTTCTGGGGTGCTGTTATTGGCGGAATACTGTTGACAACTTTAAATGTGATTGGAGCCAAAGAATCAGGACGTACACAAGTTTTTGTGGTTCTGATTTTGTTTGTCATTTTAGGCGCCTTTAGCGTAATGGGAGTCTTTCATATCGATGCTGCGAATTATGACCCCTTCATGCCCTTTGGATTCGACTCTATCTCTGCCACAACGGCTTTGGTTTTTGTTTCCTTTCTTGGATTCGTAAAAATTGCCGCTGTAGCCGAGGAGATCAAAAACCCTTCTAAAAATTTACCAAGAGCACTCATTGGCTCCGTTGCTCTGGTTACCGTTTTGTATGTAATTATTGTTTTAGTGATCGGCGGAATGTTTGAACAATCAACCATTGCTGATGTACGAGACCCATTGACCACTGCAGCACGAACTATACTTGGAAATCCCGGAGCGGTCGCTATTATTATTGCTGGATTGTTGGCCACCCTTTCTTCTGCTAATGCCAGCATCATGGCTTCGTCAAGGATCAATCTTGCGATGGCGCGTGACCGAATGGTTCCCAACTGGCTTGCAGACATCCACCATAAATTGCTTACTCCATACCGTGCCATTATTCTTACAGGTGTATTGGCGCTGTTATTTCTATTATTGGAAAGCCTTGAAGACCTTGCAAAAATAGCCAGTGTTCTTCAGCTTTATAGTTATGCGGCCCTGAATATTGGTTGTGTGGTGTTAAGAGTTTCCCACCCCGACTGGTACAAACCAACATACCGCACACCCGGCACGCCATGGTTACAGATTCTTGCAGCAATTGGCTGCCTTTCTATCATTGTTTACTCTGGTACTTTTGCTCAAATAGCTGTAGTGATACTCATTATAGGAAGTCTTCTATGGTATCTCGCTTGGGGGCGATCGCGGGTTGAGATTAAACATGCCCTGCCTGAACTGAAGGCGAATTGGGATGAGCTTGGATTCGCCATGTTTACCGCACCGGTAGAATTGCATGTATCTGAGTTTGAAGAATGGACTCCAGCCATTCGCTCGTTAAGCGCCAAAGAAGGACGTAATATCGTAACGGCGCTTGCTAATCCAGCACATGAAAAAGCTTTGCTAAAGATCTCACAATTGATAGCTACAGGTAAACAGGAGGGCGGCAAAGTAACTGGATTGAATATGCTTAAAGTACCTTTTCAAACTCCCATATCTACCATCGATAAGATGTTAGAGGATCAGGAATCAGTCAGAGAAAGTATTGAGGAGATCAGCAAAAGATCGAAAGAGGAGACGCTCGATCAGGGAACTAAAAGTGCTCTTTCCTCAACCACATTTGAATCGGCAAGTGCTGCTTCACATAATATTTTCAAAGGACTTGTTTCAGAAACTGAAAACAGACAAGCCGATATGTTGGTAATGGGCTGGCAAGGCGGCTTTAGTCTGGGAAGAATTTATAATTCTCCGGTACAACGGATAATTAAAAATTTAAAAGCCGACATTTCTGTTTTAAAAGACCGTGAGCTCGATGAAATCCGATCTGTTGTAGTGCCATGGGGCGGCGGACTTCACGCACGTCTCGGTATGGAGATTGGGATCCGTATTGCACAAACAGTAAATGCTAATTTAAGGATTTTCAGATTGGTAAAACCGGGCACAGATATCGGGGATGAGGAAAAAGAACTGCGGGACCGAATCAAACCGTTACTTGAAGGCTTTGACCGGCTGGAAATATCAGTAAAAGAATCTGATGATGTGACCGGCGGTATTTTATCAGAACTTGAAGATCACAAGGACGACCTGCTCATTATAGGAGCATCTCATGAATGGGGTATTCGAAACGTTCTGTTTGGCACTATTCCCGACATTATTGCTGATCGTGCTCCTTGCTCGGTATTAATGGTCCGAAGATATGTAACCGAAGACTGGAAATTAAAAGCAGTTGAGGGTATGAAACGCGTCAAAGAACAACTTGGAATGACGTCTTCTCCCGAGAATAATTAGCTTTATAAAGATACAGCTAAATGGCGAAGGAAGTACCACAGCCACAATTCTCGACAGCATTGGGGTTATCAAAAGTAAAACCGCGCGCATCCAGTCCATCGGGATAATCTAGCTGCATTCCCTCGAGGTACATCAGGTGTTTGGGTGCTACAATGATCTCCATACCAAAACTTTCGAACACCTTATCCTCATCAGTACGATAGTCGAGACCAAGTTTATAGCTAAGACCTGAACACCCACCGCCATCTACAGCCACGCGGAGGTATAAATTCTCATCCAGACCTTCTTCATTTTTGATCTTCTCAACCTGTTTAGCTGCCCGCTCAGTAAGAGTTACAGCCTCGCCGGTAAGCTCATTTTTTTGGTAATCGTCTGCAGTGATCGGTTGAGGAATTGCCGATTCTTCTTCCTCATCCACATCAATTAGTGAGGAAATGACATCATCTAAATTTTCTTCTTTGACACTCATGGGTTGTTTCGCTCCCTTTATTTAGAACGAGTCAAAATTACGAAGTTTTTTTGGAAAATGTGTAATGCGTTACACCGTCTTTTTCAAAAAGATCGAGTACACCTGCACTTACTAAATTTACCAAAATTTTAGCCGCACGGTAGGTTGTTACACTTATCAGCAGCGAGAACCTCTTAACCGTGATGTCGCCATATTCATTCAAAAACCGGAACAGCTGCTGTTCTTTTTCACCATACTCAAAAGTCACTCCTTCATCCGAGTAATTTTGCTTGAGCACTTCGATGTATTCATCGCTTGCCACCACGCTTTCATCATCAACACGCACATACACTTGCCTGTACTTTTTCCCTTTTACATAAATCGGTTTTTTTTGTGCTTCAGGCACTTTCACAATCAGCACGTCTCTCTCGCCCACATTCAGCAACTCTATTTTTATAGATATTTCAGGGATGCATTCTTCACTTGCAGCCTGATTCAGCCAAAATTCTTCTTCGTGATAACTTTCAACCCCTAATATCTCCCCATTATCTTCGACACCAATCAGAATAGTTCCTCCTTTGGTATTTGCGAAAGCGGCCATTTCACGTGCTATTTTTTCTGGAGAGGCTACACTGTGCTTAAATTCTAAAAACCCACTTTCGCCGGTTTGAATTAGGTTTTTAAGGTCGCTGCGGGTAAGCCTCGATACTTTCACCGTATCTGAATACTGCATATAGAATTCAAACTCGTCTTTCATCATCATAGGTTTGCGAGTTGCGAATTACATTACTATTTCGTTTTTAGGGTCACGTGTCATCAACTTATACAACGCATCCCGAGGATCCACATTATCAAATAAGACACCGTATACGGCTTTGGTTATTGGCATTTCAACATTATTTTTTGTGGCCCAATCGTAGACTGACTTTGTGGTTTTCACGCCTTCTGCCACCATATTCATACTCTCAATAATGTCATCCAGTTTTTCACCCTTCCCAATGCGAAATCCGACCGAACGGTTCCGGCTGTGGGCACTGGTACAGGTTACGATCAAATCTCCCATACCCGTTAGGCCTGAAAAAGTATCGGAGTGGGCACCCATGATAGTTCCCATGCGTTTCATTTCATGAAGTCCACGCGTTATAAGGGCTGCTTTAGCGTTATCACCCAGTTCAGCGCCATCCACGATACCGGCCGCAATAGCCATTATGTTTTTTACCGAACCTCCTATTTCAACCCCGATAACATCATTATTCACGTACACCCGAAACATGGGTGTTAAAAATGTTTCCTGAATGATCTTAGAAGTTCGGGTTGAATAGGCCGCGGCTACAACCGTTGTTGGTTTCAAGGTACCAACTTCTTCGGCATGGCTTGGCCCGTAAAGAACTCCGATGTTGTCTTCGAGCGTGGTTCCCTGCATCACATCTATTAATACCTGAGACATTGTTTTGAAGGAATCATTTTCAATTCCTTTTGCTACCGTCACTAATATCTCATGTCCATCGAGACAACGTTTGAGTTTTGTGGCTACATCGCGAAGTGTGTGTGATGGGGTCGCAAAAACAACCATATCCTGAGACTGCATGCATTGCTCAAGATTGTTATAAGCAATGATAGACTCTGATAAATTTATATCGCTTAGATAGGACGGGTTCCTATGCTTTTCATTGATGTGATTGGCAATACTCTCCTCACGCGCCCACAACTGCACATTATTGCCGGCCTGGTCAAGCACCATTGCAAGTGCAGTTCCAAAACTTCCAGCACCAATTACGGTAACATTCCTGTTGCTCATACTTCTGCTCCCGCCAAGTCTTCAACATTGTCTTTATCTTTCTTCTTTCCAGAGAAACTTA
>Ga0136557_1001841_pt1 | contig 12943 bp, 14 predicted proteins | sample AntRauTorckE6832_FD_104796 | JGI IMG/M metagenome (GOLD analysis project Ga0136557, IMG submission 104796) | Saline lake microbial communities from Rauer Islands, Antarctica - Metagenome Torckler E6 #832 | ecosystem: Environmental > Aquatic > Non-marine Saline and Alkaline > Saline | place...
TACGAACACATGGTCATGCCTGACGACAAGGCACCAAAACACCGCTCTGCACCGGCATCCCGACGAATCCAGAACCCCGAATCTGAAAAAGCAACGGGGACTGATAAACCGGAAGCTCCAGCCCAATACGAAGCAGATGAAGACCCGGCTGCCGCCAACAACTCCGGCCACTCCTCACTGAATGAGCCCGAAGACACCACCGAACTCCCGAACCGTTCGCCGGACAAGCGCACATGACCCGCAAGGAAGACAGCAGTACACATCAGGAAATGCCCTTAATTGAACATCTGCTGGAACTGCGCAACCGACTGCTGAAAATGGTTCTGGCGGTGGTGATCTGCTTTGCGGCCATCTATCCGTTCGCTAACGAGCTCTACCTCTGGGTATCGGACCCACTAACGTCACTGCTGCCAGTCGGCCAGACCATGATTGCGACTGACGTCACTTCGCCGTTTTTTGCGCCCCTGAAACTTGCTCTGGTGCTGGCTGTATTCGTCGCAATACCGATCATTCTTTACCAGATCTGGAGCTTTATCGCCCCCGGCCTTTACGCCCACGAAAAGCGCCTGGCGTTTCCCCTGCTGTTTACCTCCGTGGTCCTGTTCTATCTGGGCGCGGCCTTCGCCTATTACGTGGTGTTTCCGCTGGTGTTCGGTTTCTTTACCGCCATTGGCCCGGAAGGCATCGTTGAACTGCCAGATATCAGCAGCTATCTGAACTTTGTCCTGAAAATGTTCTTTGCCTTCGGTGTCGCGTTTGAAATTCCCATCGCCACCATTTTGCTGATCCTGACCGGCGCCACCACCCCCGCCGACCTGGCCGCAAAGCGGCCCTATATCGTGGTGGGCTGTTTTGTAATTGGCATGCTGCTGACCCCACCGGACATTATTTCGCAAACTCTGCTGGCGCTGCCCATGTGGCTTTTGTTCGAGCTGGGCATCCTGTTTGGCCGGCTTGCCATCCGAAACAGGGTAAAAGCCGAAGAAACCTCCGAATCCTGAAACCTTTGAGAATTTCCCGGCCATGAACCTGGCATTGCTGTTCGACTCCGACTTTATCGCGCCCGACCGGGCGCTGCTGACCGGACGACGCCGAATCCATCTTGAAACCGTGCTGAAAGCGAGTGAAGGCGACCTTATCCCGGTAGGCCGGGTAAACGGAAACATGGGCACCGGAGAGATCCTTCGACTGACAGATAACGAAGCAGAGCTTGCGGTTATTCTGGACTCCCCGCCCCCGAAAGCACTTCCGCTGACTCTGATTGTGGCAATGCCGCGGCCCAAAATGTTTCGCCGGGTATTGCAGACGGCCACCGCGCTTGGTGTAAAAGATCTGTGGCTGCTGAATGCCTGGAAAGTTGAGAAGAGCTTCTGGCAGACCCCCTGGCTAAACGATGACGCCCTGACCGAAAACATGGTTCTGGGGCTCGAGCAGGCCATGGATACGGCAATGCCGCGGGTCCATATACGCCAGCGCTTCAAGCCCTTCGTGGAAGATGAACTACCCGGGCTGATCGCAGATCGCAGGGCTCTGGTCGCCCATCCGGGAACCAGCACCCCCTGCCCCACCCACCTCAATGAGCCAACCGTGCTGTGCATCGGCCCGGAAGGCGGCTTTATCCCCTATGAAGTGGAGAAACTGGAAGCGGCAGGATGCCAGGCGGTTCATCTGGGCCAGCGAATTCTGCGGGTAGAAACGGCTGTTCCTGTGCTGATTTCCCGCCTGTTCGATGGTTGTCTCTACTAGCGATCCACGCCCATGGCCTGGGCAGCAATGCGGTGCTTCACCGGGCCAAGCCGGTCAAACCATCGCAGGCCGGTGTTTCGCAGCCAGCGCGCAGGCAGTTCGTCTCTGCCAAATAGCTGCTTGAAACCTTCCATGGCGGCCATCATCGCGAGATTTTCGCCTTTGCGGCGGCGTTGATAACGAGCCAGAACCATAGAATCCGCCGGGCTGAGGCCAGTGGACTTCGAGCGGGCCAGCTCGTCCAGCAAAACCCGCACATCGGCGTAGCCAAGATTGGCACCCTGCCCCGCCAGCGGATGAATGCTGTGGGCCGCATCGCCCACCAGGGCAATACCGTCTGCCACATAGTCCTTGGCGTGACGCTGCTGCAATGGAAAGGCAAAGCGCCCGGAAACGGCTTCCACCGCGCCCAGCTCACGCTCAATGGCGCGCTCCAGCTCTGCGGCAAAAGTGGCGTCGTCCAGTGTCATCAGCCGCCGCGCTTCTGCGGTATCCTGGGACCACACGATAGAACAGAAATGGGTGTCGCCCTGCTCGTTCACCAGCGGAAGAAAGGCCAGAGGCCCGGTCTGGGAAAACCGCTGCCAGGCGGTCCAGCGATGGCTCTGGCTGGTTTTTACTGTGCACACGATGGCCTGCTGGTCATAGTCCCACTCACGGGTCGGGAGACCAGCCCACTGCCGCAGGCGCGATTTGGGCCCGTCTGCCGCAATGACCAGCGATGCCCCCAATGAGCGCCCATCGTCGAGCCGAACACCGCGTGCATGAACGTCCTGCCACCAACCGGTGACTTTGACGCCGTCGATCAGCCTGACCGGGCTTTCGAGGACTTCCTCAAACAGGGCCTTTACCACCACCCGGTTTTCGACAATCGTGCCGAGGGATTCCGCCTGCAACTCGGCGGCTTCGAAGTGAACCCGTCCGGTGCCGTCACCATCCCAGACTGTCATATTCTGATAAGGGCAATGGCGGCTTTTCTGCACTTTGTCCCATACCCCAAGCTGAGCCAGAAGCTTCTGACTGGCCAGAGACAGGGCGCTGACCCTGGGCTCGAAGTCGTCAACGGCAGCGGCCGGGCGCATCCCGGCCACCAGCGAATCCCGACCCTGGCCTTCCACAAGGCCGACTCGCCAACCCTGCCGGGACAGCCCCAGTGCTGCAGCCGAACCGATCATACCGCCGCCGACGACCAGAATGTCGAAATCCACTGAATCATTCATGCCCTGCAGATTCCCCGACACTGTTAACGTCGCTAACGCTGCCAACACTGCCGCCCACAGGCGAAATGTCCGGGCGGCGTCCGCCCAACCCCATGGCCTTGCGCCCGAACCAGTGCTTCGCGCCCGGCAGCAGGTCCAGGCCGGTCAGGCCGATATCACGGGCAGCCGTCACCATCGGCGCCGACTGGCCGAAGATGCCAATCAACGAATCCGAGAACTGCACCGTTTGCTTCCAGTCCTGCCGGTGTCGGGCCTGAAAGCGGTTGAGCACGGCCAGGCTTCCCAATGACTGACCTTCGGACGTCGCCTGCTGGAACTGCTCTACCAGCGCCATCAGCCCGCGCAGCGCCAGATTGAAACCCTGCCCGGCAACAGGATGCAGTGTATGAGCCGCATTACCGACCAGTACAACCCCGGGCCGAACAGGCTCGTCCACGGTCTGCAGGGTCAGCGGGTAATGACTGCACTCGCCAATGCGGGTAAAACGACCCAGCCGCCAGCCGAACCGTTCCTGCAACCAGCGGCATTTTTCCGACTCGTTCTGGGCAAGAAGATTATCAAGGGTCTCACTATCCAGGGTCCAGACCAGCGATGAGGTGGTTTCTGCCCGATCACCCGGACCTTGGGGTACGTGGGGTATATGGGGCAGGAGCGCCATGGGCCCGGCGTCGGTGAAGCGCTCATAAGCCGTATTTTCGTGGCTTTTCGAGGTGGACACATTGGCAATCAGTGCATGCTGACCGTACGCCTGAACATTTACCCGGAACCCGAGTTTTTCACGCAGGCCGGAACGCCCCCCGTCGGCAACCACCAGGCACTGGGCCGTCAGCGACCGGGCACCGCTGCCCTCGCCTTCACTGTCGCCAAGCAAAACTTTTACGCCGCTTTCCAGCGGCTCCATGCCAGTCACTGACGCCGGGGCTTCCCAGTTCACCCCGGTTTCCAGCAGTTCGCGGATCAGGCAAAGGCCCATCCAGCGGTTATCGGCCACGTAGCCCAGAGCGTCCTGTTGATGGTCTTTCGCGTGGAGGCGGGTGGCACCGAAGTGGCCACGATCAGACACGTGAATGTGGCGAATAGGCGTTGCGTGTTCCGACAGGCGTTGCCAGAGCCCAAGCTGTTCAAAAATCAGCCTGGACCCCCAGGCCAGCGCGGTGGATCGCGCATCATAGCTGGGCTGGTAGGCATCAGGCATGGTTTCCGCAGCCAATGGGAAAGACTCCACCACGGTTACCCGCAGCGTCGGCACGCAACGGGCCAGCGCCAGCGCCAGGGTGGCGCCAGCAAGCCCGCCACCCGCAATCACAATATCGGTATCGTGGCTGCTCATGATCAGTCCGCCATCAGCGCTTCAATATCGGCAACGGTCTTGGGCACTGCCTCAGTCAGAATCCGGCAGCCATCTTTGGTGACCACAACGTCGTCTTCAATACGGATGCCGATACCCCGCCACTTCTCATCCACATCGGTGTTGTCAGGAGCGATATACAGGCCGGGCTCTACGGTCAGGGCCATCCCGGGTTCCAACTGACGCCAGGCATCGCCGATCTTGTAGTCGCCCACATCGTGGACATCGATGCCCAGCCAGTGACCGGTGCGGTGCATGAAGAAGGGACGATAGGCCTGCTGCTCCAGAGCGTCTTCCAGGGTTCCGCTCAACAGCCCCAGGTCAATCAGTCCCTGGGTCAGCACCTTCAGCGCTGCCTGATGAGGATGATCCCAGTGGTTGTCCGGGTGAACCGCCTCAATGGCCGCGTACTGGGCAGAAAGAACCACTTCATACAGAGCCTTCTGCTCCGGACTGAACTTACCGCTGACCGGGAAGGTGCGGGTAATATCCGAGGCATAACACTCGTATTCGCAGCCGGCATCAATCAGCACCAGGTCACCCTCTTTTAGCGGCGAGCTGTTTTCGATGTAGTGCAGAATGCAGCCGTTTGCGCCGCTGCCCACAATCGACGGATAGGCCGTAGAGCGGGCACCGTTTTCCATAAAGGTATGAATCAGCTCGGCTTCCAGGTTGTACTCGAACCCGCCTTTACGCACCCGTTTCATGGCGCGCTTGTGGGCTTCGCAACTGATTTCCCCGGCTTTGGCCATTACCTTGATTTCAGCCGCGCTCTTGTAAAGCCTCAGGTCATGAAGCAGATGCTCCAGCGCCACAAATTCACCCGGCGGATGGGCACCGGAGCGCACCTTGCTGCGGATCAGCTTGACCCAGTCCATCACCCGGACGTCAAAATCGTGGTCCTTGCCCAACGGATAGTAGACCCGGCTGCGGCCTTCGATCATACCCGGCAGAATGTCATCGATATCGCCGATCGGAAAGGCGTCGTCCAGGCCGTAATTTTCAATTGCTCCGTCCTGACCGGCCAGAAAACCGTCCCAGAGTTCTTTTTCCGGGTTACGCTCGCGACAGAACAGCACCGACTCGCCGTGTTCACGGCCGGGAATCAGAACCAGTACCGCCTCGGGCTCGTTAAAGCCGGTGAGATAATGAAAGTCACTGTCCTGGCGGAACGGATGGAGCACATCGCGATTGCGCACCCGTTCAGGCGCTGCCGGCAGGATGGCGATGCTTTCAGGGGTCATCCGCTCCATCAGCCGGCGCCGGCGGTCACCGAATTCTTTCACAGGTATCATTGCGGCCATAGTGTCTCTCACCTTTTATCCTATTCAATAAAATGTCGGCTCGGGGCTAAAGCAGGGCTAATGCGGAGCTGATGCCTGGCTAATGAAGTGTCGGCGCAGCCTGCTTTGGCTTTTCGGGCGGGTTAAATTCAGTGAACACGGATAACGCGCCCAGCCGCACATATTCAACGACTTCCATAAACTGCTGCTCACTCTCGTCATCCTGTCCTTCTTCATCGGATTCATCGGACAACTGGCTGATAGCCACCATATCTTCGATCAGTTCGCGAATTTCATCCGGCGCCTGCCCCAATGATTCACCGGCAGACATTGCCATGCCCTCCAGAAAACCCCGGACCCACGAGACCAGAGCTTCCAGACGTTGCTCAATGGCGTATTCATCATCAGGCAAAAGCGGCCTGAAACTCATGTCCGCAGATTTGAGCCGTTCCAGCGCCTCATCATAAGCGGTCAACATAAACGGCTGCAGCGTTGCCGAATCGTCCGCGCCGGTCGACGGCAAGCCCATGTGTTCACAGACCAGTGCCAGCCAGTCGCTCTCCTGCATACGAGCACCAGCCGCAAGGCGACCACAAAGCGCGCCATGAAGCTCTGAAGGGTGGCTGAATGCCTGGTGTGCAGTAAAAACGTTGGCCCATTGCTCAAAGGCAACCGCCTGCGAACTGGAAAGGTCGGCTTCTGACATGAAACAAGGCGTTCCCGTATCGATGGATGAGCGTCTATCCTAGCATTCAGCCTGGTTTAAGGCACTTGCACTGTTGATTCCGGGCACAGAAAAGGCGCATTATGTTATAACATATCAACGCGAGACCGACAGACCATGCCGATTCAGAAAAAAACCTCAAGAAGCCTGCCCATTAACCACCGCTCGCCCAGGTTAATTGGCGGCCTGGTTGCCAGCCTCATGCTTACGCCCTATGCGTTTGCCGCCGACAACCCCGGCGCCCATGAACATGGCCAGGCCAGACTGCAAATGGCCCTGGAGAACAGCAAGATAGACCTGATGTTTAGTTCACCGGCCTACAACCTGGCCGGGTTCGAGCACGAGGCCCGCACAGACCAACAGAAGAAACGGCTGGCCGACATCCGGCAATGGCTGGAAACAACGCCGCTGATCAATACCGAAGCCGGCAGTTGCCGTGTCGACGCTGCGACGGTTCAACTGGGCAAAGAAAGTGGGTCGCAACACCATCAAGAACACCATGACGAAAAGCATCACCACGATGAAGAACATCATCATGGCGAAAAACACAGTGATCATCATGACAAGGAAGAGACCCACCGGGACTACGAAGTGGCCCAGCAACTCACTTGCGAGGGCATGGCCGCCGGTGACACCTTCACTAGCCCCTTGCCCGCGCGCTTCGCGGAGCTTGAGGAACTGGCCGTTGAGTGGGTCGGGCCGTCTGGTCAGGGCAGCGCGCTGATCACCCAGTCAGGTCAAAGCTTTACGCTGAACCCGTAACACACGGGCCCAGCCTTTGAACCGGGTGATCAATAGTAGGATTCCTGTTCATAGGGCGTTACGTCGGCCCCGGAAATCGAGTAGGACGAGGAGGCAACATCATTTTCCGTCCGCTCGATTTCCAGTGTTCCCTCGATCCAGACCGGGTCGTACAGCGCTTCCAGCTTGAAACCTTTTTTGGATTTCACATGAATGATCTGGTTGGGCGGCGGCGGTGGTACGTGGATGCAGGCGCCATAGTAGGGCACCAGAAAGAACTCGAGAATGCGCATGTCCTGCGTGGTTTTGAGCGGCACCACGAAGCCCGGGATGCGGCCGGACTTGCCGCCCATCTCCGGCACCACGCGGCCGGTCATGATTTCATCGGGCAATGCGACAGGGCCATCGCCCTCGTGCTCTACTTCAGGCATATTTTCGAGCAGGTACAGGTCTTCTTCCGGCATCAGCTCCAGCCAGTCAATCTCTTTAGCCTCTTCCGCGCTGACAAAACCCGGGAGACAGAACAGCAACATCAGGCTTGCAAAAAAGGAGAACGAAAAAGATCGCATGTAAGATTCTCTTTGCTGCAACATGTGACTATGGCTTCTTCTGCAGGACGAATGGATTGAAAACACCGCAATCATACACCGGAAAACAGACACCCGACATGACCAGCATGACAGACTCCAGCGCAGATGGTTCCCCCCTGGCCCGCAAAACCCTTGAAACCGGCAATCTGACGTTTCACTGGGATAAACAGCAAGCGCCCCTGGCCTACCCGGACATCGACTTGCCGGTCGGCGAGCATCTGTTTCTGCAAGGGCCCAGCGGCAGCGGCAAAAGCACACTGATGAGCCTGATTGGCGGGCTGATTCTGCCCAGCGCCGGGACGCTGCGGGTTCTGGATGCCGATCTGTCGACACTGAGCGGGGGCCAGCGGGACCGCTTCCGCGCGGAACACATGGGCGTGATTTTCCAGCAGTTCAACCTGGTGCCCTATCTGAACCCATTGGACAACGTACTGCTGCCCTGCAGACTCTCACCAAAACGCCGGTCCCGAGCGCAGCCCAGCCCCGAAGAGCAGGCGAAATCTTTACTGAACGCACTGGGCATTGCCGATGAGCACTGGCGACGCCCAGTGACCCGGCTAAGCGTTGGCCAGCAGCAGCGAGTCGCCGCCGCGCGGGCGCTGATCGGCACGCCGGAACTGATTCTGGCCGACGAACCCACCTCCGCCCTGGATACGGACAACCGCGACCGGTTCATTGAACTGCTGCTGCAACTGGCTGCAAAACAGCAATCCTCCGTGGTGTTCGTCAGCCACGATCAAAGCCTGGCCGGGCGCTTCGACCACCGCATCGCGCTGGAGGCCACCCGATGAATCTGCGACTGACGTTTTCCCTGGCCATGGCCAGCCTCTGGCACCGCCGCAACGTGTTGGCACTGGTCACCCTCACCCTGATGCTGAGCATCACCCTGCTGCTAGGCATCCAGTATCTGCGCACCGAGGTCAAACAGTCCTTTACCAGCACCATTTCCGACACCGACCTGATTGTGGGTGCCCGTAGCGGCCAGCTGAACCTGTTGATGTACACGGTTTTCCACATCGGCAACGCCACCAACAACATCCGCTGGCGAACCTACCAGGACCTCAAAGACGACTCACGCATTGGCTGGATGGTTCCCATTTCCCTGGGCGACAGCTATCGCGGGCACCGGGTAGTGGGCACCAGTGAGCAGTTTCCTGAATTTTTCCGGTACGGCCAGGGGCAAGCCCCGGAACTGAGCACCGGCGCCTGGTTCAGTGACATTTTCGAAGTGGTACTGGGCTCCGAAGTGGCCCGCACCCACAGGCACGCGACTGGCGACCGCATTACCCTCTCCCACGGCGGCGGCCGTACCAGCTTTTCCAACCACGACGACCTGCCGTTCACTGTATCCGGCGTCCTCGCCCCCACCGGAACGCCGGTAGATCAAGCGGTTTATGTCAGCCTGGAAGGCCTTGAGGCCATTCACATTGGCTGGGAATCCGGCGTGGCGATTCCGGGCCGGACCGTGAGCGCCGAGCAGGCCCGGAAGAGAGACCTGACACCTGCCGCCATTACCGCCGTCCTGATGGGAATGGACCGGCAGATCCAGACCTTTCAGGTGCAGCGCGAAATCAATCAATACTCTGGCGAACCGCTCTCGGCTATCCTGCCCGGCGTCGCGCTCAGTGAACTCTGGCGGCTCATGGGGCAGTTTGAGAAGGCCCTGCTGGGCATTACCGTATTCGTGGTAATCACCAGCCTGATCGGCCTGGCCGCCGTGCTGTTGACCTTACAGGTTCAACGCCGGCAGGAAGTGGCGATTCTGCGGGCAGCGGGCGCCTCACCCCTGCTGATTGCCATGCTTTACGTCATCGAATGCGTGATTCTGTCCCTGGTGGCCTGCGGCCTCGCCCTGTTCGTCGGCGCTGCTGCCATCGCCGGGCTCAGCCCCTGGCTGCTGGACACCTGGGGCGTACAGATCACGCTGCGGCCCCTGAACAGCACCGAATGGCTGGTGATCGCCGCCGTTCCAGTCGCCGCCCTGCTGGTCAGCCTGATTCCGGCCCTGCGCGCCTGGCAGGGCAGCCGCAAACAGGGGCTCAGCCACGCAAATCCACAGTGACCGCTTTCAAATGCACGGGTTAGAGCAGCCCATGACATCCCTGTAAATTGACCAACTTGCAGTCCAGACTTATAGTTAGTTCACTTATTTCAATCAGGTGTTAAGCGACTCATGGAACAGTCCGAACTACAAGCATTGGCGGACAAGCTGGACAGGCTGATCGAACACTGTGGCAAACTTGAGCGCGACAACGCGAAGCTGCGGGAACTCCAGGACGACTGGAACCGTGAGCGTGCGCAGCTGATGCACAAGAATGATCTTGCCAAAAACAAGATCGAAGCCATGATCGGACGCCTGAGATCCCTGGAGCACCACTGATGGCAGAGAAGCCAACCCCCGTTGAAGTGAAAATACTCGATAAAGAGTACCTGGTGGCCTGCCCCGCCGAAGAGCAGGAAGCACTGCGGCAGGCCGCCCGGCATCTGGACACCAAAATGCGGGAAATCCGCGCCAGCGGAAAAGTATTCGGAACCGAGCGCATTGCGGTGATGGCCGCCCTGAACATCACCCACGATCTGCTGGAGCGGGATACCATGTCAGACTCGGCCAGCAACATCCTGAACGCCATGGACGAAAAACTGGACACCGCCCTGGGCGACACCCCCGGCCGCTGATAAAACCGGATATGAAAGCCCTGTTTACAGCCCTTGCAATCGCCCCCCGAACTGCCCGTATAATCAGAATAACTTCCTGGGCTGTTCGCTGGTCGGATTCGTCCTCGAGCCGATGCGTATTACCCAGGTGGCTACTCTAGGGCATTGTGAGCACGTCCCCTTTCGGGGAAAGCCTAATATGTCACAGCGGCCACCGACCTTGAACTTTGGGTTCAAGGGCCACATCCGATAACGGCAGCCCGGGAAGCTTATTTTGGTTACCGATTACCCTTCGCGCGCAGCCCTGCGCAGAGAACTCCGCGACAGACGTAATTCCCTGAGCCCGCAACAGCAGCAGGATGCGGCCGACAATCTTGCCGTGAATTTACTGGGACATCCGGAACTGCGACGAGTGCGGCATGTGGCGGTGTATTTGCCAAATGATGGCGAAATTGATCCGTCTGTGTATGTCAGCCTGGCCCGACAGCGCGGCCTTCAGTTTTACCTGCCGGTGCTTCACCCTGTTTACACCGGGCGACTGGTATTCAGCCCCTTTACCGACGAAACACCCCTGAAGCCCAATCGTTTTGGCATTCCGGAGCCTGCCTTTAGTGACGGCCTGAAACGGCCAGCCTGGGCGCTGGATGCCGTGATGTTTCCGCTGGTGGGTTTTGATGAATCCGGTGGCCGGTTGGGTATGGGAGGTGGTTTTTACGACCGCACCTTTGCGTTCACGCGAAAACGGCCGAGGCTGTCCCCGAAGCTGATCGGATTGGCTCACGAGTGTCAGAAAGTGCCGGAGTTACCGACCGAAAACTGGGATGTGCCGCTGCACAGTGTGGTCACAGACGAACGGCTATACCGGGGGTATTAACGGGGAAGTAGAATCAGTCGTCGCCAAACCTGGCAGACTGGGGCGCTTCGCTGACGATGGCACTGTTGGCGGCGGAGAAACCGCTATCAGGCGATCTCATCGAAGTAAAACCGGTGATGACCAGCCCCACCGTGAAGATGATCACCATTGCGCGAATAATGTCAGGCTTGCGATTCATCGCGACAGGCTCCGGTGCCTCAGAAATCAAAATTGATCGAAATCAGTGAGATATTGCAGGTTCCCACAATCTGAGATAAGACTATCACGCAACTTGAATTTTACAATTTTTGACAGATTAATTTTTCGCAATGTCACACGCCCGTCATAGTTTCCCGCTGTTTCCTGCGCCCAGGAAAAGCTGATAGGCCTCGTTGTCGGTCATATTTTCGTAGCGGAAGCCAATTTTCTCCAGCATCGCCTCGAAATCCACGACCTCGTCGTCGTTGACCTGAGCCCCCAGTAAAACCCGGCTATAGGCCGCACCGTGATTGCGGTAATGGAACATCGAGATATTCCAGCGGGTGCCCATGGACATCAGAAACTTCAGTAACGCGCCCGGGCGCTCCGGGAACTCGAACTGGAAGACTTTCTCGTTGGTGATGCTTGGCGCGTGGCCGCCCACCATGTGGCGGATGTGCTGCTTGGCCAGATCGCTGTCGGTCAGATCCACTACGCCGTAGCCGGTTTCCCGGAGCTCTTGCACCAGTTCGTCCCGGCCCAGGCCACCGGCCTGAATCTGGATACCAACGAAGATGGTGGCTTCCGTGGCATCGGCATAGCGGTAATTGAACTCGGTGATGCTGCGCTTGTGGAGGGCATTGATAAAGGTCTTGAAGGCACCCGGCTTCTCCGGGATGGTTACTGCCAGGATGGCCTCGCGCTTCTCGCCGATTTCCGTGCGTTCGGAGATATAACGCAGCCGGTCGAAATTCATATTGGCGCCGCTGAGCGTCACCGCCAGGTTTTCCCCTTCGATTTTTTCACGCTCGATGTACTTTTTGACACCGGCCACACCCAGCGCGCCCGCTGGTTCAGCGATGGACCGCGTGTCTTCGAAAATGTCCTTGATCGCTGCGCAGATTTCATCGGTGGACACGGTGATAACCTCGTCCACGTGGTCTTTACAAATCTCCCAGGGATAAGCGCCAATCTGCTTGACCGCCACGCCGTCAGCAAAAATACCGACCTCCGGCAAGATAACGCGCTCGCCAGCCGCCAGCGCTGCCTGCAGGCAGTTGGAGTCTTCCGGCTCTACACCAATGACTTTGACCTCCGGGCGCAGATATTTGATGTAGGCCGCCATGCCGGCGATCAGGCCACCGCCACCTACACACACGAACACCGCGTGCAGCGGCTTGGAAAACTGCCACATCATTTCCATCGCCACCGTGCCCTGCCCGGCAATCACGTCCGGGTCGTCATAGGGCGGGATGTAGGTATAGCCGTGCTTTTTGATCAGTTCCTGGGCATGGGCAGCGGCTTCGTCAAAGGCATCGCCCTTGAGAATCACTTTGGCGCCATGGTCCCGCACTGCACGAACCTTTATTTCGGGCGTGGTCTGGGGCATCACAATCACCGCCTTGATGCCCAGACTCTTGGCACCCAGCGCCACACCCTGGGCATGATTACCCGCTGAGGCACAGATAACGCCTTTGGCTTTCTGCTCTTCCGACAGGTGGGCAATCCGGTTGTAAGCGCCGCGAATCTTGAAAGAAAACACCGGCTGAAGGTCTTCGCGCTTGAGCAGAATGTTGTTGCCAAA
>Ga0136557_1001843_pt1 | contig 12938 bp, 7 predicted proteins | sample AntRauTorckE6832_FD_104796 | JGI IMG/M metagenome (GOLD analysis project Ga0136557, IMG submission 104796) | Saline lake microbial communities from Rauer Islands, Antarctica - Metagenome Torckler E6 #832 | ecosystem: Environmental > Aquatic > Non-marine Saline and Alkaline > Saline | place...
AAGGAGTGACTTAATGTCTGGATTCGAGTCAGCTCGACCAGGCTTTCCACATGAATGGTATCGATTTGCTGTTGTATGGCTTGCTGTAAGTCTGAGGTCAGCTTGCCCGGTCCACCAAAAATAATAGGGTGGTTCGGTTGGTGGGTTTGTAGCCAATTGAGCTCGCCTGCAGAAGCGGCCTCAAACCCATCTACATGCTCTGCTAAGGTTGATAGTATTTGAGGCTCAGCATTAGCCTTTATGGCATAAAACAGCTGCGTGTTATCAGGCAGACAGTGCTTCATAGCTGTTATACGCTCTTCTAGAGCTTCCAAGTCATAAATGTAAGCACAAAGCGGTGACGGCTGCGCACCATAATTATGGATACAGTCAATTATTTTTTGAGGAAGCGAATGCTTATCTGAGGTTTCGATTAAGTGTGTTGTTGTCGCGTTTGTCATCATTTTAGGTAACCTTTGATTCAGATAATTTACGAGTTTTTATATTAGATTTATTGTCTTTATTGGCGTTGAGCATAGAGGACTGCCACGGGCAAGGAAGCATCACGTAGGCAGAATGTTTATCAGCAAGCGTGAGTAATCGAGTTTTATAATTGGTCTTGCTGGGTAAGCTACCGCCGTCTAACAAATCCTGAATTTCAGGCTGAGTACCATATACCAGTTGCCAATTCATCAATATCTCTTTGACATGCTGCCAAAGTCGCGCCTCTAAAGTCTCCGCTGATTGCGCACCTCGGCATAAATAAAAGATGGTCTCACTAAGATTGTTCACAAAAATGCAATAAGCAATACGTGACCATCCTGCCGCTTTAGAGTAGCGGATGGATTGTTTACAGCGCTCAGATAAACTGGTTGCTTCAGCAAGTGACCACAGGTTATCAACCAGCTTGGTGCCTTCCAAATCTCGAATCCAGACGCATGTAGGTAGCCCTTGATGAAAGCCAATCACCGTATTTTGTAAATGCGGCTCGAACACAACGCCATGGTTAAAAAAGTAATCAAACGTGCCATCAATTAAAGTATTGGCATAACGGCTGAACCATAAGCAGGCTAGAGTGTTATAAGATGAACGCTCGTTATCACGTTGACCAGTGTGTACGCAGCGTTTTTGTAGCTGGCGTTCGATGACGCTGTCTCCGAACCTATCCTCTGTAAATAAGGCAGCAGCAACTTGTGGCTTAAGATATTTAATTTCATCCGTCGTAAATGACTCTCGAAATAACATGCCAAAGGACTCGGTAATAAACTGAGTCGAGCTGGAATCATCATCGGGGAATTTGGCGCTCATATCAAGGGTGGCAGCCCCCGGCTCTAACATCAGCTTAAAAGCTGGCGCAGTCAGACGCTTGCTGTGATCAATTTTTTCTAAAATAGCATTCAAGTACACGGCACTGTGGAGCTCATACCAAGCGTTTTTGCGAATGCAATTGGTCAGACGAACATGGATAGAGCATTTGATAAAATGTGATAGCTGGTGATGATATAAGGTGCGCACCGATGAGGTTGGGGACACCGCCTTGCCTATCAGACCAAGCGGTATCATGTATCCTGATGTGACTGCTCGCTTGATGGTCGGATTTGCCAAGATGCCATCGGCTTCCCACGGATGACAAGGGTAGTAAACCCAATCGGTGTCGCTATCAGTATCTGAATTAATAGACTCTAGTAAGTCGCCAGCGTCTGCAAGTAACGTGCGAGCGATATTGCACAGTACGGTTTTGGTGTCTTTGCCAATATAGCTGACGAGGGAGGAATCAACCTTAAACCAAAACAGAGCAAACTGGCTTTGGGTTTCGGGCGAGTGCGCCAATAAAGACGTCATGTCGACCCCTTGCCGGCTTTTTGGCGACGGATGATACGCATGACCCCACAGCAATGCTTGCTCGCTATCTATATAGCCATTAACGGTAGATTTATCTTGCTGTAAATCGTGATGGTAGTTAGTAGCGTGGTTGCTAGAGGCCTGCAAAAAAGTGGTTGTCACGCTGATGCTATTATCAATCTGGTATTTTAGCTCTTGGTTGATATCGATTTGATAACGCGTAGCAATATAACTGTGCAGATAATCGACCAATTGATAAATGTTGAGGCACGCCCATGATTGACCGCGAGCTTTTAGCCAAGGCGCTCCGCTTAGCTGGCACTTGCCTAAGTGACTAAAATACGCCACTGGCAATACGATTTTTGCAGAAGCGATCTCATTAGCGACAGGAAATCGAATCGTTAATAGGCGCGTGCTTAGGCAGGCGCGGTTATCACGTAGACACAGTGGTAAGTCGTCCTCAGACTCATCAATGCTTAGGTCTTGATTGGGGATAGCAAACTCACGAAGATAACAATTGATGATATTCGTCAGTGCATGCTGCTCAGACTTATACTGATGGTACTGCGAAAGCAGGCTTGGCACAGGGGTATTTTCAACTGTTTTACTCGGTGGTAGAAAATTTGGTATCGTGTTGTTTGATAGGGAATAGTTTGGTCTCATAAGTGATGTCTTTTTTAGATGTTTTTAGAGTGATTGTTGTCTGTAGTGCCCTCTACACAGTCTTGCTGTATTTTTCTTGATATATTTTGATGGTTATTATCGCGATAACTGCCATCATTGCTGAGAGAACAAAAGGAGAGAGCAAACCAAACATCGGTACAAATAAAGTGACCGACAACCCTGCTAGCACGCCGCCCCATTTTGCTAGCGCATCATAGCGAGAGAATATTTTGCCGCTATGCTTAGACTGATTGGTATCCGCCATTTGCGCATGCAGGCTTTGGTAACACATAAACATACCAACGCCAAATAGCATCCTAGCCAACCAAATCAAGGGAAGATAATTCGTCAAATGCAGTAAAACCGCACTCGCTAATACCGTAAAACCAAGGCTTAAGGGCATTGCTGGCAGGCGTTGGCTGATGCGCCCATAGAGCAGCTGACAGATCAAATACATGACATGAGGCATGGCATATAATTGTCCTATTTGAGAGGTGCTAAGCCCAAAAGTTTTGGCAAATGGCAAAAAATAGGGGAAAGTCGCTACCATACAAAAGGCTAAGAAAAACTGCAGCAACGATATAAACAGATAAGGATTGGCGAAAAAATCTGTGCCCGTGATTGCTTGCACTGAGTGATGCGTCTTCTTTTTATCGCTTTTAGCTTTGTTGCTGTTACTGTTACTGTTGTTGGTTTTGGTTCTTGTAGACGCTTTTGGCAATTCGGTAGTATTTGCGGTTGTGCCGATATTGCCTGCTGCGATAACGTCTTTTTTTAACAAAAAGCTGAGTAGTAATGCTAAGAGCGGCAGGATGGCAAGCACGCGATACAAACTTAACACCTCGTAATGTTGTACTAAAAACCCGAGCCCAATCGGGGCCGTAATCAGGGCAAGTCGTGCTGAGAATTGAGTGAAATTCAACACCTGTTTTAAGGCGTTTTTATCAGTGATACTGGTGGCTAAATAGGCGTTTGAGGCAGCCATTGTCCCACCAAACAGCCCCTGAACGCTCAGCCCTATGACGAGCTGCCATAAAGACTGAGAAAATCCGCATATCAAAAACCCCACCGCCAAACCCAACTCCGCCCGCAACAAGGATGTTTTGCGACCATATGTATCGGCAAAACGTCCCCAGTATCTGGCAGCGATGGCAGTCATGAGGGTCGGTAATATAAACAGCAAACCAACCCAGCCTGATTGCAATGGCGCATTTAGCTCTTGGAGCATGATTGGTAAAAACAAAGGCATACCTAAAGCAGAAAACGCGGACAGGTAGTGACAACATAGGACGATTGCCACCATAATTCGATAGCTCATTAGGAATCCTGTTTGTGTCGCTGCATAAGTTTTAAGGTATTGGGTGCTGATTTGCCATAGAACTTATTGATATCAGTCGCGCCAGACTGCTCTTTTGACAATAAGCTACCAGCAGACAATAAGTATTTGATATACCAGTGCTGGCTCTCTAATAAGACTTGCTTGGCAAGATGGATGTCGTAACCTTGTTTAGAGAGGCTGTGTAAGGTCGTATCAATACAGTCTATTAAGGTTTGATAGGCGTCATGACGGTTGATGATGTTATGGGCGCTCATCATCTCAATAATGGCAACGATGTCTAGCTGGAGCGTGATGGTCAAAAACATCTGTGCTAATGCCAACTCATCTTCAACGACGATACGTTGGTCTTTAATATCCTTGATGTCCTTAATATCATTAATAGCACTGCTATTTATCACATCGCCTAAACCAACTTGTGCCATGCCAGCGTTAAATCGTGGTGGATAAAGGCATGCTGAATCATTGTCTTTCATGAGTAAACTCATCGTGCGGCTATGGTGGTCAAATACAATGACAGCATTTTGCTGATTGGCTTCTAGCGCAATGCCATATTTGATCCATAAATTTAAATGAACATGGCATAACAGGTGGATGTACTCTTTTAACCAAAGCTTACTATCACCGTCATAAAACTGTGCAATTAAGTGGCTGATAAAGGGGCGACCATCAGGCATGACGCTGCCAAACGCCGCTACCGGTACAGGAGTTTTATTGGTTAGATTAATATCATCATAGCGCCTGACGATAAAGGCAAGAGTTTTATCATCGCCCATATGACCACCTAGGCTTTCATCGCAATGGGTGTAACACCCTTGCAGCGCGGCATCATTTTTTTCAATCAATCGTAAGGTGCGTTGAAACCAGTAACCATCATAAATGGTTGAAGGCTTAATTAAGCGCACGTTTTTATTGCCTAAGGTGCGGACGATGAGCGGTACTTTGATATGAATATTTGGCTCAGCACAGCACACTACCGTGCGCACAGATAAGGTTGGTTGTACGCTTAGCGCAGACTTGGGTGCCAATATAATTTGCAGCGAAGTATCCTTGAGAACATGCTGGTGCAGCAGCGGCAAGGTTAACGGATGTACTGGAAATAGGTGATGCGTCTGTTGGAGGTCCGGACTGAGACCGACGTCTGTAAAGCTTGGCCAAACATCAGGTAGCTTGGCGCTGACGGTGCTTAGAGCTTTAGAGATAGCAACCCAATGTAGGCTAAAGGTTGGTGCAAACTCTGGACTATAGGCTGCGATATCAGACGCGTCCAGACCAAGCTTGGCTCGGGCAGTCGGATAATAAGGGTGATCCAAATACGAGGCGACTTGATCGGCGTATAGCAAACGCTCAGACCAGCTTGGGTATCCAGTAATATTGCGTTCAAGATGGCAGCGTTGAGACTCAAACCCTTGGCGCGCTAACGCTCGGTGTTCGGTGGCACAATCAAGCTCAAGCAGATAGCTGTCGAGCGCAGTCTCACAGGCATCTGGCAACTGTTTGAGAATGGCTACAAAATCCTGATAGTCATGCTTGATGAGGTAATCGCCTGAGTTTTTTTGAAGCCACATTGGGCTGGCAAGTTGCCAATATTGCATATAATCACTGGCTACAATCGGCAACCAGTCGGTTTGATTGGACGAAGTTATCTTTAGCCACAACTTCTGCTGTTTTAACACCTCTGGCAGATGAGGAAGATCAAATTCTGTTTCCATAATGGTGCTATCTGACAGCAAGCCATAGACGTCTTCGCGGATACAGGTGTTGATAAAGCGTTCGGTAATATATTGTTTGTCCATTATAAGCTCTCAAAATATAACAAGTTAAAAACTAAAAGTTAAATCGGTAAAAGGTGTGTCTAAAAATTTTATGATTCAAACTGCCATTGCAAATTTTCTATGGCATCGCTTAGCACGTCATTCATGGTATTTGTGCAATCGGAATAAGCCAGTAGTCGGCTCAGATAGTCTTTATTAGAGTGGGTAATATGAATGGTTTGATGTTGTTTTTTTAGGGGCTGATGGATAATGACACTTTGTTGGGTTTGTTTTTTAAATGAGGCAGGAGCAGATCGAATCGTGCCAGATTGAGGTGCAACAATGTAATGAATGCGTGCATGCGTACTGATGGCGAGTGACCCGAACTCGGCCTCTAACTCAGCAATGCTGACCCCTTGATGCAATCTAACAATGGTGTCAAACCATGGGTAGTGCGCCATATCATGTAATAAAAACTCTCTGCCATCACCGATGCTGCGATAGTTGATTTCAACCAAATGCACCTCGCCCGTTGGGGTAATAATAAACTCACTGTGACAGACGCCAAGTCCAACACCGATATCTTGTAGAATCGCCAAACAACGCTCACGGTACTGTACACACAAAGGCGTATTCCAAACTGCATCAAGCTCTACAAAATGTGGCGGTTCGGTCAATGTCACCTCAAAGCCGCCTACCGCCACCAAACGCTCACCATCTCCGAGTGTCTCTAACGTAATTAAGCGCCCAGCCACATAGGACTCAACCAAAATAGGCAGGGTTTTTGACTGCCAAAAACTTTGGCAATAGCTTAGCAGCTCGTTTTTATTCATACAAAGCTGAACGTCCATGCTAGCGACGCCTTGCTTGGGTTTAGCGACTAGAGGGAAGCTGATGCTGAGATTCTCAAGGTGTAAATCTTTGGCGGTTAGCAGCTGATAGCCGGCTTGGTATAAGTGAGCAGAATGCAGCTGTGTTCTCATTAAGTACTTGTCTTTAAAGACCAAGCAGTGACACCAGTCTTTACTAGGCAAATGGAAAAATTCAGCGACCACAGCGGTTGCGGCTTGTAGATGGTCGCTATTACTAAAGACCAGATTGGGCAGGATATGATAATTATTTAAGGTATCAATGATCGCTAGAGGGTTAAATACATCGCATTCAAGGATGCTGATTTGCGCCCCTAAAGGCGTCGTTATTAACGCATCCATGTGTGCCTCTTTATCATCGGTTATGATAATCAATTGACTGTCAGGTACGTGCCTCGATTTCAATAAGGCGGGGATAAAACCTTCAATAACTGCATCGTTGACCACATGAGTGATGAGAACCGTAGAATAAGTCATAGAGTTTTCCTTTCATAATTAGCTATAAATAAAAACAAGCAGTACAATCTTTTATTGAACGCAATAATAATGATAATGATAATCATTTACAAGTAAATTATGAAAATATTGTTCTATTAATGGCTGAAATCTACTAAAATTTTTTAAGAGAGGGGTTTAAGTGCGAAGGTAAGCAGTGAAATTTGATAAGAGAGACAAAGAGGTTACAATGTTTTTTTGAAATAAAAGCAAATCCATTTCAGATTTGCTTTTATCGTTGCGAAGTATTCAAGAATTAGAATTTATTAACCCTTAAAATTGATAGTTAAGCCCCAGTTTGTATGAACGTCCGGGTGCAGGATAGCGACCAACAGGACTGGTATCGACACCGCGGAAATAATACTGTTCATCAAATAAGTTATTAATACCAAATTGAACAGATAGTTTTTCGTTTTTGGTATCTTGCAATGTTTTTTGTAGGCTCAAGCTCCAAACTTGATAAGCAGGTGTCTCACCAATGCCGCCGTCTTTGCTTTCTGCTACCGTGTTGGCATTATCAGCATAAGCTTTGTCATAGTAAACGCCAGATAAAGTAGCGTTGTAATCTTGATGCTTATAACTGGCGTGCCAGCCTAACTGATGTGGCGAGCTGTACGGCAGTTCATTGCCTTCATCTGCCCCTTCTTTTAGCGTGGCATCAAGATAGTTGTAACTAAGACCTACATCTAGGTTTTTGAATGTTTTTGGTGTATAGGTAATCGCAGTTTCTAAACCTTGATGCAAGGTACGACCCACATTATCAAAGCTTTGCTCTGCGCTGTTCCATTGCAGCTGATCTTTAAAATCTATGCGATACAATCCCAAATTAGCTTGAATGTTATCGGTGGTATAGCGTGTACCTATTTCATAATTCCACGCAAGCTCACTGCCTTCTTCACCGTTACCGCGAATATTGGCAATTTGCGGCGTTCTTAGGGATTTCTGCGCATTGGCATAAATCAGCCAAAGCTTGTCATCAGACTTGGTTAATGCATAAGATGTGGTTAATCCAGGTAGCCACTCTGTGATGGTATTGTCTGCTTGCGTGTTATTACCAGCATCATTAAACGTCATTTTTGCATTTTCATAACGAATACCGGGGGTAACTTTTAGACGCTCATCCAGAAAGCTCATCTCATCGCTAACATAAGCGGCCCATGCATCCGTTTGTAGGTTCCAATCACGGGGCATGGTCGTCGTACCATCAGCAAGTTTGGTTTGCGTCAGTTTATAATCGATGTCTTCATTGACGTAGCGCACGCCACTGATGAGGTGATGTTTGATATTTTTGCTATCACCAATCTTCATAGAAAACTTCGGCTCTACGCCATAGACGTTAAACTCACGAGGGGAGGTACGCAGGCTGTCTGCTGCAATAGCAGGATCTGCCCAATGTACACCTTGTTTGTTCGCTTGTGAGTTAAATCCCCACTCAAAATTACGTGTAGCATGATGACCAAAAGTAGTGAGGTCTAATACTGCTTCATCACCGATATCCAAGTAGTTTTTGTACTTAGCATGCCAGCGCGTTGATTTACCTTGATAAGCTTCAAGTGGGCGTTGACTCTGTTCGACATCTTGCTCATAGGCAGCAGGCGAGAGCGCACCCGGCATTTCTGTATCGGCATCATAGTATTGCAAGAACCCTTCCAATTCTTGATTGTCATCAATATACCAAAGGGCTTTGGCTTGTAGGTTAGTGACTGCAGTGTCTGAGTGATCTCTAAAGCTGTCACCCTTAATACCATTGGCTTCTAGCTGTACTCCGAAATCATCATTTAACCAGCGGCTGTGCCGCGCGTATAAGCTGGTCAATGGCTTACCATTTTGCTCAAAGACCGTTAAATTGGTACCAATTTCAGTTTGAGTCTCTTTCGCAATAGGTTTGGTGATGAGGTTGATCACACCGCCGACATTATTTGGACCATATTGGGTCGCAGCCCCGCCGCGTACGACATCGATGCGCTCAAGATTATCAAGGGTTGCTGGAAAGATAGATTGACCGGTATGACCATAAGGTGCCAAGGTTAAAGGAATGCCATCCATTAAAAACTGCGCCTGTCCACTACGGCTGGCATGTAGACCACGTATGGATATATTAGGTAATACACCAGTCCCCGTTTCATCGTCAATTTTGACACCTGGAATAAACTGTAATGCACCGTCAATTGAGTTACTCACGGTTTTTTTAATGAAATCGTTGTCAATCACCGTACGATTACCGGCAAATGCTTTTACCTGATTAGCACTAGAATCACCTAACGTCTCTGCAGTGACAATGATTGGCGCTGCAGTAAAAGAAAGTACTTTTGTTTCTGCTTTATTATTAATGGAGCTAGTTGTAATGGAAGTTTCTGAGCGAGCCTCAACACTCGTTTTCTTACTAATGGGCGTCATCTCAGCGCTACTTTGTTGATAAATGCAAAACATAGCAAGACAAAGCGCAGAACGTTTAAAAATAATAACCATAACAATTCCAATTATTTAGCAGGTATTTATGTCAGTTAAAGGTGAATAGTGTTACTAAAACGTTGCAATTATAAACAGTAATAGTTATCATTTGCAAAATTATTATCATTTATATGCTTAAGCATTAGTAAATACTGCTCAATAATTATTGAGACTAAGCCACTGACAACCTCGCTCATTCCTTAACACATCTATGGATCTAATTATGTCTCACCATCAACCTAAACCCTTAGTGACTGCGGTTCGTGCTCAATTATTCCTAACCATGATGATGACTGGTCTAACCATGGTGGTGAGTCAACAGGTTGCTGCTCAAGAGACAGCTATACAGCCATTAACAACACTGCCATCAACGACGCTAGCGCCGATTGTGGTCACGGCTAAAACCTATGAAGGTTATGCTGCTTATGCCCCAACATCAGGGACCAAGACGCAGACCGAGTGGTTAGATGTGCCGCAGTCAGTATCGGTAGTGACTAAAACGGAGCTAGAGGATAGAGGCGCGGTGCGCGTGATGGATGCTATGAAAGGCGTCGCCGGTTTGAATAACACACTTGGCGAAGGTAGCCGAGACGAGTTTGTGCTGCGTGGATTCAATGGTTTAAACGATGTCTATAGCGATGGTATGCGTGATGATGGCAAATTGCAGTCCTATCGCAGCCTCGCCAATGTAGAGCGCGTAGAGGTGGTAAAAGGTCCAGCGGGCGCGCTGTATGGGCGTGGTAGTGCAGGTGGTATTATCAACCTCGTCAGTAAAAAAGCAGAAGGCGATGACTTTGATAAGGTGCAAGCACAAGTGGGTAGCGATGGCTTAGCCGTGGCGCGCGTCGATAGCTCGCATAAATTATCAGATACCGTCAATGCCCGTATCAATGCCGAGTATCGCCGTAGTGACTCCTATGTCGATCATGTCGATTCAAATGATGTCTTTATCGCACCGACAGTTCGCTGGCAGCCGACTGACCAACAAACGCTTGATTTCTCGCTTGATTTTATGCGTCAGCACCTAGTGCCTTATCGCGGTGTTCCGTCCAAAGATGGCAAGCCTGTTGATGTACCTCCTAATACCTTTTATGGCGGCACCAATGATTACCAAGATTCAGATACTTGGCATGCTAATGTCAATCATGAGTTCGACGTAAATGAAAACGTTAAATGGACCAATCGAGCTTCATACAGCCATATTACTTTAGAGCAAAAAGGCACCCGTCAGTCATCTGCTGATGTGGTCAATGATAAGGTTGAACGTACTGTCAATAATTTTGGTTATGATCCACGCACCAGCAAAACCTTACAGTCTGAGCTTGCTTGGAATAAGGGCAATCATGAGCTGCTATTTGGTGCCGATTATAATGACATTGATATCGATTTGACCCTTGCGACTGACAAAAATGTACCACCCACATCTGCAACTAACCCGAGCGCTGGTCCAACGCCTAACCCAGGTTTCCCCGCATTTCGTAAAAACAGCACCCAAAGCGTTGGTGTCTTTGCCCAAGATGTCTATCACATTGGTGACTGGTCACTTGTCGGCAACGTTCGCTATGACAATATGCGCCTGAGTCAAAACGCTAATGGTAAGGACAGTGAGCTTAACGACGACAAATTCAGCTACCGAACAGGCGTCGTCTATAAGTTTAACGATGCCACCTCCGCTTATGCCACCGTAGCGCGTTCATGGCAGCTGCCTTATTCAGGAACGTTTATCAATCCAAAGTTGGGCGCACTTTACCAGACCGATCTAAAAGAAATTGGGGTGAAAACGTATTTAAATAATGATGATATTATGCTTAATGCTTCTCTCTATCGCATTGATAAAGAAGACCCAAAAACCAATGGCAATCGCGAAGTGACGGATAAAGATGAGTTCCGTCATCAAGGTCTAGAGTTAGAAGCTCGAGGTAAGCTAAGTGATAATTGGGATGTGTCGGCAGGCTATAGTTATCTTGATGCTGAAGATAAAAAAACGGGTCTGACGCCAAACGACGTACCGAACCAAACGTTCTCGTTATGGACCGCTTATCAACCTGCTGATCAATGGCGAATTGGTGGCGGTGTGAATTATATCAGTGACCGCTACGCTGGAGACGCAGAGGCAGTCGAGCTAGCTGGCTATACGACCGTAGATTTAATGACTGCCTACAGCATGGGCAAACATAATCTGCAATTGAATCTAAATAACGCTCTGGATAAAGAATATGCGCTAGGGGCTACCAATGGCACCTCGGGCAAAAACCAAATTGGTCTTGGTGCGCCTAGAACATGGTTGTTGACGTATAACTATGCGTTTTAAAGACTTGAAGCATTTCATGGTCTTTAATTGACGTCATAGTTTTATATTCAATACTCTATCCGTTAATGTTCAATCAATTTAATGATATTAAGAAAAGTTATTTATGAATCAACGTCCAAAGCTCACGCTTATTTTACCCTTACTGGTCATCGTATTGATTGTGGTTGGCGGTATTGTTTTTATTATGAATCAAAAAAACAATGTTACGGCAACGCCATCATTGAATGCTGATAACGGCACGTCGACAGCAGCAGTTACTGAGTCAAATGACAAAAATAACGTTCTTATGCTAACCGATGAAGAAATTAAAGCGCGTTTGCCCAATTTGAGCGACTATCCGCGGGATCCAAAGCGTATCGTAGTTTTGGAATACTCATTTTTAGGGGATGCGTTAGCGCTAGGACTTAATCCGGTTGGTATCGCCGATGATAATAAACCTGACAGTATTATTCCTGAATTTAATCAGCAGCTATCTGGCTATACCTCGGTCGGTTCACGTTATCAGCCAAGTCTTGAAGCCATCGCTGATTTAAAACCCGACCTTATCATTGCCGATGACGAGCGTCATACGGTCATCGCCGATGAGCTTAATCGCATTGCACCGTCGGTCGTGCTTAAAAGTCGCGGTGAAAGTTATGTAGAGAATATACAGACGGCGCAATTGGTCGGGCATATCGTACATCAAGATCAAAAAATGTCGCAGGTTATCAATACTCATCTAAAAAAGATGGCAGATTTAAAGTCGCAATTGGCAACAACTCCACTTGCTAACCACAGCGTGCAGTTTGCTATTATCAGTGATAAAGGCATGTGGCTGCATGGTCCAAGCTCGTACGCCGGTAGTTTACTCAATCATCTAAATATCAAAAGTCCGATTCCTGAGCAAACTGGTGAGGCGTATATCGCAACCAGTTTGGAGCAATTATTAGCGGCTAATCCTGATTGGCTATTAATTGGACGTTATAACGATCACACCATTTATGATGAATGGAAGTCCTCACCATTATTTAATCAGCTAACGGCGGTTAAAAACAATCAGGTCATCGAAGTCGATCCCAATTATTGGGCGCTCAATCGCAGTATGCAATCCGCTGAATATATGACAGCTGAGCTGCTTGAGATTGCTAAGCAAAAAGGCAAAAAAAGTTCAAGTCCTTCTTTAAAAGAGTCAAATTAATGAGACATTGCACTACTGTCTTTTTAAAGCAAGGCGGATTTTATGGTTGAACCGCAACTGA
>Ga0136557_1001853_pt1 | contig 12874 bp, 9 predicted proteins | sample AntRauTorckE6832_FD_104796 | JGI IMG/M metagenome (GOLD analysis project Ga0136557, IMG submission 104796) | Saline lake microbial communities from Rauer Islands, Antarctica - Metagenome Torckler E6 #832 | ecosystem: Environmental > Aquatic > Non-marine Saline and Alkaline > Saline | place...
AGTGTTTTAGGCAGGAGCCCTCTGTTTGTATTTGCAAGGTACGTGAGGGGGCTCCTTACCCTTCCATCACTTATCTTGCACATTTTTCACTTATTTTCCATCATTTATCTTGATCACACACAACAGGGCGATACAGAGCGATACGATCTGGTTCTTGAACTGCAATGGTCAAGATAGATTATTCGGCGTTATATCGCCTTCAGGATAAGGTTCTTACTATAAGTAAAATGGATGTGGGGCTTGGGGTCAAATCTTCATTGTTGACAAACATAGATAGTCCGAGAATAAAGGGATAACCAGACCATTGGGCATTTGGGCATCCACATGGCCAGGGTCAAGTCTTTGCATGACTCTGACACCCATTCACATACTTCTACTGAGAAAACGTTTACATCAGAAGTGGTCTCACAGGGAAAGAAAAACAGCTTTCGCAAAATCAAGAGTTGAAAGATAATGTTGACAGGATATACTTAAGACTAGATAAGGGTCATGCAAAGATCTGACCCTTTTTCTTTCTTTTTCTTTTTTTTCGGGGCAATTGTTGGAGCGGATGCACAAAGAAAAATTGCAGGCGGTGGAGATCATGCGTTTTCGCCCTTGAGAATACATCCGCACATTTCATCCGCCATCTCTTCAATGATGTGCTCGTTTTCGCCTTCCACCATCACCCGTATAACCGGCTCGGTGCCGGAAGGACGGACGAGGATTCTGCCGCTGTCGCCCAGTTTGTTTTCCAGCTTTTCGACGGTTTCCTGAAAACCTGGAACAGCAAAGGGGTCAATCCTTTTCTCTGTTCTGACATTTTTCAGCACCTGGGGATAACTCTCCATGATGGTGGCCAGCTCGGAGAGTGGTTTGTTTTGCTTTTTCATGACGGAGAGCAGCTGCAGGGCGGCAAGGGCACCGTCCCCGGTGGTAATATGGTCCATAAAGATAAGATGGCCGGACTGCTCGCCACCAAAGGAATAGCCATTACGGCGCATGCACTCCACAACATGCCTGTCCCCCACTGCGGTGCGCACCATCTCCACGCCCATATGCTCCAAGGCAACCGCCAGTCCCATATTTGACATCACCGTGGCAACCAGGGTCTTTTTCCTGAGCTTGCGCCGTTTGAGCAGATCCTTGGCACAGATAGCCATTATATGATCGCCGTCGACAATCCTGCCCTTTTCATCACAGACAATCAATCTATCGCCGTCGCCATCCAGGGCCAGGCCGATATCCGCGCCCAGCTCCCTGACCTTGCCGGCCATGAGCTCGGGATGAAGTGCGCCGCATTGCTGGTTGATGTTGGTGCCGTCCGGATCGACGCCGAGTCTGGTCACCCTAGCCCCGAGTTCCTCAAAGACGTGGGGAGCGACATTGTAGGTTGCTCCATGGGCACAGTCCAGGACGATATGGAAATCATCGAGCTCATACATGTCCGGAAAGGTGTGCTTGAGAAAGACGATGTAACGGCCCTTGGCGTCATCGATGCGAAAGGCCTTGCCGACCTCATCGGCGGTCGGGCACAGCGCCGCCATCTTGTTGGAGAAGATAAGATCTTCAATGCGGCCTTCAAGTTCGTCGGGCAGCTTGAAGCCGTCACTGCCGAAAATTTTTATGCCGTTATCCTGGAAGGGATTATGCGATGCCGAGATCACTACCCCGGCATCGGCCCGCATGGAGGTTGTGATGAAGGCAATTCCCGGCGTAGGCATGGGACCGACCAGCAGAACATCGACACCCATGGAGCAGATTCCCGCCACCAGGGCATTTTCCAACATATAGCAGGACAGCCGGGTATCCTTGCCGATGACGATTCTATGCCGTTTGGTGCCGTCCTTGACAATAAAGCCGATGGCCCGCCCCACTTGCATGGCGATTTCCGTGGTCATGGGAAAGACATTGGCGACACCGCGAATTCCGTCGGTTCCGAATAATTTCTGCATGGTAGCTGTATTTTTATCCTGTTATTTAATAGTTGGGCGAAGCTGTTACGGATTTTTCAGTCAGTATTGCAATGGCGAGATGGTCTGGGCTGATGTGTATCGCAACGTTTTCTTATTCGCCTTTGTCTTTCTTAGGAAGTTTGTCATTTGCCGCCGTTGTTGCGTCTGTATTCCCTGCTTGTTCACCACGGCTTTGTACCGCTTCAACCATCGTTACATATTCGGGTTCAATGGAGACAATGTCCAGTGGCACGCCCAACTCCTTCGAAGGGTTGACACTGACCCGGCGTCTGGAGGTATCATCGGTGTCCAGCTCCACTGCAGCGGTAACGGAAATAAGCGAGCCGAAGTCCAAGTTCTTGGTAATAATCACCTTGGGAACCAGCATAGTCACAGCAACGGTTGGTGGGGTTACCTTTTGGCGTTCGTTATCCTCAATTACAATGACGGGGGCATTCTTAACAGTCTTTTTGACTGTATCATAGGTTATATCAACATCTGCCGTTATCGAGGTTTCTCCTATCAGATCAACAATTTTGGGATCAAGTTCCAGGGGAATCTGGAGCTGCATCGATTGCGACAAGCCCTGCAAGTTGATCGGTGTGGTCTGGATGACATCGACCCTGGAAAGAATGGTTTCCGGACCATTTATGGTGATGGATTTGGGATCGATGGTGAGCTGTTTGAGCACATATCCCGTGGCAACACTGCCTATGGTTACCGGGTTGATGGGCAGTTCCTTCCGTGTAAGATGATCTAACGAGAGAATAATGGATGAAGGCTGGACACGCAGCACCTTTACGCCACGGTTCACCGGAATGGATTCCTCTTCCATACGTTCCACCCTGGTTCCCGGTGTGGCCTTGGATAAATCTATCTGGCGGGCACTGCGCTCCTTCTGCATCTGTACAATGGCGGATCTGGGGCCGCGCACCGTCACCTCGATATCTTTTTTATACTTGTTGGAGATGATCAAATCGGCGGGCAGATTAATGACCTCAACCGGAACCATGACATTTTTCTCAACATCATCCTCACCGCCGACAAAGGACCAGAGCAGCACCGCCAGGCACAGGGAGATAACCTTCAGGATCCATTCCTTGGACCAGAGATCCTGCATTTTTTTGATAAAGGTAGTAATCATGTCTTAAAAAGTGCGCTTATCCAGTTTGATGTCTGCTGTTTTTTGCCGACAAATATGGCACGCAGACTTGTTCGCAGGGCTATATCATCGTTGACGGCGGTGAGCGCGCCGTGTTGCACCAGGGAGACATTTTTGGTTTCTTCCGATACTACCAGAATTACGGCATCCGTTTCCTCGGAAAGACCGATGGCGGCGCGGTGCCTGGTACCGAACCGTTTGCTGATATAGGGATTCTGGGTCAGTGGTAAAATGCTGCCGGCCGTCTGAATCCTGCCTTTTGAGATAATAACTCCGCCATCGTGGAGGGGCGAGACCGGCATAAAAATAGAAACCAGCAACTCCTTGGTGAGATTGGCATCGAGCTCGAAACCGGACTCGACATAATCGCGCAGTCCCGTTTCCCTCTCAAGGATAATCAATGCACCGATGCGACGTTTGGAAAGATAAAAGACCGCGTTGATGATTTCTTCGAGGTCTTTTTCCACGATATCATCGGTTTTCTGGAACGGCGACTTGCCCACCTGGGTCAGAGCACGCCTGATATCCTGCTGAAAAACGATGATAATTATGAGAAAAATAGAACTGAGGAAGGTACGCAGCAACCACATCAGCGTGGCCAGATCGAGGATACTGGCCATGAAATACACCAGTGTCAGGACAACGATCCCCAGGAGCATCTGTACCGATCGGGTACCACGTATAATGGAAATGAGCTGATGGATGACAAAAGCGACGACAAGGATGTCCAGGACATCCTGCCAACGAAAAAGTTCTATAAATTCAAACATCTAGAAAAGTAATTTAAGTTTTTTCCGCGGCCAAGCGGGAGTACGGATTCTGAAAAAACACGAATTTTTCACGCAGGCAAGCCCAGGATAGGTTATTTCGTAATCAGAAATACATACTACATAGAATCCCCCCCTTTTAGCAAGGTAAAATAGTACAAAAGCTCTGCACGCATTATGGGAGATGAGGAGAATACTCCCGGACCGATCACTTTACGGCGGAACTTCCAGCGCCTTTGTTCGTTGAGGAGAGATCTTGCCGCCGCGCTCTGTTAGTGGTAATATATAGCCGTTATTGTATCTTTTATTGTGCGTTGAAGCGATTTACTAGTGCAGGATTTGACAAAACGCGTATAGTCTTAAGCCTAGTCCTGAGTCAGTAATGCTTGACCTGCAGTGCTTCAACAGAAATGCTTGGACCCATAGCCAAACCACCGGCTTGCCGGATTTCACCACCCACGGTGGCAATTCAAGGTGCGAATACTATTTTTTTATACTGACATAAATGACAGATCTCTACGGCAACATTCCCATATCGGGGGGCAAAAAAAAGCCTTCATCGCCTTCTTCCTCAAAGCCTCGCCCGGAAAAGCGACCGACAAAGAGACCGCCAAAGAGACCAATACGTCCACCTCAAAAATCCAGCAAGCGACCAAGCCGGGGCAAACATCTCATCCTGCCGGGAATTATTCTTGTTTTATTGGCGGCTTATTACGGTGCCACAGCCCTGCTTCTTCCCGTCTTTCTCCAGAAGAAATTCCCCGCTATATTCCATGAAAAGACCGGGCTGCATCTTACCATCTCAAATGCCAGGTTCAATCCCTTACAAAGTGTACTGTTTGTCAATGATGTCGCTATCGACACATCGCTACCTGATGCAGCCCAGGAAGATTTGCTTGACATCGAACGCCTTACAATCGATTTTAACATTATCGAACTTTCCAAAGGAAACATTGTGGCTGAGTCACTGGACATCCAAGGGGCCCAGCTCAACGTCAAACGCCTTAATGACAAGACCTATACTATATCTTCTTTTCTGCCGCCAGGCTATCGAGGAGACGCCGCCGAAGAAGCGGAGTTTTTTAATTTTCAGCAACTCCCCTTCCAATACTCCCTCAACAATATAACCATTGACAACAGCAGCATTCGCCTGCACGACCTGGTGACGAAAAAAAAGCATCAGGTTGAAAGGTTACAGCTCAGCCTGCCGACCATAGCCAATTTTCCGTTTGACGCAGGCAACTATATCCAGCCTTCCTTCTCCGCCGTAATCAACGGCAGCCCGATCAATCTGGTCAGTTCGACGGATTTGGCGGCGGACGAGGCCTCTTCGCAATCCACCACACTTGCCGTCAATCTTGCCGAAGTTGACCTTCCCCTGTATGCCGATTATTTACCGGTGGCGCTTCCTGTGATCATCCAGCAGGGCAAGGCCGATGTACAGCTTGAAATTTCCTTTCTGCAACAGCCCGACAAGCCATTCCAACTCAACCTCGACTACCAGGCGGAAATTGAACAGGCCGGCCTGGCCAGCCGCGACGACTCACTGACACTCAAGATCCCAACACTGCAACTCGAGGGAACACTTGTGCCTCTGGAGAGTAAAATCCATATTACAAACCTGCTGCTCAGAGATCCGGTCTGCACCATTAGAAATTCGTTTAACGGTGCAACCCTTGACAGCCTTTTTCTCGAAAACCGCTCCGTTAACGGCGCTTCCGGGCTCTTTAAGCTTCCAGCACTGACTGCCGCCCTTGTGATTGCCGACAACGGCAAAGTGATTTTTCAATCAGACAAAACTTCCCGGGTCTTGCATCCCGTTCAGCTCAGCATACGGAACTTTGCCAACAACGAGGCTCTTAAAAGCGATGCCATCACAGAAAACGGCTCATTTCGCCTGAGCGCTGAATCGGAAAACGATTTTTCCTCCTTTTCCTGGCAGGGACATTTTGTTCAAACGGCCCCCACCGGCAATGTGACGATCAACAATATGGCCGCCGAACAACTTCTCCAGATACTGACGCCGGAGGCAGCGACAGCAGCCAAAGGCGTTGCCGACATACGCGGCAGACTGGCAGTATCCCGATCGGAAGATGCGCCTGTAGGCTACACCTTTGATAAAGGCAGCATCCAATTCTCCGAGCTTTCCCTCATGGACAGAGAGACAGCGGACAAAGAGGGTGCTGAATGGCTGCGCAGCTCCTCGACGCGACTCTCGGCTGTTTCCCTGGAGAATACAACAGCCGATATTGGCAATATCTTTGTGGAAGGTGCTACCTTGCACATCCGTGCAGGAGCTCCACCAGTACTGCTACGGGAGCTTTTCAACTCCCCTTCAAATAGGCTTGAGGGAATAGATTTTAAAGGTAACATCGACATTGTGCGGCAGCAACCGGACGCCCCCACGCTCAAACTGCGCGACATCCATCTGCAGGCCAATAAACTGGCGCAGGCGAATGGGGATACAAACGGCAATATGGACGCAGAAGCCGACAATTTCGCCTTCACCGGCGCAACCGCCTCTTCCGGCTCCATTACAGCAAAGGGGCGTATTGGCCGAGCTCCACTGCGCGGCACAATAGACATCGCCTTTTCCAAATTGCCTCTCTCCATGCTGCTGCCGCTGCCCGATTCCGCAACGTACACAATAGGCAAGGACTCGACAATAAATGGCCGGGGAGCCTACACTCTCGATACCAAAACATTCAAGGGAGCGATCGATATTTCGCAGGCCATTGTCCAGGACAGTGCCAACAACCGGCAATACAGCTTTGACCGGGCAGTTCTTGCTGAGTTTTCCATGGATCGGGCAAACAGTAGGTACCGGGGGGCAAAAATCATTGTCAAAAACATTGATGTTCAGGGGGATAACGTTCAGGGAAACAAGATACGATTACGCAGCGATGGTGCCTCGCTCTCCTCCTTTTCTTTGGATGGGATGGATCTCAAACTCGGTGATCTTTCCTTCGCCAGGACAGCACTTACCCTGCCGCCGAACTTCCCAAAAGATATGGTTTCTTTTTTGGAAAAAATTGCAATTCCTATGCATATTGATCGCTTCGAGATGTTCGGGACAGTCGATGTGCTGAGCAACGATCAACAGCCAGAAAGGTTTATAGAGAACTTCAACTGCACACTGGGGCCGCTTCAACCCGAAAGCTCCGCACGGGATACCGTCTCACTGACAGCGCAGTTTCACGATCAGGGCGAAATTTCCGCCACGGGGGGTCTCTCCCTTCGACCGTTACAGTCGAAGCTGCAATTTACACTGGACAATGTACAATCAGATGTTTTCGATATCCTCGCTCCTGAAGCGATACCTTTTCCTCTGGATGCCACGCTGCACGGCAATGTCGCTTACAGCTATCCTGAAGATACATATTCCGGAACGTTGAAGATGCAGCCGGGACAACTCCTTACCTCCAACGGCGGCAAACTGGCCGGTTTTACAAGCGCCGTCCTGCAAGATTTTACCTTTTCAAAAAAACCCTTTTCCCTGCATGCCGCTACATTGCAACTGCAGGAACCAGGCACCTCTTTCACCACAACCGGCGCCCATTTTATCGGGGCGGCACGGAGCAATATCAAACACTATCTCGCTGAAAAAACCGCGCAGAGTCACAACGGCGCAGCCACAATGGACTTTGACAAAATTGTTATTGAAAAAGCGACGGTACACTATGGCGACATGTCGCTCTCTCCATCATGGCAGGTACAGCTCAAGGAGATGGATGGCACGCTGCGCAATTTCCACCTGGAGGCGGCAGGAGAAAAAATAGAGTATGCATTCCAGGGGGCAATAGCCGATGGCGGTTTTGATATTGACGGCATCTTTACCCCTTCCGCTGATCACCCCATAGGGCACCAATCTTTACGCTTTGACTCCATACCTCTGCAATTGTTTCCTCCTGTCATTTCTACGGGGTTTGACATCTCGCCGGAAGGGGCAACCTTTGATCTGACCATGCGCTACACCGCTGAAGAAAAAAATCAATCAGCGACAATAGGAATTAACAACCTGAAGGCCACGGATTCCGGATCAACGACTGCGTTCACCATTGCCCTGTTGAGTGAGCAGAAAAACCGGCTCTCCACGGTTATACCGTTAAAATCGCCCGAGCAACCACTTCATAGCCAGATACGCAATCATTTCCAGAAACTTATGGTCAAATGCAGTGTATCGCCATATCTTCTCCTTGAAAAGCCGTTCAATGGGCTGCACGAAAAAACACAGCTACTCTTTGCTCCAGGCCAATCCGTGCTCTCCGCAAAAAGCAAATCTATCCTACAGGATTTTGCCGCATTGCTGAAAAACCGTCCACATCTCAAACTTCTCTTCAAGGCAGTGGTACAACGTTCCGCCGATGCACGGGTTCTGCGACAACACCTCATGGAACAGGAAAAAGAGCGGGTCAGAAAAGCAAACCAGAAGCTCCTGCAACAATGGCAACAGCAAGCTTCAGAAAATGATGGTGCCGCACCGGATGACACAATTGCCGCTGAAGACATCAAGGAAGAGGAGTTGAATGCCTTTACACCGGCAACAGCACAAAATATTGTCGTCACCGATGATATGCTGAACCAATTAGCACACGAGCGGACAGAGCAGATTCACCGTTTTCTGGTGGAGCAGCAATCTCTACCTGCGGATGCCATTGGAGATCTGCAGACAGTTTCATTCATTGATACGCTTGATTTACCGGAAATTGAGATACTCCTCAGTCATGATCAGGCAACACATACTGTTCCCGACAACTAAGGGCCTGTTCACAAATAACATGGCCAAGATTGCGCTCAGATTTGGTTGTGGCGATCAGCGTAAAACCGCAGGCGTAGCAGCGCTACGTTGAGGATTTAACGATTGAGCCGCAGCCAAAGATGGCCTGAAGATGAGATGCAATATGGCCATGTTATTTGTTGACAGGCCCTAAGCACAACACCAACCCCAACCTACTCGGATACCATGAAAGAACTCATCGCCAAGACACGGACATTTCGAAAATTTGACGGCAGCGCCCAGATCGAGCCACAGCGCATTGAAGAGCTCATTGAACTCGGCCGCCTCAGCGGATCGGCACGAAACTGCCAGCCCTGGCAATACCTGATAAAAACAGGCAAAGATGACTGCGCGGCCATTTACCCTTATCTCGGCTGGGCCGGCTATCTTACCGACTGGAAAGGCCCTGACGAAAACCAGCGCCCCACAGCCTACATCCTCTGTTATCTTAACACCAACTGGCTCAAGGGTTCTGCCCAGGAGGCCCATTTCGATCTCGGCATCGCCACACAGAGTATGCTCCTTGGCGCAACTGAAGCCGGACTGGGCGGATGTCGCATTGCCGCCTTCTCGCCGAAGCTGGCCTCCGTCTTCCCCCAGGAGGAGCATCTTGAACTCCATCTTGTCATTGCACTTGGTGCACCGACTGAAGAAGTGGTTCTGGAAGAGTGCGACGGGCAGGATATCAAATACTGGAGAGACGGTAAAAACATCCATCACGTGCCCAAGCGTAAGCTTACTGATATTCTGTTATAGTAACTGCTCCACAGGGCACCAGACCTTCTCGCGATCAGCCTGGCTTACGTATGACCAAATACGCTTCACCAGTCTGATCGCGGGAATCTCCGGCACCCTGCAAGCAGTTACAAATACCGGGGGCAGTTAGTGTCCATCCAGAAACGAGATTTTTTCTTCTAAATCGAGGCGCGCCGGCGAATTTAACCGGAGGCATATACTGAATATTCCGAGGATTAAATTTGACAGCGCAACGAAGAGTTAGAAGAAAAGGGCCGTTTCTGGATGGGCACTAGTTACATTACATCGCTTCCTTCATAAGTAGTTACCTGTTATAAGAGGAAAATACCGGCTTATGGATTCGCTCACCAAAGAAATTCTGCCATACCTCCAATGGCTGGCCGGTATTTCCATAATCACTTTTTTCCTCAGTATCATCCTGGTACCCTGGTATATTGCCAGAATTCCCCAGGACTATTTTTTGTCATTGCAAAATGAACCGCCCTCCGTTCGCCTCAAACGGCAGAATATAACTTTGCTGATTTTACGCAATATACTTGGCATTGTCATTTTTGCAGCCGGTTGCGCGATGCTCTTCCTGCCGGGTCAAGGGCTTATCACCATGCTCATCGGCATACTCTGCATGACATTTCCCGGTAAGCGCTATTTCATATTATTTATTACTACTCCCCGTTTCATCCGGGAAAGTCTTGACTGGACACGGCAAAAAATGGGCATGCCTTTATTTACCTGGCCCCATAAGTAGTTACGTAATTTTTTCGCTTTTCTGGAAAAGAGCCCTTCATAATTCATATTTTATACGCTATACTCACACTAATTTCCGGAAAACTGTACACCTGCTGTACAAAATGTATGCTGATCGCCCCAGGAGTCTTCCCTTTAGGGCTTCGAGCTTTTAGGGTTCGCTGGTAATCAGGAAATTTCCAAAATGCCTTTTTCATGGTGGCTGACAGATGGTTTATTATGGAAATGTCTACAACAAAATCTGAAATAGAGCGGCTCGTTAACAATCAGCGTGCTTTTCTGGACGCCATCCCTCAGCCTGTGCTCATCATCAACGGAGCCGAATCCGTTGAGTTTATGAACCAGCAGGCAACTGATTTTTTTAATACTTTTGAACATACAATAAACGCATCACAGCAAAGCCGATCGGATTTTTACCATCGATTTCTCTCTTCACTGACAAAATCTTCCAAGGAAACCCCCGGCCCCCCTCCGTACCAGGCAAATTTTCTCGGTGTTCACCTGGAATTTGCTTTTGCCCCTTTTCAAGGATATAAAAACGATGCCCTCCAGTGGCTGCTCCTTCGCGATATAAGCCAGCAAAAAAAACATGAGAAAGAAATCTCCCTCTTCCATCACAACATAGAGTTAATTCTTTCGCAAAAGATCAACAAATTAAAAGAAAGTGAACGCGTTCGCACGAAACTCTCGGAACAGCTCATTCACTTGAAATCGCAGATAGCCAGCCTCTCCGTCAACGATCAGATGATCGGGTCGAGCAAACCCATGCGCGACCTTCGTGAAATGGTGGGGCAGGTGGCAAAATCCGATGCCACCATTCTCATCACCGGAGAATCCGGTACCGGCAAAGAGCTGGTCGCCAATCTTATACGAGAAACCAGCGATAGAAAGAAGAAACCGTTTCTCAAGATTAACTGCAATACAATCAATGATTCTCTTCTTGAAAGTGATCTTTTCGGATATGAAAAAGGTGCATTCACAGGTGCCGCGACAAGAACCAAAGGAAAATTTGAAGTTGTTTCCGATGGCACAATTTTCCTTGATGAGATCGGAGACATCAGCCCTCGAATGCAGGCAGCTTTGTTGCGTGTTCTTCAGGATGGCGAAATTATCCGGGTAGGCGGAAACAGTCCTCTCACGGTCAATGTTCGCATTATTGCCGCCACCAACAAGGATCTCGCTCTATCCGTCCAAAACAGCGACTTCCGCCTTGATCTCTTTTACCGCATCAATATCATAAACATTTCACTTCCACCACTGCGTGAAAGAAAAGAAGATATCGAAGACCTCGTCTCCCACTTTATTCAAAAGTATCGGCTCGCCTTCAAGAAAGATGTCGACTTTGTACCGCGGACCATAATCGACAAACTACGCCGTCACCAATGGCCTGGAAACGTTCGGGAGCTCGAAAATGTTATGCAACGTGCCGTTTTGATGGCCAAAAACAATATTATAACCGAACAGGAAATCATCTTTGACACCCCACCTGGGGGCCATGCCCAGGAACAGCCGATCCCAGCTCCAAGAAATGCCGACAATACCCCACTGAAAACTCTCCTGGCCGAAGTTGAGCGTGAAATCATAGTCGAAAATCTAAAAAAGCACCAAGGCAACGTAGCGGAATCCGCCAAGGAGCTGAAGGTTGGAAAAACCGCTTTTTACGACAAGCTGAAACGTTTCGGCATCTCCACTAAAGAACACCGCTAATCCACACCCTTTGGTACATATTTTGCATGGCATTATTCGGTGATTATCAACTTTTGAATAATGGTCATCCAGAAGCGAGATTTTTGAAGTCTCTCTTTAATCGCTTATCTGCTCTACATCGAGGAGCCCGAAAAATTTTGCCGTAGGCTTCTGTTTGATATCGGAGTCGTTGCTTATCTTCGAGGATAAAATTTTTCAGAGCAACGAGGAGTTAGGAAAGAGAAAAAGTGGGCCTTTTCTGGATGAGCGCCAGATAACAAATGGCATGTAATGAGCAATAACCAACATAATAAAAAATGGTGTCCGTTCTGGTCATCAACCAGCAGAAGATGCACGGTCAGTCGCAACGGGCTCTTTATTCCATTGGAAGATTATATCTCCAGCTTCTGCACATCAGAAAAACATATCCATTGCCATCAATACAAAGACGAAATGCTCCTGCGCCAGTCCAGCAAAAAACAATATTCATATAACCGCAGGAAACACAGTCGCTTTCCAGCAGCCAAACAACTCATCCTGTTTGAAATCGACGAATCAGGCAAAACAATAGCCGAAAAAGAAGAATATGCCTACGCCAAAAACCTCAGCGCGGGAGGTATGCAGATACAAACCAAATGCCCGCTCTTTCTCGGCACTCTCCTCAACTTCACCTACAAAAACGCTGATTCATCCAATTACAATGATCGCTTGGCGGAAGTGGCCTGGTGCCATTATCAAGAGGACTCCCTGAGCTATCTGGCAGGTCTTAGCTTTCAGGACAAAAAAAAGTTCCCGAAAAACCAAAGACAAAAACCACAGATCCTCAGCTGATCCTGCCCCCGTTTATGGCACATTTCCCGTTTTGAGCTTTCTGTTGATAACCCATATAAGCACGAGCACTGGCACCCCCATAAAAGTGGTGAGCAAAAAGAAGTTATTGTAACCGTAGATGCTTGCAATTGTTCCGGAGTACCCGCCAAAGAGCTTGGGAAACAGCGTCATCAGTGAGGAAAAAAGAGCATACTGGACCGCGGTAAAGGAAATATTG
>Ga0136557_1001856_pt1 | contig 12864 bp, 8 predicted proteins | sample AntRauTorckE6832_FD_104796 | JGI IMG/M metagenome (GOLD analysis project Ga0136557, IMG submission 104796) | Saline lake microbial communities from Rauer Islands, Antarctica - Metagenome Torckler E6 #832 | ecosystem: Environmental > Aquatic > Non-marine Saline and Alkaline > Saline | place...
ACATATTTAAATGATGCGTAAAAATTCCCACTAGATCAGACCGACGTTTGAATTGCTTTCTTAAAACCTAAGTTCGATTAAAAAAACGACTATAGAAGGGGTCTTTCAATAACGTGGTTTACTAATCGAACTCAGGTTCAAATCATAATCTACCCGCTATGAGTTCATGAGGACATCTACCTCAATACTATATCGGTTGAGAAGTGATCAATGGTATTCACACGGTTCTAAATTTTCAGTATACTATCAACTCGCTTGTTTCCGGCTTTCAGTTATACCCGTAACATATGATGACCCAAAAAAAAACGATTAAACTACTTCTGGTTGACGACTCTGCTGACGACAGGGAACTAATTTTGATGAATCTTCGCCGGGGCGGTTACAATCCGGATGTGCGCTGCATTGATACAAAAGAGGAGTATGTGGATGCGCTTAAAGAGACTGGGTGGGATCTAATCATATGTGATTACTCTATGCCTGGCTTCGACGGATTAACAGCACTTGCCATTCTCAGGGATCACGATATAGACATTCCCTTCATTCTGGTGTCCGGCGCTATCGGTGAAGAACTTGCCGTTAAGGCAATGAAGGCTGGCGCCCACGACTATATGATGAAAGATAATCTAAAGCGCCTTGTCCCGGCAATTGAACGTGAACTGAAGGAGGCAAAACTCAGGGATAAGCACCGTCAAGCGCAGATAGAACGGGATCGCTTGCTCACTGTCATTCAAAACAGCCTGAATGAAATCTATATCTTTGACTGCAAAACGCTGAAATATCAATACCTGAACCAAACTGCCATCAATAATCTTGGCTACGATGCGGACAAGATTCAGGACATGACACCAATGGACATAGATCCTGACATTGAGTCGGCTGAGGATTTCAAACGAATTATTCAGCCGCTTCTCAATGGCGATCTTGAAAAAGATCTATATCTAACAAAGCATACCAGAAAAGACGGCTCCACCTACCCGATTGAAATTCACCTCCAACTGATTCGTCAGAACGATCAGCAGTTTTTTACTGCCATCGGGTTCGACCTTACCGACCGTGAAAGGGATGCACGGCGAATTCAGAAGCAAAAAGAGATCGCCAGGGAAATGGCGGAACACAGCAAGCACAAATCAGAGTTTCTGGCCAATATGAGCCATGAACTTCGCACACCCCTTAACTCAATTCTATTGCTGAGCAAGCTTCTGTTGAAAACAAAAAGTGATAACCTCTCAGAGGATCAGCTGAAATATATTGATGTGATTCAGCAGTCGGGCAAAAATCTTCTCAGCCTCATTAATGAAGTTCTTGATCTGTCAAAAATTGAATCCGGAGAGATGGAAGTCTCTTATGAGACAATTGACCTGAGAGAGCTTATCACCAATATCAGCGATGTATTTGAGCCAATAGCGAAGGATAAAAGTCTGGAATACTCAGTCTCAGTTTACGAAAACTGCCCGGCGGAACTTGTTTCTGACCAGCTGCGCCTGGAACAGGTCCTGAGAAACCTGCTCTCAAACGCTATGAAATTTACGGAAGAAGGGCGCGTAGAACTGGATGTTTACACAGAAATACCGCCTGAAGAGAAAGAAAAACGAATCGTGTTTACCGTTAAAGATACCGGGATTGGTATACCCGAAGATAAGCAGAAACTGGTCTTTGAAAGTTTTCGGCAGGCCGACGGATCAACACAGCGAAAATTCGGGGGAACCGGACTTGGCCTGGCCATTTGCCGGCAAATCGCTACACTGTTGGGCGGCGAACTCACTCTTGAAAGCGCTGATGGCAATGGAAGCACATTTACACTTTCAATTCCGCTCATCCACTCTGTCGATTTAATCTCTGAATCAGAACCGCAAACCGATGCCGGCCATTATCCGTCAATGTCTGCTGAAGAGACAGGTAAGTCAGCCCGGGTTGTGCTCATTTCTGATAACCCTGATCTAATCAACGCCTTTTCCGAAGTTAGCGACGGATTTCCTGTGGCTTTGAACGTAATCAAAAACAGCAAGGATGCACCAAAAAAAGTCGCACGCTATTCCCCGGCAACAGTTTTGATCGACCCATACATATCTAATTACAGCGGCTGGAGTGTGGCAAAACAAATACTAAATGAAAACAGCCCACCTCCGGCGGTCTGGATGGTGACTGATGATACACACCCGATACCTGCAGTAGATTTTCACGGACTGTCCGGAAAAGTGGTATTACCCCTTAAAGCATCAGACATAAACAAGATATTTTCATCTCCCGGTCCAGGAACTGAAGTCGGGGAGAATGGAAGCACCTTGCTTTTGATTGACGACAACAAAATTCATAATGAAGCGCTCAGTGAATTTGCGGAAGAAATTGTTGATCGATGCCTGATTGCACCTACCGCCAAAGAAGCATTTGAAACACTGAATACCACCTCCGTCAACTGCATCGTATTAGACCTTACGCTACCGGATGCGAGCGGCCGGGATGTGCTGAAAAAACTGGCTGATACCCCCGTTTTTGCAGATATTCCCGTTATCATCTATTCAGGCAGATCGTTGACAAACCAGCAAAAAGAGGAGCTGTTGGTTCACGCATCCGATGTGATTCTGAAAAATGTCGGCAGCCATTCAAAACTAATGAGCCGTATTGCTGAGCTGATTCAAACTCCCGCCAAAGGTGGTGAGGCAATAAAAGCGAAGAAGGTAACATCACAACCAACCGTTCTTGCGGTTGATGACAACGATCAGAGTTATTTCTCTATATGCTCACTTCTGGAAAGCAACGGCCAGATTGTTCAACGTGCGTTTAATGGCCGTGAAGCACTTCAGATTCTTGAGTCACACAACGATACGATCGGCCTGGTACTGCTCGACCTCATGATGCCTGAAATGGATGGATTTGAGACAATTAAAAAAATCAGACAAGATCCTGCCAAGAGATCCCTTCCGGTATTTATCGTTACAGCCAAAGCTATGAAAGGCGATCGGGAGGAATGTCTTCTGCACGGCGCAACTGACTACATCAGCAAACCTATCTCATCTGAAAAACTCGAGAAACTAATGTCAATCTGGATGCCCTGATAACTTTTCAGTAAGTAACAAATAGCAGGCCCATCAATCAATTTATCTTGCTCTTTAAAAATTAACTCTCTTGTATATTCACCCTGAAAAAACCGGTATCAGCATTTTTTTACAGCCCACCCAAGAATAGAATAATCAACAATTTACTTGATGCGTACGCCTCCATTTTACAGTATCAGTCAAGTTTGATCGTATACAATACCCGTAAGATTGCATGATTAGAAAATTTTAGAAAATTTCCTGCAATTCTAATTTAACTGCTCTTCATTCACTCCGATAATACCTCTCAGGACAAGCGCACCATTTGCGAACTGCAGATCGTCATGTAGACGATGTATGCTAACATAACCGTTCATAAAGATTTTGAGTATGCTTTCGGAGAAAAACAGACGAGTTTTGAAGACAGGTCACCCTATTCGGGTTTTAATTGTTGAAGATTCAAGAGATGACGCGGACCTAATGGTACGCCACCTGCGAAAAGGTGGGTTCAAACCAAAAACAACCAGAGTTGAATCAGCCGTCGGTCTTACAGCGGCCCTCCAAAAAGAACGTTGGGATGTAGTGTTATGCGATCATAATATGCCGGGATTCGACAGTGTGGAAGCGCTGAATATTCTCAACAAATCGGATGTTAAAATCCCGTTCCTTTTAATTTCAGACGGCATTACGGGTGACATTGCCTCTTCTCTAATTGAAAACGGAGCGAAAGCAACAATATCAAAACGAAAAATGGAGAACCTCGTGCCCGCAGTGGTAAAAGAACTTCAGCATGTTTTAGCCAGTAAAAACGATCGTGACAGTACAGGTAAAGTCAATTCTAAATCTGAAGCTCAGCCAACGTCAAATGGATCCTCTATCAGTCTGTTTGAAGCAAAAAAACTACCCGATGAAATCAATCCCAATAAGGGTACTAAAGGAAATTCATCCTCAAAGAACGGGGACTCTATAGATGAAGAATCAGGCGACGATAGCAGCCCAATAAAAAATATATTAATCGTTGAAGATGAAATGATTCAATCAATCCTGCTGGAGAAACTTATTAAAAGCCTCGGGTATAAAGTAGTTGGTAAAGTAACAACCGGTGCCGATGCCATAGAAATGGCCCTGAAATTAAAGCCGGACGTTATAACCATGGATATCTCCCTTCAGGATGATATCGATGGAATTATGGCGACTAAATCTATACAGGACAAAAGCATGATCCCGGTCATTTATATCTCCGGTAACAGCGACCAGTACAACTACGAGCGGGCAGAAACAACAAATTTTATCGATTTCATCCCAAAACCCGTTAACAAAGAGACACTCGCCAAATCTTTTTCCAAGGCGAAAAATATCAAGATCAAGAAATCGTCATAATCAAACTCTGCTACTGAATATTAGTTTTCTAATGGTCTCTCACTCTTTTGTGGTGTATTAATTATATGAGGCATATTAAGTCTGAAAAGTTGAACCCCATCAGAAATATGCCTTACTTTCGGTGAACTGCTAATCAATGTTGCTCACCGTATGAAAATCAGATTATTCCTCCTCTCTCTATCACTAATCATTTTTAGCTGTAACCAGTCGCCGGATTCATCAAAATATGAACGTCTTGGCCTGGAAGAAATCACCGTTACCGAACTGCAAGAACAGTATGAAAACGGAGACCTGACCACTCGTCAGGTTGTTCAGGCCTACCTCGACCGTATTGAAGCGATCGACCAAAGCGGCCCGTCTCTCAATTCAATTATGACGGTGAATAGCAATGCACTTGATATAGCAGACCGGCTCGATCAGGAACGACGTGATGGTAATGTGCGCGGACCACTTCATGGTATACCCATTCTATTGAAAGACAATATCAACACGGCGGACATGCCAACAACGGCTGGCTCACTATTTCTTGAAGGGTCCATTCCCCCCAGCGATGCATTTATTACTAACAAGCTTCGTGAAGCGGGAGCTGTCATCCTCGGAAAAACAAATTTGAGCGAGTGGGCCAATTTCCACAGCAGTTTTTCTTCAAGCGGATGGAGTGCGCTGGGCGGACAGGTCAATAATCCTTATGAACTTTCGAGAAATCCGTGCGGATCAAGTGCGGGTTCGGGCGCTGCAGCGTCAGCAAACCTGGCAACGCTAACCATAGGCTCCGAAACCAATGGATCTATTGTCTGTCCATCGAATGCAAACGGTATTGTGGGTCTCAAGCCGACTGTTGGCATCTGGAGCAGGGGCGGAATCATCCCTATTTCATACACCACAGACAGTGCAGGCCCCATGACCAGGACCGTTCGGGACGCAGCCATACTGCTTGGAGCGCTGGCCGGGCCCGACAACAACGATCAACTTTCAGTTGACGCAGCTGACCATGTTTATGACGACTATACACAGTTTTTAAATGCTGATGGACTGCAAGGCAAACGTATTGGTTTTTACACCGGCCCCATGGGCAATCATTTCCGGGTCGATACACTCATGCATGAAACCATTCGCAAATTGGAAGAGCTTGGTGCAACCGTTATTGAGATTGACGATATCTCTGAAGAAAATATTGGTGGTGATGCGTTTCAGGTTCTGCTTTATGAGTTCAAAAACGGCATAGATGACTATTTAGAATCACTGAACAACGATGCCATTATTGGATCGATGGAGGAGATGGCAGAGCAGATCAGACATTCCGAGACTGCAACAGCGCGCTTCGACCAAAACCTGATTCTGTTAGCCGCTGAAAAAGAGGGGCTCGATTCCGAAGAGTATCTAACCGCACGCGAACGCATGCTGCGCGTCAGCCGGGATGAGGGAATCGATCGGGTGATGGATGAAAACAATCTGGATGCTTTAGTATCTCCGACAGGCTCACCGGCCTGGAAAACGGATCTGGTTCTTGGCGATAATTTTCAGCTCTCTTCCAGTTCACCATCCGCACGCGCAGGCTATCCAATTATTTCTTTACCAATGGGGTCGATTGACGGACTTCCGGTTGGCGTTTCATTCTTTGGACGAGCCTGGAGTGAACCGGCCCTGCTTGAAATTGCCTACGCATTTGAGCAGAATACCAACCATAGGCTTGTTCCTCAATTCAAGGAATAGCTTTACTCATTTCACTAATTCACGATGCCCTTTCAGAGAAGGTTAATCTTGAGTGGCGTCGATTCTGAGAACATCAGCTTTACGTGATTTGTCTTTATCCCGCAGTACATTGCCTCCACGTAGAAACCTGAGTTCGATTAATAAATCAAGTTATTGATAGTCCCCCTTCCCCGAAGGGATGCCGTAGCGAAAAAAGGGGGAGGAAGGGGGATGGTCATCAGAATTTTAGAAACCCGATGAACACCCCTCTATATCTCCCCTTATTAGGGGAGACTTCTGCATTCGTTTTTATAATCGAACTCAGGTTAGAAGGTTAAGGCTGAGTGGCGTCGATTCAGAGTGGGTCAAAAAGGAACGTCATCTTCATCTACCGGCGGACCAAGATCGATAACATTATCGTCCGGATTGACAGAGTCACCTGAGGCGGCCGCGCCTTTCTCAACTTTCCAAGCCTTCACATCCGTGTACCAATTCCCTTTATATTCGCGGCTCTGAATATCAATAAACGCGGTAATCTCTTCACCCTCGGATATATTATTCTTATCGATCTGATCTCCCCACTGGGTTACACACACTTTTCGGGGATATTTACCGGGCGTTTCAAGGATAAAATCCTGCTTTTTCCAGGGACCATTTTTGCTTTCTCCTGACTGTAGTTCAAGAATATTCAACACTTTGCCTGATATTTTTAAATCCATTCTGTACTGTTTTAAATCTTATTTGAATTCTGTTTCAACCTGATCTCTTCAACACATGAGTCATCACGTCAATTCAATAAACTCCAACTCTCGTGTGGGTCAGCATTAGCAAGATAGGAATGATTGAGTTATATATCGACGCATCATTCATGCTTTTTCTCCCTCTCGTTTATAGAAGGCTTTGCAAAACCGTGCTTTTGCCAGCTTATGCAAAGCTTACGTACAGAAATGTTTACATTCATAATTCAGGCAATCTTCCAGTACCCGGAGTCTATCCCGGAAAAAAGGTAAAGCTCACTACAACGTATCCAATGTATCCCAGTAATAGTATGCCCCCTTCCCAGCGGCTCAATCGCCTGCCGGTAAACAAAAACAGAAGTACCAACAGGGATATTCCGATTAAAACCCACTGATCAAAATGGATAATCCGCGGGTTGACAGTCAGCGGCTGCATCAACGCCGAAACACCTAATATTCCGAGCACGTTAAAAATGTTGCTGCCTAAAATATTTCCGATTGCCACATCTGTGTGCTTTCGAAAAGCTGCAAGCACCGAAATTGACAATTCGGGCAGAGATGTTCCCACTGCAACCAGCGTCAGGCCTATAACAGCTTCTGAAACATTATATAATTCCGCTATACCTATAGCACCTTTTAGAAGAATATTTGATCCGCCGATTAACAAAATCAGTCCACCAATTATTGCAATGACGGTTCCTGTTATCGTAGACGGCTTTTTTGAGATCTCTTCAGCTTCAGCAATATGAATCTCCGCTGACAGATCACCGTCCGGATTCTTTTCACTCTTGTAGGCCCAAACCAAATATGCAGCAAGAGCTGCGAGAAGAATAACAGCGTCTACCCTCCCCAGCAATTCACCGATAATCAAGGCCATAAAAGTTAGCACAGAGATAACAACCACAACACCATCGCGCCACAAAGCCGACGGTTTGACGGCCATCGGCGTTATAATAGCGCACACGCCAAGTATCAAAAGCACATTGCTGATATTACTGCCCACAATATTTCCAACCGCGATATCCGGGCTTGAACTTAGGGCCGCATCTACAGAAACAGCCAGTTCAGGTGAAGAGGTGCCAAACCCCACAATAACCAGCCCGCTTAATAGCGGAGAAATTCCCAGCCGGTTTGATGCTGACAGAGCCCCGCGAATGAGTATTTCACCGCCGGTTGTGAGCAGCAAAATTCCAATAACCAGGTAGATAATATTCATGGGACAAGAGATTATGGTAAAAGATTTTATTTTAATACGGCCTGATGATAACCTTCACAGAATCTAACACCCATTAGATGCACACTTCTTTTTGGGATTTAAGATTACCTCTGAAACGCCACAATCAGAACGTAAGCCAAAATTATCTCGTTAAAGGATTAAACTTAAAAAAATACCGAACGCTATGAAATACAGATATTTAGGACGGTCAGGATTAAAAGTATCAGCGCTCTCTTTTGGATCATGGGTTACATTTGGTGATCAGGTAGACCAGCAGATGGCACATGACTGCATGAAAGAAGCTTTTGATGCTGGAGTTAACTTTTTTGACAATGCAGAAGCTTATGCCGGAGGGCAGTCTGAAACGATGATGGGAAATATTATCAAAAAAGCCGGCTGGAAGAGATCTGATCTGGTCCTCTCCACTAAACTATTCTGGGGCGGCGACGGACCAAACGATACCGGTCTATCCTATAAGCATATTATTGAAGGCACCAATGCTGCACTCAAACGGATGCAAACAGACTATGTAGATCTTGTCTTTTGCCACCGGCCCGATGTTCATACGCCTATCGAAGAAACCGTTCACGCCATGAACCAGGTGATTCGTTCCGGTAAAGCCTTTTACTGGGGTACCAGTGAGTGGAGTGCAGTACAGATTCAAAAAGCATGCCAGGTTGCCCGTGAAAACAACCTTAGGCCGCCGCTTATGGATCAGCCACAGTACAATATGTTCCATCGTGAGAAAGTGGAAAGTGAATTTAAACCACTATACGATGACATCGGTCTTGGAACCACGATCTGGAGTCCGTTAGCAAGCGGGCTGCTAACCGGGAAGTATAATGACGGCGTCCCCGACGACAGCCGTCTTTCGATGGATCAATATAAATGGCTGAAAGAATCACTCCTGGACAGTGACGAAGGCAAAGCGCGCCTGGCAAAAGTCGGCAAACTTGCCGGAATAGCCGATGATTTGGGTATCAGTATGCCCCACCTTGCGCTCGCATGGTGCCTGAAAAATAAAAACGTAAGTACCGTTATTACCGGCGCCTCTAAGCCCGAGCAGGTGAGGGAAAACATGAAGGCAATCGACAAAGCGGACCTTCTGACAGAAGAGGTCGTCGAAAAAATTGAAGGCATTCTTGATAACAATCCTTCCCTACCGCAGGATTTCAGGCCGTCGGATGATTAAATCTACAAACCTCCAAGGTTTTTTCCCGAGGGGATCACTATGTGGAAAACCTTGGAGGTTTTTTTCTATCAAAGCCCCAAATACCAGGTGGCCAACGTCAGGTAGATCAGCACCCCCCCAATGTCGGCTATCGACGTAACGAGAGGGGCAGATGCGGTAGCGGGATCCAGATTGAGTTTCTGGAGACCGAACGGCAGTGACATACCCACAAGGCTTCCAAACAGTACAACAATGACCATTGTGACCGACACGATAATGGCAATCTCAACACCACCTCGATAGAAGCCTATGCTTGAGACGGCAACCGCCATAATCAGGCCAATGCCCAAAGCGATAAAGATCTCTTTACCCAACAGACGAAACCAGTCTTTCATACGCACCGTACCCGTCGCGAGGGCTCTCACCATCAATGTAGCCGCCTGCGAGCCTGCATTACCGCCGCTGTCTATCAATAAAGGCAGAAAAAACACAAGGGCTACCATCGCTTCAATTGTGGATTCATAGTAGGCGATTCCCGCGCCGGAAAATATATTCATAAAAACAAGTATGAGCAGCCATGGCACCCGTTTTAAAATCATAGCGCCAATACTGGCATCAGCCAGCGACATTTTCCCGAGGCTTACAGAACCCATTTTATGAAAGTCGTCCGTGGCCTCTTCCTCCAGCACATCCATCACGTCATCAAACGTAATTATTCCCAGCAACCGGCCATTTTCATCCTGTACAGGAATAGCTATAAGATCATATTTGGATAGAAGTTCTGCTGACTCTTCCTGGCTGTCCGTGACTTTTACGCTCACCAGGTCGGTGGTCATCAGATCTTCAACTTTATCATTCAGAGTAGCAAGCATCAGCTCACGAAGTGACAAAAATCCAACAAGTTCACGATTATCACCCAGCACATAAATCGTGTAAATCGTCTCTTTGTCGGGGGCTTCTCGTTTTATTTTTTTAATGGCTTCCCTGACCGATCCCTCCCTGTATACCCATACATAGTCGGAGGTCATAACTGCGCCCGCCGTTCCTTCTTCATAATTACTCAGGCGCAAAACATCTTCTCGCTCAGCTTTAGCCAGTGACCGGATGACCGTCTCACTCAGCTCATCATCCAGATTCTGAAGGAGATCAACCCTGTCATCATGCGACATCAACGAGACCAGGTTCACCAGCCTCTTGAATTTCATCGTTGTTGCCAGATGCTGCTGAGTGGAATCACTCAGGTGATGAAAAACAGCAACTTTTTGGTCAAGGTCGAGCGTATTGAAGATGGGCAGAATGTCTTTATCTTCAAATTCATCCATTAAATCGGCAAGAGACGCAGGGTGAAGCTCACTTACTTCACTGCGAATCACATTAAGAATCTCTTCCGGTGCCTGTGGCTCGAGAAGCTCTAATAACTTTTCTTTTTCCATACTGATACTCCTTATCGTTTAAAAAAATCCCTGTGAGCAGCGGGTGGAGTTCAGTAAAAAGCTTGATTAATGGAAGGGAAGCGTTTTACAAACTACATCCGCCATAAAATTGGCAGCAGCCAGGTACTTGTGACTGTATGAATGACTACCGGGTTCGTCCATGTATGACTGTAGATTGTTTCTGTTAAGCTCTTTTATAGGCTTTTTTGCAGCAAGGAATAATAAACCGAAATCAGGCAAAATTCAATAGCCTTGCAGCACAAAGGAAATTAATTACGACAGTAGTAGGCCCAGAGTATTATCAGCGGTTGCAAAACGATCAGCCGAACCCATGCTGCCCATAGCGGAATACAGATCTGTTCTGAAACACACCCATCCATCTGTATGTGATGTACGTGCGCTGGTATAAATGCTATCATCAACAGAATAATGCCGTATGCAGATAATTTGCGGTACTCTTTTGTGAAAAGTCCGGCACCAAACACAATCTCCAGAGCACCTGACAGTAAATTAAGAAGTTCCGGTTGCGGCAGATAGGGTGGAATGAGCGGCAAGTACGATTCCGGATTAAGAAAATGATTAATCCCTGCCAAAATGAACAATGCACCCATTAAAAATCTTAAGAATACTTTCATAGTGATACTATTTTAAACAAAGATGACGTATGTCATTAAACTAATACTCAAAAAATAATGCAATACAAATATCAGGAAATCTTGATTTAACGCCTTAATACTCTTGCGGAACTTTTAAAGGAGTTTATCAATTTTATGTTATACAACATCGAAGAAATTCGACTAACCCCAATTAAACCTACCTTTATGAAACAAGCTACCATTAATAAATTATCAGCATTTCTTGCTACGATACTGCTGATTTTAATCACTACAGGAAGCTCTCTGTTTGCACAGAACGGAGAAGTTGAAGAATACCGCGCATTTTTAAGCGGCGCAAATGAAGTATCACCGGTATTTACGACTGCAAGCGGACTCGTAACATTACAGCTCGATGGTACTGAGCTCGCTGTTACCGGTTCTTTTGAAGGGCTGACTGCCCCATTAGAACCCGTCGCTGGTACAGGCGCGCATATTCACTTAGGGTATGCAGGACAAAACGGAGGAGTGGAAGTTCCTTTGAATCCTACACTCACAGATAACGACACGGCCGGTACATTCAGCGAAACAGTTAACCTGACTACCGAACAGGTTGATTTTTTGCGTGCCCGTCAAATGTATGTTAACATCCATTCACAGGTATATAACGGCGGAGAATTGCGCGGACAGATACTGCCTGCGGGAAAAACTTACTTTCAAACATATGCATCAGGCGGCCATGAAGTTCCATCAACAATTAGCACTGCCCAGGGAGGACTTTCACTTGAATATGACGGCAGCGACCTGATTCTAACAGGATCATTTAACAATCTTGTAAGTGATTACATCGAAGTTGGAGAAACCGGAAGCGGAAGTCATCTGCATGCGGGATTTGCCGGACAGAACGGTGGCGTTGAAATCTCCCTGACCCCCACATTAGCCGAGGATGGCCGATCAGGTACATTTGACGCTGAAGACAACACCTTTACCGACGTACCGGCCGGAGTTGTTGAAACACTTACAAACCGTGGCCACTATCTGAATATACACTCGGAAGACTATCCCGGTGGAGAAATACGGGGACAGGTTGTACCTGAAGCGAACATCTATTTTTATGCACCGCTTTCCGGGATGAACGAAATTCCACAGAATGCGAGTCAGGCAACAGGTGCTGTTTTGGTTGAATGGTATGCAGAATCAAGCATGATTAATGCAACCGGGTCATTTAGTGGTCTTGGGTCAGATTACGCTGCATCTCACCTGCATACAGGACTTGCCGGCCAAAACGCTGGTGTTGCGGCAGGCCTCACTCCGGATGTTGATGGAGATTCAAGAGGCGGTACCTACTTGCCTGCTGATAATGAATTTACGCTTAACATGGAGCAGGTTGGTCTATTGGTAAGCCGTTCGATGTACGCCAATGTTCATTCTTCAGATTTCGGCGGCGGCGAAATTCGCGGCCAGGTTGTACCACTCGCCCAACATTACTTTACGACCTCGCTGACTGGACTTTCAGAAGTTGAACCTGTCATGACCAATGCTCAGGGCGGACTCGCGTTTGAATTTAGGAACGGAACCTTAACTGCTACCGGAAGTTTCAGCGGGCTTGA
>Ga0136557_1001858_pt1 | contig 12855 bp, 13 predicted proteins | sample AntRauTorckE6832_FD_104796 | JGI IMG/M metagenome (GOLD analysis project Ga0136557, IMG submission 104796) | Saline lake microbial communities from Rauer Islands, Antarctica - Metagenome Torckler E6 #832 | ecosystem: Environmental > Aquatic > Non-marine Saline and Alkaline > Saline | place...
CCTTGCTTGGCGGCATGATGGGCGGTCGTGGTGGCGGTGGCTTTGGCGGTGGTGGTTTTGGCGGCGGCGGAGGCGGCTTCGGTGGTGGCGGTGCCTCTGGTGGCTGGTAATTCCGTCCCGGACTTCGTGAGCTTTGAACCCCAACACCTGACTATGAGAGTCACAGAATCATGACACTACTAAGCAAAAGCGATCAGCAAGCCGTTACCGCTGCCATCAACGACGTGGAACGGGAAACCGACGCCGAACTGGTCACCGTGCTGACGGCCCAGTCCGATAACTACAGCTATATCCCCCTGGTCTGGGCCGGCATATTGGCGTTGCTGGTGCCGGGTATTGTCAATTACTTTGGCGGCTGGGTCGGTGCCGACCTGTTAATGCTGGTCCAGTGGGGCACCTTTATCGCCCTCAGCCTGTTATTCCGGGTGCCGGGCATCAACACCCGTCTGATTCCCCGACAGGTGCGGTACTGGCGCGCCTCCAATCTGGCGCGGCGGCAGTTTCTGGAGCAGAACCTGCACCACACCGAAGGTGGCACTGGCATGCTGATCTTCGTTTCCGAGGCGGAACGCTATGTGGAAATACTGGTGGACCAGGGCATTGCTGACGTTCTGGACAACAGGATGTGGGAAGGCATAGTGGCAGACTTCACTGCCAAAGTGCGCCAGGGCAAGACACGGGAAGGTTTTCTGGATTGCATTGCAGCCTGTGGAGTACTCCTGAAGGATCACTTGCCCGCAACCCACGAGCGCAACGAACTACCTAATCACCTGGTGATCCTGCCCTGAGGCCCGTCAGGCCATATTTTTTCGTTCTTCACGACATTCGTAGGAACCCATTTCGAACTCCCGGCAAATCCATGGACGATTTTCATAGATCGTGCACATGAAGGTTTGCCGGTCCAGGGCAGAGCACCAGCCATCCTCAAGCCTTAACATGGTTTCACCACCCCATTGATCCACCTCAATATGCCGCTGTGGTACGCCTGTGTCAGAAATAATCATGACTTCCAGCCGGCAGCAGCAGGCCTCGCAAGTCGAGCAGGAAATCTCGGAGCTGGTTATATTCTGAACGGGGATTGTCATAGAATGTCATGGCTCAAAAACAGTGGATCCGGGGCACTGCGGCCAGACAGAAGCCAGCAAACCCTGTGATAGAGTGAGCTTAACAGGTCGAATAAGGAGACTGTAATGCCACGCCTAATTTATCGTTCCATCCCGGTTCAGGCGGGTGTCTTGTGAGCTCTCCGTTGGGCGACCTGCGGGGTGCCAGTCAGTTGGTGACGGCGGCGGTAGGCGGTGTGGCGCAAACGGTTGAAGCCATGCACCGTAACATCTCTGGTCTGGCACCGATTGTTGGCCCGTCCCGTGAAGGCCCCACGCGGGGAATTACCGGCCTGGTCTACCGCAGTGTCAGGGGTGTCTCCCAGGCTGCAGGGCTTGGTATTGATGCGGCTCTGAGACAGTTCATGCCGTCGCTGGAATACCCGGGAATTTCCCGCACACGGGAAGCCACATTGGCGATCCTTAACGGGGTGCTGGGTGATTACCTGGTGGCTACTGAAAACCCCCTGGCCATTCCCATGGGTTTCCGTCTGGACGGCCAGACCCTTCAACTTGATCGTGAATCGCTGGCAGCTGTCTTGCCTGATCCTTCGTCCCGTGTACTGATCATGGCCCACGGCGTGTGCATGAACGATCTGATGTGGCAGCGCAATGGCCACAATCACGGAGAAAAACTGGCCCGCTCACTTGGCTATACCCCGTTGTATCTGAACTACAACAGCGGCCGGCACATATCCACCAACGGCCAGGCCTTTGCCGATCTGCTCGAACAGCTGGTCGAGGTTTGGCCGGTGCCGTTGGATGAGCTGGCAATTCTGGGATACAGCATGGGCGGCTTGCTGTCCCGCAGTGCCTGCCATTACGGCAGGGTTGCAGGCCATAGCTGGCCAGACCAATTGGGAAAGCTGATTTTCATTGGCACCCCGCATCACGGTTCACCCCTGGAGCGTGCCGGCAACCGGGTGGACACCTTTGCCGGTGTCAGCCCTTACATCGCCCCCATTGGGCGGCTGGGGAAAATTCGCAGTGCGGGTGTCAAGGATCTGCGGCACGGTAATATTCTGGATCAGGACTGGGAAGCCTTTGATCCCGAGCACCCCCACGACGCCCGGTCGCTAACTAAGCTTCCGGAGGGCACCGAGTGTTTTGCCATCGCTGCAACCGTGAAGTCGCGGCCGGATGATACCGGAACCGCTATCCCCGGCGACGGTCTGGTGCCGGTGAAGAGCGCACTGGGCCAACACCGGGATGCCAGTCGAACATTGCCAATCCCTGCGTCGCAACAGAGCCTGTTTTACGGGCTCAATCACTTTGACCTGCTGGACAGCCAGGACGTCTGCGATCAGCTCCATAACTGGCTAGCCGCTTCCCCTCAGCTTCCATGACGTCAGCCGTTACCCTCCTGGGTGGCGGCGGTTCTGGAGTGCTCCAGTTCGGAATACTGCTCGTACCCTAACTCGTCCAGATGCTGTCGGTAGTCATGTACACTGCCATTCAAGCAACAACCGTCATCAAAAAAGGGTGTCTTCGTGTCCACCAGTGTTCAGATGAACGATATTCAGCTCGCCTATCAAACAGAGTCGGGTACCGTATCGGTGCTCAACAACGCCTCACTTATGGTGCCGCCGGGGGAAACTCTGGCGATTACCGGCCCCTCAGGAAGTGGTAAAACCTCGCTTCTGTTATTGCTGTCTGGCTTGCAGCGCCCGGATAGCGGTGAAATTCTGGTGGGTAACGAGCGCCTGGGCGGTATGGATTCCAACGCCCTGGCGGACTGGCGCAGTGAACACCTTGGCATCATTTTCCAGTCCTTCCATCTGCTGCCGGGGCTGACGGCACTGGGTAATGTCAGCCTGCCCCTTGAAATCGCCGGGCAGGCGAACGCTCGCGAACAGGCGCTGGCAATGCTGGATGCTGTGGGCCTTAGCCATCGACTGCAGCACTATCCGGGGCAACTTTCCGGGGGCGAGCAGCAGCGCGTTGCCATCGCCCGGGCACTGGTTCACCAGCCAAGTCTGCTGCTGGGCGACGAACCCACGGGTAATCTGGACCAGCAAACCGGCGAGAAGGTTCTTTCCCTGCTGTTCGACCTGCACAAAGAAAGCAAATCCACTCTGGTGCTGGTGACTCACGACGAGCGCGTCGCCGAACGTTGTGAGCACCGGGTGCGGATGGAAAGCGGACGCCTTTATGAGATCTGAAAAGACTTCCCGCCCACTGTGGATGCTGAAATTCGCGGTTTCCGATCTGCGGTCACGTATTTCAGCGCTTAAGGTTTTTCTTGCCTGCCTGATTCTTGGCGTCACTCTGGTGGCGGCTACTGCCAGCCTCTATCGGGTGATCGAACAGAGCCTGCTGGCGGATACCCGGGCGCTGCTGGGTGGTGACGTAGAGCTTGATACCAATGAGCCGTTGCCCAATGAGGTACTTGACTGGATTGAGCGCACTGGCAGCTTCTCGCTGGTTCGGGAATTCAATACCCTGGTCAGCAGCGAAGACGGTGAGGGCTTTTTCAGAGCGGAAATACTGATTCCGGATGCCGCCTACCCGCTGTACGGCCAACTTCAACTGATGCCGGACAGGCCCCGCACCGAACTCACCGCCCAGCAAGATGGCCTCTGGGGCGCCATTATCGACCCCATGCTGGCAGAGCGTCTGGGGCAGTCTGTTGGCGATGAAATTCAGATCGGCGCGGCGACCTTCCGCATCACTGGCCTGATTGAGGCCCAGCCGGACCGCAGCCTGAATGCCAATTGGCGTGGCCTGCCCATCATGATTTCGGAACAGGCAGTCGAGGCAACGGAACTGATCCGGCCGGGCAGCCGGGTTGATTTTGAATACCGGGTGCAGACCGATCAGGATTTGAACATCTGGCTGGAAGATTTTGAACAGGCATTTCCCGGTACCAACTGGGATATCACCACCTTCGCAGAGCGCAGTGAACGGATTTCAGAGCGGCTTGATCAGATTGCAACGGCACTGATCCTGATTGCCTTTACCACACTGTTCATCGGCGGCCTGGGCGTTGCCAACAGCATACACGCCTACCTGGACGAAAAGCTGGGCACCATCGCCACGCTGCAGACCCTGGGCCTGCGCCGTAAGCCGCTGGTGGCGATCTATCTGTTACAGATCGGTATCCTGGGCAGCCTGGCCGGGCTGGTTGGCGGCGGAATCGGGCTGGGGTTTGCCGCAGTGGCAATCAGCCTCGCCGGAGATGCCTATGCGCTGTCTGGCCCCAGCGGGGCAGGGGACTGGATTTCCCTGTGGGTGGTACCGCTGCTGCTCAGTTGGCTGTTCGCGGTGCTGACCGCCTATGTCTTCGCACTACCGGCGTTGGCCAGGGCACTGGCAGCCTCGCCTGCCGGGCTTTTTCGGGGGCAGGTTCAGGCCGCCAGCAATGAGCCTCGAAAATGGCGCATAGCCAGCTATCTGTTATTGGCCATTTATATTGGCGCCACTCTGCTCTGGCTGCCTTCCCCACTGCTGGGGTTTTTGTTCCTGCTGGCGGTTGTCCTGCTTTGGGGTTTGCTGGAAGGCATCATCAAGGGGCTTCGGCGGGGCGCCAAAGCGCTGGAGAACAGTGGTTTTGCTGACAGCAACTTTGCCCGGCGACTGGCGTTGGCCAATCTTCACCGGCCAGACTCGCCTCTGCGCGCAACCCTGCTTTCACTGGGCACAGCGCTGACGCTGGTTGTCGCCTGCACTCTGATTGTAGCGACCCTGTTGCGCGCCCTGGAAACCACGATACCGGAGGATTCGCCCGCCCTGATTCTGTATGAGGTATTTCCTGATCAGATGGACGCGGTGGAATCGGGCCTGTCATCCCTGGATGCGTCCAGCAGGGTAGAACTGCTGCCGTTGGTTCGTTCCCGCATGGCGGCCATCAACGGACAGCCGGTAGCAGAAGTTTTTGCGGACGACCCGCGAGCCAGGCGCGAGGCCATGGGGGACGAATACAAACTCACCTACCTGTCCGGCAACCCGGAAGGCCTTGAGCTGGTAGAAGGCAGTTGGTGGTCATCACCCGCACCGGAGGGCGAACCCGCCTTCATGGCCATGGAAGACCGTGAGGCCTATCAGCTGGGCCTGGGCGTGGGCGACCAGCTTGAATTTACCGCCGAGGATCGGGCTATCGCCATTGAAATTCGCGCCATTTACCGGCAGAAAGGCCTGCAGACCCGTTTCTGGTTTGAAGGTGTACTACAGGAAGGCGCGCTGGAAGGCCTGATCGGGCGTTATGTCGGCGCGGTCTATCAAAGCGACACAGCGGCAAAACAATCGCAGCAATGGCTGGCGAACACTATTCCGAACGTGATTACGCTGCGCACTGCAGACTGGCTTGAGACCGCCGGTGCCCTGCTTGGCAAAGCGGCTGCTGGTCTGGCCGCCGTTGCAAGCGTAAGCTTGTTGGCGAGCCTGCTGGTGCTTTCCAGCGTGGTCAGTGTCAGTCGCCGGCGGCAACTTTACGAAGCCAACCTGCTGCACTGCCTGGCGCCCAGGCAGTGCAGCAGGCCATCCGGTTATCCATGTTGCTGGAAACCGGGCTGCTGACATTACTGGCAACCGTCTTCGCCACCGCGCTCGGTTTGCTGATTGCACTGCCGGTGGCGGATCTGGCGTTAAAACTGCCAGCTGCAGATCTTTGGTGGTTGGGCATGCTGGTAGCCGGTGGTGTCAGTGCCCTGGCGCTACTGGGAGGCCTATTGCCAACCCTGCGGGCCATGCGGCTGAACCCGGCGGTGTTATTACGGGATAGCTGAGCCGGGCCTCAAGCCGGTTCAGCCATAAACAACAAAAACCAGAAGGTTTCCCGGTGTCTTTAATTCAAAAAGCCATTGTCGCTTCATTTCTGGGTATTGCCCTGACCAGCGCCGGATGCGATTCCCGTCCCGGCTTATCATCGGAAGACAACAGCGCCGGGCACAGCGCACCGACGACCAGTACCGGGGACGCCAACCGGCAAGTGCTGGCGCAAAGGCCGTTCGATAATCGCGATGACTTTGACAATGCCCGCCGTGGGCTTATTGCCCAGGATCCGCAGTTGGTGGTCAGCCATCCCGATGGCAGTGACATCTGGAATATGCCGGCCTACGGATTTATCGATGAAGACGGTGAGAATGCGCCTGCCTCGGTGAATCCCAGCCTCTGGCGGCAGGCTGCCCTGAACAACATCCACGGATTGTTCGAGGTGACCGACGGGCTCTATCAGATTCGCGGCTACGACCTGGCCAATATGTCGATCATCGAAGGCGATACCGGGTGGATTCTGGTTGATCCACTGACTGCACGGGAAACCGCCAGCAAAGCCTTTCTGTTTGCCAGGGAACACCTCGGGAACAAGCCGGTGAAAGCGATTCTGTTCACCCACAGCCACATTGACCACTTCGGAGGCGTGCAGGGCATTCTTCAGCATTTGTCTGCAGAGGAAAGGGCCAACCTGCGAATCATCGCGCCCCAGGGATTCGGGGAAGAAGCCACCAGCGAAAACATCATTGCCGGGCCGGCCATGACCCGGCGTGCCACCTACATGTACGGCAAGCGCCTTGCGCGGGATGAACGGGGCCACGTGGGAACAGGGCTGGGAAAAGAACCCGCCTTCGGCACCTTTGGTTTTGCCCCACCCACGGAATTGATCCGCGAGACGGGCACGGAACTGACGGTGGACGGCGTGAAGATGGAATTCCAGATCGTATCCGGTTCCGAAGCGCCGGCCGAGTTTACCTTCTACCTGCCGGAGAAAAGGGCTTTCTGCGGCGCCGAACTGGTCAGCCGTAATATGCACAACCTTTACACCCTGCGTGGGGCCAAGGTGCGCGATGCACGGATCTGGAGCGGTTTTATCGAAGAAGCGAGAACCCGCTTCGCGGACGCCGATGTGTATTTCGGCAGCCACCATTGGCCGTTGTGGGGGCAGCAGAAGATTCAGGACTTCCTGGCCAAACAGCGCGATACCTACAAATACATTCACGACCAGGCCGTGCGCCTGATGAATCAGGGCGCGACGCCCCGGGAAATTGCTGAAAACCTGCAACTGCCCCCGGCGCTGACCGAGGATTTCCACAATCAGGGCTATTACGGCACCGTGTCCCATAACGCCAAGGCGGTGTACCAGCATTACATGGGGTGGTTTACCGGTAACCCGGCTGAACTCAACCCGCTGCCTGAGAGTGAGTCTGCAACACGGTACGTGCGCATGATGGGAGGTGCGGAAAAGATTATGAAAACCGCCCGGCAGGACTTCGAGGCGGCGGCCGATATGAACGCGGTTGAGGGCCGAAAAACCTACCGTTGGCTTGCGGAGCTGTTGAACCAGGTGGTCTTCGCCGAGCCGGATAACGACCCTGCCAAAGGGCTGCTGGCCAGAGTTTACGACCAGCTGGGTTACCAGGCAGAGTCGGCACCCTGGCGGGATTTTTATCTGACCGGCGCCTACGAACTAAGGCACGGCTCGCCTGAGGAGGGCATCGAGCCCGCGGTCATGCGCGATGTGCTGCTCAATACCCCGGTGGCGCTGTTTTTCGACAGCATGGCCGTGCGCCTGAACGCCGACGATGCGCAGGGGAAGAGCATGACCATCAAGATCACCTTCACCGACCTTCAGGAAAGCTACCTGCTGACTTTGCAGAATTCGGTGTTACACAACCGGCTGACCCGCGAGGATGCGCCAGCCGACGCCACCCTGAGGGTCACAAGGCCGCTGTTCATTGACCTTCTGATCGGCCGGGCCGGGCTCAAGGAACTGCTGTTCAGCGACGATATCGGTTTTGCAGGAAGCCGGCTCGATCTGATCGGTTTTTTCAGCATGCTGGATAAGCCGGAGGGCCGCTTTAATATCGTGGCGCCCTGAAACCGCCCCCGTCGGGGTGGCCATCTGCATTCCCCGAACCGCTTACCAGGAGACCGAGCTGTTCGGGCCACGCTTTATAATCGGGGTTTCGCCTTCCCAGATCGCCAGGCCCTCACGCAGATCGGTCAGGCTAAGCTGGAAAAAATACTCAACCTGCTGTTCTTTGCCCGCCCTGTGGTTGCGCTGAAGAATCTTGCCGGAAAGGCTCAGTTCCGGGGCCTTCAGGGTGCCCGTTTGCTGAACGGTCGACTGATCAAACTCGGCAGACTCGCGAAGCTCCCTGGCGCGCTGGCTCATCTCGTCCTCAGCGCCATCCAGGCCCACGGCCGTGGTGGTGATCACCTTGCCTGAGCGCAGCATGGAAACACGGATTTTCTTGACCAGCTGATCTGTGTCTATGCGCTGCATGGTGTCGTTGGTCATACGGCTGATTGCCATGATGTAGCGACCCCCGCCAGGCTTGTCGACAGCGCCGCTGGCCAGCATGTCTTCCACTGCCTCGGTGGCCGCCCGTTCAAAGTCCCGGTAATCCAGGGTCATGGTGACCGGGCCATCATCCGCGGCCGGATCGATATAACGGGCCTGGCTGGCACAGCCTGCAAGCAGGACCAGCAGGGTGAGGAGGGCTAAGGTGTTTCTGATCATGGTGTTCCTTCCTTATCCGGGTTCACGAAGGTGGATCTGGTAACTGACAACATCCGTGTGTGGTGCTGTCGCGGAAAAATAACGGGTCTGGCCGGGCAGCACGCTGACGTTGCGATAGCTTTCGCCCACGCCTTTTACCGTCTGTCCCTGGGCATCAAACCAGGTGACCTTCCAGGCCATCTGGGCCCGGGAGGTGGCCTTGACGGCAAACTGGATATGCAGCAGTGAGCCTCCGTCCGTCTGCTCCAGCTGTTTTTCGATCAGCTCGGTCACCTCCATGCTGTACTGAACTTCCGGGTCAACCAGAAGCTTTTCCCTTTCCTGCGGGCTTTCTGACACTGGTGTCTGGGCACAGGCAGCAAGGCCAAGCCCTAGAATAAGCAGGATAACTATTCTGACAGATCTGATCGGCATCATGGTTCATTTTCCTTTTGAATCAGCTGAAACGGGGTTGTTGGTGGAGTCCGGAAGGTAAACCAGACTGGCCGGTTGCTTTCCCTGTAAATCGATGGTTACCACGGTTGCGGGGGCCATCGCCGTAGGGCGTTTAACATAGATCAGGGTGAACGGCTGGTCAGGCACCTGCAGGGTACCCAGCGGGCGTCCGTTGCTCTGGCCAAGCGTCATCACACCGCTTTGCGGTCGGTCCAGGCGGACAGCCTGCCAGTGATTGGGTAAAGCCTGCCAGCGCCGCAGGTCGGCCTGGGTAGTGGCAAGGCTGAATATGGCTGCACCAAGTTGGCCAAGGGGGCCAAGGTGCTCGGCGGCCTGAGTCTGAATTATGGCTTTAAACGTAGCTGAGGCAATAGCCCGGGCCAGAACGCCCGGGAAGCGTTCCTGCACTTCGGTGTTGATAACGCTGCCCATGGTCGAGATTTGCTCGGTTTCGACGACGCTTCCTGAGTCTACTGATACTTGCAGGTGGCCGGGTACGGCCGGGCGGGGTGCGTAACGGGGCAGTGCAACGGAGAAATACAGGGGCCCCCGACCGCCGGTGGCAATAAACAATGGTACATCGATACGGCTCTCTTCAAGCACAGGTCCCAGGCCGTTTTCATAAACAATCCATACCTGGGGTGCCAGGTCCGCCCGGTTGCGCTTTCCGGAAGCCAGGTCCGAGGCGAGGGCGGCATCCTTCGCCAGCACGGTGCTGTAGTTTTCCATCTCGGCCACCCGTTTCAGCGATATCGCTGCGCGCTCAAGATCGGAACCGTCAATGGCATTGGCCAGAAAATACAGACCGTGAAGGTACGTGCTTACGGGCACGATGAATTCCGGAAAGACCGACCAGCCAGAAACAGGCGGGTACTGGTTAGCCACCGCTTTTTGCAGCTGGTTGCTGTTCAGGCTTTTCTGAACCAGGGCTGCGCGATTGCTCCCGGAGCTTGCCGCCTCGGCTGCAAGAGCGTCCTGCTGGGCGGCGATCTCGGCGCTGAAATAGTCTACCGCCCGCCGCGTTCTGTCATCAGCGCGATTGAATTCAATCCGGGCATCGTCGGGCGCGCCGTCGGCCAGAAAAGCCAGAGCCTTATAGGTGTTTACCAATACGGCCTCAGACATCAGCGGCTGGTATTTACGCTGGGCATCATTAACCAGAAGGGCCCTGAAAGTGTCCCCGGTTTGCCGCGCCACCGACGCAACATCGAGATCCTTCATTCCTTCTTCGGCCAGGTCATAGCTGGCCACGGCCTGCGCGTTTCGCCCTTGCAGACGGTATATCTCTGCCTGGTGCAGCAGTTGAAGCAGATATTTGTCAGGGTCGATGGGCCGTTTGCCAGAGCCTTTGATCTTTACGCTGTCCAGCGCAGAGTCAAAGTGGCCCTGAGCGTAGGCGGAGTTGAACGATGCCATCTGGTCCCGCTGCTGGAACGAAGAACAGCCGGATAAAAACAGTACACAAAGCAGAATCAGCTTGTTGAAGGCAGATTACCTCCCAGCATGTTTTCGACCACTGCTGCGTTATAGAAAGCTTCCACCGACTGTATTTGGTTGTTCCGGACACGAAACCAGAGTGCAAGCCGCACATCACCGATCGGTTCGAAGTAAGTCCGGTAATCCAGGATGGCAAATACGTGCTCTCCGTCTGCACTGAGCTGCCGTAGAATCAGGTCTTTCTGAATGGCAACCATGCCGAACTGGTAGTTCAGCATGTCATCCCGGCTGAGGAAGCGCATATTAGGGCCCACATATTCAAACCCTTCCTCCGTCAGTAAGGCCTTTGCCTCGTCCAGTCGCTGGGCATGGATATCGGCAATGAACTGCGCCACGATGTCCTTGGGTTGCATTAATGGACTCCATTTCTGAATCAAGGAATTTAATGCGGAATAGTACGAGTATCTGCAATAAAAAGATGCCTGCTACGTCATCTGTATAACAGAAAACGCCACAGAATAAATCCGTGAGGAACCGATGCGCACGTTTGGCGCCTTCAAGCCGCTTGCCCACAAAAAGGAATGGAGGAATCCTGACGGAGCACCCAGTTCACGCTTTGCGCTGTTTAAATTTGTAAATGCCCGGGGCTGATGTGGCTTGGTGCGTAAGCACAGTGATTCAGAAAAGCGTGATAAAGGAAACGTAAAACAACGCCTTGAGCGCTTTTCGAGGTTGTAACGTTTGTTAGCATCTCGTACGCCTTTGTAAGTGCCAATTTGTTGGCGAATTTTCTCTGGAAATTCTGCGCTGCTCAGCAAATAACCCAAATTTGACGCGGTATGATTCGCCCGAATTCGTCAATAATTTGGTGCGAAACTGTGGCATATTGCGGCAAAAAATTATCGAAGCACGGACTGCTGATCTCATCTACGCTGGTCCTGCTCTCGGGCTGTGGTATGGAAAGCGCCTCGGAAAGCAGCAACGCGGCGGTGCAAAACCAGAGTTCAGCGGAACCGACGGTCGAAATCGCGGGCGCCGCGATGAAAGGCGTTATCCGCCAGGGGCTGGTTACTGCAACACGGCTGATCGCCGATGTGGATGGCTACTACGTGCCGCAACGGTTGGCGGCAAAACCCGTGTTGACTGGCGAAGATGGCAGTTACGAATTCAAACTCCGGGGTAAAGCAGATGGCTGGGCGCTGGTAGAATTGGGCGCAGACAGCGGAACCCGAATGATCTGCGACGTTGTGCCGAGTTGCCAGCGTGCCGGCTTCGCGCCGGTTGCCTTCGGCGAGCCTATGGGCCTGGACAGCAGTTTCAGTCTGCGGGGCGCAGCGGACCTTACTCTGGGTAATGCCAATCTGACGCCGCTGACACATCTGGCCATTACGCTGGCTGAGCGCAGCAGTAGCGGGCTTTCTCCCGAAGCTCTCGCCAGTGCCTATGCCCGGGTCGAGAGTTGGTTCGATCTGGCGAACGGCGCCATGCTGCTTGCTCCGCCGGACCTGACCCGGCTTGACTCCATGGTCGATGTCACCGCTGACGCATTGCAAGTGGCTATTGCCAACGCTGCCTTTCTGGCCCTGGTAAACGACGATGCCCGATGGAACAGCATTTCCGATGTGATCACCGACGTAACCAGCCAGGTCAGTAACACCGGCCAGCTAAGCGTCCTTGGCGATGGAACCAATGTCGCGCTGTCCGATATTGTTGCCGCTGCTGCCTTGCTGGCGTCGGATCTTCAGGGGGCCATTGAACAGAGTGTTATCGTTCAGAAGCTGGTCGTGGTTGAGTACCGCTATGTGCAGCGATTCAAGAGCATTGCCGACGTCTATGAAGAAAACGATACCAGCATCCCGGAAACCAGTGACACTGAGAATACGGCTCCAACCCCGGAAGAGCCGGTCGACACAGAACAGGAAGAGACTGCGGACACCGGCACCGATGAGCCTGCTTCGACAGACGGTGTTCCGGCCAACGCCGCCTTGTTGGGCTGGACCGCTCCGCTAACCCGCGAGAACGGCGAGAGCCTTGCCATGAGTGAAATTGCGGGCTTCGAAGTCGTCTATGGCCTGAGCTCCACGACTCTTGACCAGAGCCTGGCAATCGGCGATTCGTCAGTGGATGAGCTGTTGGTGGATGAACTTGCGGAAGGTACCTGGTACTTCGCCATTCGTACACTGGATACCGATGGCAACAGAAGCAAGCTTTCGGATGTCGTTTCCAAGCAGATCTGAGCCACTCACCTGGTGTCAGATGTAATCACCGACTTCACCGTGCTCACGCTGGGGATGAGCAGCAAAAATGTCAGTCTCTGTTTCGGTTTCTTTAAAGACCAAGGAACCGATGTTCACATTTAAGCGTCTCTGAATTGTGCGTCAATTTCGGCTCTATAAATGTGTAATATCAGGAGATTAACCATGA
>Ga0136557_1001860_pt1 | contig 12849 bp, 8 predicted proteins | sample AntRauTorckE6832_FD_104796 | JGI IMG/M metagenome (GOLD analysis project Ga0136557, IMG submission 104796) | Saline lake microbial communities from Rauer Islands, Antarctica - Metagenome Torckler E6 #832 | ecosystem: Environmental > Aquatic > Non-marine Saline and Alkaline > Saline | place...
TCGAACAAAAAAAACTCGAGGCGATTTATAACGACATGAGCTTGGTTTGCAATACAATTACTTCTTCAAAAGAGCTTGATCTGTTTTTGAAAAGTCCGATTATCAAGCAGGACAAAAAACACAACGCTCTGAAGGAAATATTTGGCAAAAAAATTGACGAAATCTCAAATACTTTTTTTGAGATTATTATCCGTAAGGGCAGGGAAGACCTGATTTTTGGTATCTCAAACGCATTTATCGAAGCATATAAGAAGCATCAGGGCATAATTGATGTTGAAGTTACATCTGCTCTGGATATGTCTGATAAAGAGATAGAAAGTTTGAAAAAAGCCCTTGAGAAGAAAACCGGGAAAACGGTTCTGCTCTCAAGTAAAGTTGATTCTTCTCTCATAGGCGGAATTACAATTAAAATTGATGATACCGTCACCGATGGCTCTGTTAAGCATAAGCTTGATAATCTTGAAGAGCTGTTCTACAACAACGCAGTCTAATTAATATCACGAACGTTTTTAAAGGAAATACATAATGAGTCAAGTAAGACCCGACGAAGTTTCTGCAATCTTACGTAAACAACTCTCCGGTTTAGAAAAAGAATCGGATACATACGATGTTGGAACCGTATTGGAGGTGGGTGATGGAATTGCCCGTGTTTACGGATTATCTAAGGTACAGGCCGGTGAGCTTGTAGTACTTCCCGATTCAAAGGATGGACACGGAGATCCTATCGAAGGAATGGTACTTAACCTTGAAGAGGATAATGTTGGTATCGTACTTTTCGGTTCATCTTCTTCTGTTGAAGAAGGCGACATTGTAAAGCGTACCGAAAATATCGCCTCTATCCCGGTTGGTGAAGGGCTTCTCGGACGTGTTATCAACTCTCTTGGTGAGCCCATTGATGGTAAGGGACCCATTTCCGGAGATACGTTTCGTTTTCCAATTGAGCGTAAAGCACCCGGTGTAATTTATCGTCAACCTGTAGATGAGCCGCTTCAAACCGGAATCAAGTCAATTGACTCTATGATTCCTATCGGACGTGGACAGCGTGAGTTGATTATTGGAGACAGACAGTCTGGTAAAACTTCTATCGCTGTTGATACCATTTTGAACCAGATTGACACGCACGAAACAGACGCTCCTGTATATTGTATTTATGTCGCTATTGGACAAAAGGGTTCTACGGTAGCTAACGTTGTAAAAACACTTGAAGATAACGGAGCAATGGATTACACCGTTGTAATTTCCGCGTCTGCTTCCGCATCTGCACCTGAACAGTTTATCGCTCCTTTTGCCGGCGCCGCCGTTGGTGAATTTTTCCGCGATACCGGTCGTCACGCACTTGTAGTTTTTGATGATTTGTCAAAACAGGCTGTAGCATATCGTGAGGTTTCTCTCCTGCTTCGTCGTCCTCCGGGCCGTGAAGCTTATCCCGGTGATGTATTTTATCTCCACAGTCGTCTTCTTGAGCGCGCCGCAAAAATTACGCAGGATGACAGGGTTGCCAAAGACATGAACGATGTTCCCGAGTCACTTATCCCAATGTTAAAAGGAGGAGGCTCATTAACAGCGCTCCCGATTATTGAAACTCAGGCTGGTGACGTTTCCGCCTATATTCCAACAAACGTAATTTCTATTACTGACGGTCAGATATTCCTCGACACCGACTTGTTTAACTCAGGTGTACGTCCGGCTATTGACGTTGGTATCTCAGTATCTCGTGTGGGTGGTTCCGCGCAGGTTAAATCAATGAAGAAACTTTCAGGTACACTCAAGCTTGATCTTGCTCAGTACCGTGAACTTGAGGCTTTTGCTAAGTTCGGTTCTGATCTTGATCCTTCAACACAGCGTCAATTGAGCCGTGGTGAGCGTTCTGTTGAGTTACTGAAACAGGGACTCAACCAACCATTGTCAGTTGACAAACAGATTGCTGTTCTTCTTGTGAATAATGAAGGATTGCTTGATAAACTTGGCGTTAATCAGATTCGTGAGTTTGAGAAAGAATTTTTGGAGTCAGTTTCCATGAAATTCAGTGATGAGATGTTGGGACTCAGAAATTCAGGTAAACTTGATGATGATCTGCGTGGAAAACTGCTTGAAGAAGCTAAGCGCCTGATCAACCAGAAAATCTCTACAGAAGAATAAGAGTAACTGCATAGCATCAAAACGCACATTCATCGATGGCAAACTTAAAAGACATACGCAGCCGAATCAGTTCGGTACAAAATACGCAGCAGATTACATCTGCCATGAAGATGGTGGCTGCCGCGAAGTTGCGTAAGGCACAGCAGAGGATGGAAAACACCCGTCCGTACGCTAAGAAATTATCAGGAACGGTTTCCAATCTGGCTCAGTCAAATGATCACGGTAATGTGTTCATGACCCAAAAAGAGTCAATTGAGTCAGTTCTGTTAATTGTTGTCGGATCTGATCGCGGACTTTGTGGTGGTTTTAACAATAATCTCTTTAAGGAGATAGACCAGCATATCAGTTCTGAATTGTCAGATATCAAATCAGCCGGTAATCTGACACTTGTGTGTGTTGGTCGTAAGGCGCATGAATACTATAAGAAGCGCGGATACAATCTCGTTGGCAATTATTCCGGTTTTTTCGATGATCTGAAGTATGAGCGTATTTCAAGCCTCATGAAAGAAGTTCGTCACGATTTCTCTCATGGATTATTTGACAGAGTGGAAGTTGCTTTCAATGAATTTAAGTCCATTATAGCTCAGAATCGTGTTATCAAAACAGTTCTTCCTGTTCAAACCAGTGAAGTTTCTGAAGAAGATGTACCGAATGTTGACTATATATTTGAGCCCGATGTAGCTTCTATCCTTGATGCTATCATACCACAATTTATTGATCTTATCGTTTGGCAGGCAATTCTTGAGTCTAATGCTTCAGAGCAGGGTGCACGAATGGCCGCGATGGATAACGCAACCGAAAACGCCAAGGAGATTGTTAAAGATCTTAAGCTTGATTACAACAAAGCTCGACAGGCAGCTATTACAACTGAAATCTCAGAAATTGTATCCGGTGCAGAAGCTTTAAAAGAAAAGTAGCATTTTTATTGATGGCGTTGTATATTTGCAACCGCCGATTGGAGAGTTGGCAGAGTGGTCGAATGCGGCGGTCTTGAAAACCGTTGAGGCGCAAGTCTCCGGGGGTTCGAATCCCTCACTCTCCGCAACAAAAAAGCCCCGCATCCGTTGGGGCTTTTTTAGTTTATAGTAGAAATATAAGTCTCTTTTTATGATATCAGCCTATCTACGAAAATTTGTAACGGCAGCGGTTATTCTTATTTCTTTCATTCCCGCCCGTTTTATTGCAGCTCAGGACACAATGTATGTGAGTTTACAAGAGTTTGTGCAACTCGGCATTGAGCGTTCTAATCAGTTGAAATCATCGGAAGCCAAATGGCAGCAAGCAATTCAAAAAGCTGAGAAAATAGGAAAGCAGCGCTATTTGCCGACTTTTAGTATTACCACCAATCATGGGTTAGTGCCCGGTGTGAAAAGCAATAGTGATCTCCCTAAAAGCGAATGGCATTTAGATCCCAATCTTGAAAATGACTGGAGTAACTGGAGTATATTTACACAAGCCGATTTAAAAGCTGTTCAGCCACTCTTTACATGGGGTGCTCTCTCAAGTGCTTCGAAGGCTGCCAATGCAGGTGCTGATGCCGCTGAATATCAATTTCAGATGGATGAAGCTGAGTTGATGTACAATCTGTTTCAAATATATCAATCGAGGTTATTAGCGGATAATCTCAAAGGCTTGGTTGTAGAAGCGAAAGAAACGTTCAGACAAGCTGAAAAACGAATTGAGAAAATGTACGACCAGGGTGATCTTGAAACCAAGGATTTCTTTCAGTTCCGTATATCAAAGGAAAAGTTTCTGATCCAAATTGAGGAAGTAGAACAGAATTTAAAATTTATCAAACGCTCGTGGCAACTTGCGCTCGATGAAGACACAACTGTTACAGTTCTGCCCAAAGGAGAAGATTTTTCAATCATTGAACCTGAAACCTTCGATGCAACCTATTTTGAACAGGCGGCAACTATGCAGCGGAACGAGATTAAAGCTCTTGACGCTTCTATAACAGCCGCGAAAGAGGGAGTTTGGGCTGAGAAAGCACAAATGCTTCCACTAGTTTATTTCGGTTTTGGCGGAGAATACGTGAGTACGCCTCGTCCCGCGCAAAACCAACCCTTGTTAGGTGACAGATACAATTACCTGAATTTGGTTTACTCGTTTGGAATTCGGCAAAATTTGAACTTCTGGGTGCAGAAAGAACAAATTGATATGAGGCAATATCAGCTAAGGGAAGCTCAGCACGGGATTACAGCGGTCAGGCAGGGCGTGATTCTGGAAGTGAGGAATGATTATAAAAACTATATGGTGAACAGAACAAAAGCCAAACAAATTGAAAAAGCATTTGTACTTTCTAAGGAATGGCTCAGAACCGAGCAAATTGATTATGATTTAGGTTTGGGGGATGTTGAGAATGTTGTCGACGCCACAAAGACCAGCCTTGAACTGGAGGCAGAGTTTAATGAGGCTGTCTATCAGAACAATATTAAGCTTGGGAAACTGTTACATTCATCAGGAATTTTATCCTCGTTCATATTCAATCAATAGATATTATGATTAAGGCAATTTTACTTTCTATAGCGATATTAATGAGCAGTATATCCTTAGCTCATTCGCAGGTAACACCTGAAACCAAAGCCGAGCAGCAGATTTTGACAATGTTAAAAGAGCGCGACGCTGATGTGAAAGAGGTGATGGGCCCAAAAGGTACCGAGTACACCGAAGAGCAAAAAAGCCAGCTGAAAGAGCTGATTAACGGTATTATCTTTTTTGAAAATCTGGCTGAGATCGCTCTCCAGGAAACATTTCATGAAATTTCCCCTGAAAAAAGAGAAGAGTTTATCAATCTGTTTGCCAGTATTATTCGCGACCAGTCTCTTGCAAAGCTTGATATTTATCGCGCAGACGTAATCTACAATACCGTTGATGTGCATGGTGATTCAGCTTATGTTAAAACAACCGCATCTCTTGAGAACGTCACAACACCGGTCTCATACGAAATGCTGAAAGTAAACGGAGATTGGATGATTGGCGACATGATTATTGATGACGTCTCTACGGCTGAATCTTATCAGCGTTCATTTCAGAGAATCATAAATCGTAATGGATTTGACGCCCTGCTCGGTAGTCTGAGGAAACGGGCTGAACGCTCATAAAAAACGAAATGAGTCTTAAGAATTTTTGAAAGCCGAGTTGCTTAACTGTGAGTCGGCTTTTCTTTTTTTTAAATCCGGATTATTAAATCTCGCAGCTTTCTTTTCTTCTCGTATCGGTGATAGAAGTGGTTTTCCAGTTTCCCGCTTCATCTTTCATCATAATAAAAACATTCACCCCGCAGTGTGAAAACGTATCACCTACATAAAACTGATAGGGTACCCAGACTGATGCCATCATTCCGTCTGATTGAATAATGATATTCTCAGTGTTAATCCGTTCATCGAGCTGAGAACCGCTGTGGTTGCCAATACTATTTACGAAATCATCTAAGGTTGAGGCATCCCGGTAGCTCAGATTTTCAACAGGTCCTGAGATGGTAGCCAGATAAGGATTCTCAATGAAAGTGCTGCGAAGAAGTGTGGTGTCCTGAGCGCGCATACTGTCAAATAATGTGACAATGGGCGCAAGGATGTTATCCCGCTCAAATTCGTTTTTATTATCATTATTCTGCCCAAATATTGATAATTGACCTGAAATCAGCAGTATTAAAAGGAATAGAAGAGTTTTGAATAATTTCATCATGGATACCTGCTTATTGTTTGAATTGTCCTTATCCCGAATTTGTATTCGGTTCCTGCTGGTTAAGGTTTCGAGCGTTTTTAGCTGTTAACAGCTTTGTCAATTCGATTAATCAAGGCCGGGGCAAGCGGGTGACGATCTCTTTCAAATTGTTCGATAAATACGTTTTCAATTCCCCGGATGTCTGCTGAGCGAAACAGATCGTAAAGAGAATTTGCAAGTACGTCAAATCCTGCCAGGTGAATTAGATTTTTAATATCAGAAGGCCGTGCCTCAATTTTTATATACAGGGATGATGATTGATCTTTTTCCCCTTCATCATCAAAATTCCCGTTCCACCAGTGAATATCAGCATCGGGTTTGTAGTGAGAGTAGCGCATTCCCGGTGTGTTTGCCTCGTTTTTCTCTGATTCTGAAACCTTGTCTGTAACTAATACATCCAGAGTTTTTTTGAGCATATCTTCGGTGATAAGTCCCGGTCTGAGGATACGTACAGTGTTGTTATCCAATATTTCTAATACAGTGGATTCAAGGCCTCCAAAACATGGTCCGCCGTCAAGCACGGGGACTTTGCAATTGAAGTCGTTCGTAACATGTTCTGCTTTGGTCGGACTTGGCCTGCCGCTGATGTTAGCGCTCGGAGCGACTAACGGGCCGGTTTGGTCGATGAGCTGAAGCGCGAGCGGATGATTGGGCATACGCACCGCTACTGTTGGAAGTCCCGCCGTTATTCTGTCTAACACGGTTGCTCTTTTTGGAAAAACGATGGAAACAGGTCCGGGCCAAAAATGATCGATGATGGCGTTTGTTAAATCAGATTGTTTTACTGCTAACAGATCAAGTTGTTCGCGGGTTGAAACATGGACAATGAGTGGATTATCGTTTGGCCTGCCTTTAAGCGAAAATATTTGATCGATCGCCTCCGGATGATCCCACCTTGCGCCAAGTCCATACACGGTTTCAGTGGGGAAAGCGACAACGTTTCCTTTATTCAGCAAATTAGCCGCTTCAGATAAGTTCATGTGCTGTAATTGATTCGTTAAACAATTTTTTCAGGAAAAATTTGGCGGCTTCAAGATCAGGAATTTCTTTTATCATAAACCGGACCACATGTTCTTTTTGAATGAGCTGAAGACGGTCTCCCGCATTCTTCTGAACTTCCTCAAAGAGTTCTTTAAATCGTCCGTCTTCGTAGAATTTTTGTCCGCTCTCCTTTTTATTGGACGGGCATTGCAGCCACATTCTGTCAGCGCGGATGGTAACCTTCTCAATGTATCGTGAAGACGCGTAGAGCCTGATTCTGGCCACAGTTATTAAGTTTTTTACTGATTTAGGGAGCGGCCCAAATCTGTCTTTTACTTCTTCGACCCATTCATCAATTTCCAGATCTGTTTTAGCGCGGGCGATGCGACGGTAGAGATTAAGTCTTTCAACATCATCCTCCACATAATCATTATTTATAATCGCTTCCAGATCGATCTCAATAACGGTGTCAGGCGTTTCTTCCGGAGTTTTTACATCATCAAATACACCGCTGTACTCTGTTTCTTTGAGCTCTTTAATAGCGTCATTCAGGATTTTGTTGTAGAGATCAAATCCCAATTCGTTTATAAATCCGCTTTGTTCGGCACCTAAAACATCACCGGCGCCACGAATGTCAAGATCTCTCATGGCTATGTTAAACCCAGAACCCAAATCGGAGTATTCTTCAAGCGCCATAAGGCGTTTTCTGGAATGAACGCTGAGGTCTTCGAAGGGGGGAGTTATCAAATAACAAAATGCTTTTCGGTTCGATCTACCCACACGTCCACGCAATTGATGGAGCTCGGCCAGTCCAAAGTTTTGAGCGTGATTAATGATAATGGTGTTGGCGTTTGAGATATCGATGCCGTTTTCAACAATATTGGTTGAGACAAGTACATCAAATTTATGATGATAAAAATCGCCGATAATTTTCTCTAACTCTTTGCCCGACATCTGCCCGTGCGCCGAGCGAATACGAACATTGGGAACAACTTTGCGGATCATCTCCGTAAATACCGACATGTTTTGCACGCGGTTGTGGATGAAGAATACTTGTCCGCCACGGGCCACTTCCTGCATGATAGCGTCTCGAATTATCTCTTCATTAAAGCTGTGAATCTCCGTCAGAACCGGCTGTCGGTTGGGAGGCGGCGTGTTGATGGTAGAAAGGTCACGTGCGCCCATGAGCGACATGTGAAGCGTTCTCGGGATGGGCGTAGCTGAGAGTGTGAGCACATCGACCGTGGCACGATATTGCTTTAACCGTTCTTTTATAGAAACGCCAAAGCGCTGCTCTTCATCAATCACCATTAATCCCAGATCACGGAATTTTATGTCTTTGGATGTAATTCGGTGAGTTCCGATTAAAACATCAATTTTACCTTTCTTTGTGTCTTCAATAATTGTTTTTTGCTCTTTTGTTGATCTGAATCGGCTGATGACATCCACACGCACGGGAAAATTCTTCATTCTCTCGCTGAAGGTTTTAAAATGCTGATCAGCCAGAATGGTGGTTGGAACAAGCACAGCAACTTGTTTTCCATCGTTTACAGCTTTAAAGGCGGCTCGTATTGCCACTTCTGTCTTGCCAAATCCCACATCACCACACACCAGCCTGTCCATTGGAAAATCGGCCATCATGTCGGTTTTAACGGCGTCAATGGTTTTCATCTGATCGGGCGTTTCCTCGAACATGAACGAGGCTTCGAGTTCAGTCTGCCATTTGGTATCGGGCGAGAATTGAAACGCTTCCTGTGATTTTCGCTTGGCGTAGAGTTCAATCAAATCACGGGCTATGTCTTTTAACTTGCTCTTCGTTTTTGACTTTTTCCGAGCCCATTCGCCGCTTCCCAATTTAGTGACTTTGGGAGCAACACCATCTTTCCCGGAATATTTCTGAAGCTTGTGCAGGCTCGAAACGTTTACAAAAAGGGTAGAGCCTGCCTGATATTCGAGCATCACCGATTCCTGCATCACGTCTTTTACCTTGATGCGTCGGAATCCATTGAATTTCCCGATTCCGTAATCGACATGCACAACATAATCGCCCACATTCAAATCCTGAATCTCCTTCATTGATAATCCACCGCGTTTGTGGGAGACTTTCTGTTTGCTCTTGGGACGATGGTAGCGATTGAAAATCTGATGATCGGTGTAAACCGCTAAACCGGCTTCGTGAAGCTGAAACCCTTCGTGAAGTGTGGCGAGTTGGAGTGAGTATCGCGCTGCGGGACCAGGTTCTCCGAGTAGTTCTTCAAAACGATCTTTCTGCGCCTCATTATCACACAAAATCACCGTATCGTAACTCTGTTTTGACATAAGACCGAGGTTTTCGCGGAGTAGTTTCACCGAAGCGTTCATCTCGGGCTGAGGAGAAGCGTTCAAAGTAACAACCTGTTCGTCAGAGAATGCGGCATCGGTTAATCCCTGAAAGATAACAGCTTTATCACTGAGATAATTATTCAGCTGATCGCATGTAAAGAAAAACTCATCCGGATGCTTTAGATCATCGTCCTCTTTCTGATTCTCAAATCGTTTGGTTGCTTCAGCCAGCAAATCATCCATTGACTGTCGAATAAACGTCTCATTTTGCAAATAGAGAGTTGGTTGTTTCGGCAGATAAGAAAACAGCGGTTTGGCGTCAGCATTGACCAATCCCTCAACATTGGGCACAAGTCGGGTAACATCAAGGAAAGCGACTGAGCGCTGACTGTCGGGGTCAAACTCGCGAATAGAGTCGATTTCATCTCCCCAGAATTCAATTCGCACAGGATACTGAGAATTAAACGGGTAGATATCCAAAATTCCGCCACGCTGAGAAAACTCTCCGGGCGCTTCCACAAACGATTCTCTGTTGTAACCCAGATCTATAATCTGATCGATTAGATCCTCGAGCGGAAACTGAGTGGCTTTTTTGATAGTTAGCGTTTGTTTCTGAAAATCCTCCGGACTTGGGACATTGTAAAACAACGCATCAGCAGATGTTACAATGATACCGCCTTTTGCCTGTGAAATCTGACCTAACACTTCAGAGCGCTCTACCAACGCGGAAGTTTCGTGAAGCTGCGTTTTGTCGTACGGATGTTGGAAAGTAGGAGGAAAGAAGTACACTTGTTCTGAGCCGAGCTCCTTTAGATCGGCTTCAAAAAATCGAGCGGATTCAAAATCGGGTAACACGCAAACGGTAAATTTATCATCGGGAGCTATGCCATTTATGAGAACAGAAGGGAGAGATCCTGCAAACTGTTTCAGCTGAATATGCTTGTTTGATTGAACAAGACCGGAAATGCGTTCTGTTGGGAGATGATGTAAGCAGGTGCGTGCTAAGGACGTCAGCGCCATGAAAAAAGATCTGTTTTGGATTAAGAAAGCGATTGTTTGCCTGAGAACAAACAGCCAAAGATACCCACAGAGTTCGTTAATTAACAGAAAGAGTTGAGGGTGGTGGATTGGAGATTATTTTATACAGCGGGAAGGTGGAGCCTCCGACCGCTGGCGGACTTGAGAGCTTGATTTGTAGTCCGGTGGATTAGATGGTTGCAGGTTGGATTACAGTTCGAGGAAAATAGAATGCGGTTTAGTTCTTGCCACCCAAATCCATCCTGAGCAGCGCAGCGTCCGTCGAAGGGTGATGTGAAGGGGTAAGCCAAGGCTTGGGCACTATTTCATTCTGTGGAATAATGAATTAGTAGCCCTGATTTGAGTCGTTCCCTGCTATCCTTTGTCCCCCGAGTGGCGGATCAGGATGGGTGGTTTTTTATGGTTTTCTGGCCTTTCTAATTCGACCTCTTCAGTGTTGTTGTGGGCGTGGATTTGTACTTCTGTCACCACGCATTGTACGGTGTTATTCGTGTTTGATCCCGTTGTGATCGTTTCGTAGGTATGATTGGGTATGTTTGGGGTTAAATTATTATAAATTAAATGTTTAAATATGATTGAATGATCCTTTCAGTTGGTCTGAATGAAAGCAAAAAACAACGCCCGCTAATCCTGAAGGGATTAAATAACAATAGCCTCGTGCGAAGCGCGGGGTTATTGTAAAATCATGAATAATAGAGAGGAGGCTTTAAGTTTATTATTGGCCGAATAGTTGCCGACGAGCATGGGTCGGAGATGAAATGTTTTTTTTCGGATCTTTGGTTTTCAAATGTGGTACAAACCCTCCAGAGAGCGGATCTGCTGCCCTCCCATATGGATGTTGGCTCTGGTGAAATTGATTCTGGTTGGTTGGTTTTTGCAATTAATCTGATGCTCGTCGGTTAAACTGTAGGTTTTTATGGTGTAATGAACTCCTCACACTGAACTTGTTGATTGCTTGTTCATCTACCATATGTTGCGCTGCTCCGCAGCTGGTTTTGGGATGAGGTTGTTTGTTTCGTTTGATTCCTTAAAGGATCGTAATTTTCAATATCCTATAATTATTAAATCTCTCTTGAGGGATCGGCTCTGCCGTCCCGCATAACTGAGTCTTATGCCAATTCATATATCCATCCTGAGCAGCGCAGCGTCCGCCGAAGGGTGGTGGGACAATAGTAACCAAAGCCCGGAGATGAGTTATGCATTTTAGGGACAAGATTTGTGAGTGTGGATTTGGAGATTTTTTATAAACAGCGGGACGGCAGAGCCGGTCCCTTGAGGGTTTGATTTGCTTGATGGCTGATTCAGTCCCTTGAGGGTGGAGTAATAGGGTCGGCGGAGCCTCCGACCGGCTGGCGGACTTGAGACTTAAAACTGAACTCAAACTCAGGTCGTCATTCCGCCGTCGATCGGGTATTGAGCGCCGGTGATAAATGAGGAATCATCGGAGGCGAGGAACAGGGCGAGTTTGGCAATTTCGTCGTTGTTGGCATAGCGTCCGAGCGGTATCGTTTGTTCAAACTGTACTTTAGCGACTTCACCTTCGCCGGGAGCAAATCCCTCTTCGAGTGAGCGCATCATCCGATTATCGACCGGAGAAGGATGTATTGAATTGACGCGAATTCCTTTGGGTGCTCCCTCAAGAGCGGCAACTTTCATGCTTCCGGTTACAGCATGTTTGCTTGTCACATAGGCCATTACATTCGGTGTTCCCCGCAAACCTGCCACGGAAGAGGTGATGATGACGCTTCCACCACCGCTTTTCTCAAGTTCTGGAAAGGTAAAACGAAGCGTATTCCAAACGCCTTTCACATTCACAGAAAGTACTTTGTCGTACACTTCTTCAGGATATTCAGTTAAGGGTTTTACAACGCCCTCAATTCCCGCATTCGCAAACACAACATCTAATGTTCCAAATGAAACGATGCAGGCTTTAACAACAGCTTTGACATCACCGGACTTTGAAATATCACCGGATTTGCCATCAACTGTTCCGAGTTTACTTAACTCCTCAACAGCGTTACCTATCTCTTCGGGATCTATATCAGTGATAAATACGCGTGCACCTTCTTTCAGAAATAATATTGCGGTTTCTTTTCCAATTCCGCCTGTACCACCAGTGATCAATGCGACTTTATTCGACAGTTTCATAATAACCTCCTTGAATAAATTGTCATTATTGAAATGCGATGATGATATTCGCTCTGCATCAGCATCGCGACTATGTTCTCTGAAGATAGTGACTGAATATGTAATTAGTATAAAATTGTCTTAAATATTAGGGCGCTTGTTTAAAAGGAAATAACTGTTAATTGTGATGATGTATCACTCTTTATTGTGACATTGTTACGAAACCTGAAATGCAATTTATGAAAGAATTTGAATTTTTGAATCTGAGAGAAGCTAACCACAATCGCCAAATTGAGTGGGATGCTGATAATCAGATTTCGTTATCGTACAGAGGGAATGAGTTGGCGGGTGAGGTAGGAGAGGCCTGCAACATTATTAAGAAACTGGAGCGGGAGCGCCTCGGCATTCGTGGCAGTCGAAGTTCGAAAGAGGAACTGTCGGAAGAGCTGGCCGATGTAATTATCTGCGCTGATTTGATTGCGATGCACGAGGGCATCGACCTGGATGAAGCGGTCA
>Ga0136557_1001861_pt1 | contig 12846 bp, 10 predicted proteins | sample AntRauTorckE6832_FD_104796 | JGI IMG/M metagenome (GOLD analysis project Ga0136557, IMG submission 104796) | Saline lake microbial communities from Rauer Islands, Antarctica - Metagenome Torckler E6 #832 | ecosystem: Environmental > Aquatic > Non-marine Saline and Alkaline > Saline | place...
CCGTTACCAATATATTCAGAGACGAGACCATAGAAGAACGTGAACTGCCCATCAAGCTGACCTCCTTTACCCCCTGTTTTCGTTCCGAGGCTGGTTCCCATGGCCGCGATACCAGGGGATTGATACGTCAACACCAGTTCACCAAGGTGGAGCTTGTCAAGTTTACCACCCCGGAGAGCTCCATGAACGAGCTTGAATCACTTCTGGCCGACGCCGAAGAGGTTCTCCAGCTCCTGGGGCTGCACTATCGAGTGGTGACACTGTGCTCCGGCGATCTGGGTTTCTCGGCGACAAAAACCTACGATATCGAAGTATGGCTGCCCGGTCAGCAGGCCTACCGTGAGATCTCCTCCTGCTCCAACTTCCTCGACTTTCAAGCACGTCGGGGAGGCATTCGCTACCGCCCCGAGGGCAAGAAAAAAAGTGCCCTGGTGCACACCCTCAATGGTTCCGGACTGGCGGTGGGGCGCACCCTCCTTGCGATATTGGAGAACTACCAGCAGGAAGACGGCAGCATTGCGGTCCCCGAAGTCCTCAAACCCTACTTCTCGCCAAGATTCTGATTTATGGATACCGTCGATACTCCAGCAGCCCAGAAACTTACGGGCAAAGACTCCATCTTCACTACCCTCAAACAGGACGGGCCGTTTGCATGTGGTGAAGATGTCGCGGTACCGGCGCCTTTTTCCCGGGAAGCCAGGCAATGGGTACGCAATCATTGCCGACTGCAGACCGATATCACTAAATACCGCAGTGTCCGCAACCAGATATTCGAATTTCTCGACATCCGCTCCTTTGCGGAAATCCCCTATCTCCTTGGCGAGAGTAACGACAAGGACAAGCGAAGGGACCGGGGCACCAAACTGCTTGGCAACATGTTCGGCATACATGGCAACATTGGCGAGGTGGAAGCTAAACTCAAGGAATATGCCGGAACGGCCAACGATGTCATCACCTATCTGCGTACCAAGGTGCTGGCTCCCTATTCTTCCCACATCGAAACAACCAACGAGATACAGCTCACCAATCACCCGCTGGATCTGCTGCTTATTATTTTCAACAACAGGTATCATAAAAAAGCACGCTTCGAGGCAAAACGTAAACTGACGCTCATGAACCTCGCCGGCTCCATCGACCAGCGCGAGCGGGAGACTAACATTGAACAAAAATTCGCCGATTTTCTCTCCTTTCTCAATGAGTATGTATGGAGCCCTTCATTAAAAATCGGCGAACTTGAAATTGTCTATCTTGTTTCCACCCACAAACCGGAAAGCTTCTCGTGCACCGATGTCGAAGTTGTCAAAGAGGACAAGTTGTCCTCCCTTGACGATGTTTTCGGCCGCAAAATTACCCTGATCAAACGAAGACGCTTCACCTCAGGCGGCCGCGAACATCCCATTTATGTCACGGTTCGCAAAAAATCAGCCGAAGCCAAAGTCCTCAAGCTCCTTCGTAAAAACGAAAAGAACCCTGCCGTTGCCGTTGACGATGAGCTTGGTCTGATGGCGGTCCTCAACACCACCAGCGACGTCAAGCAATTCCAGCAGCACCTGACCAACAGTGCCCTGAAAATACATTCCTTCATGACCTTAGAGGATATTTCCGATTCCCTGACGGGGCAGCGCTATACCAACTCGGCCGTCGGCAGTTCTCCAAAAACTCAGATGCTTAAGTTTTTTGCTCGACTGGGCGGCATTCGGGTTGAGTTTATCCTGCACACCAACACATCCTATTTGAATTATATCTACCAGCGCGATGTGGCACACGATGAATACGAGGTCAAGCGCATTTTCGATACCGGCGTGGCATCATTGCTCTTCCCCCCCGACATTTACGCCCTCGACCACACCAAGATAAAACACCGACAGCTAAGCCGTTTTCGTCGACAAATCGAAAACTTTTAAGGTAGCCTCATGCAGTCATCATCACACCACCAACGAAATCCAGCTCTGGAACGCTCAGCTTTATTGGTAGCAACTCTGACATCATTCATGGGCCCATTCATGATTTCCTCGGTGAACGTCGCCCTGCCGGCTATCCAGAAGGACCTGGATATGGATGCGGTACAACTCAGCTGGATCGCCACAGCCTATTTGCTGGCAGTGGCCATCGGCCTGGTGCCTTCGGGGAAAATCGCCGATATCCATGGCCGGAAAAAGGTTTTCGCCACGGGGCTTGCTGTCTACACTATAGGCTCTGCCGCCGCCATAGTGGCGCATTCGGCCTTTTTTCTCATCGCAACCCGCGTCCTTCAAGGGCTGGGTGCCGCCATGTTTGTCACCACCGGCATGGCCATTTTGACCTCCATCTTCCCCGCTAAAGAGCGAGGCAGGGTCATCGGCATCTACGTTGCCGCCGTCTACATCGGCCTCTCCGTCGGTCCCTTTGCCGGTGGACTGCTTACCCAGCATCTGGGCTGGCGCAGCATTTTTTGGATAATGCTGCCGCTTGGAGGGATGTCGCTGGCAATGACGCTGTACTGCCTCAGAGGGGAGTGGCGGGGAGAGGAGGGCCAGAAGTTTGATATCTTCGGCAGCCTGCTCTATATAAGCGCCATCCTCAGTCTTGTTTATGGTGCCACTCTGCTGCCGCGGCAGACAGGTATAGTGCTCAGTCTTGCCGGGGCGGCACTACTGTGCATATTTGTACGGCACCAGCTCGCCGCCCGCTTCCCTGTTTTTGATGTCCAGCTCTTTGTACGTAACAAGACCTTTGCCTTCTCCAGTCTAGCGGCTCTGCTCAATTATTCCGCAACCTTTGCGGTGACCTTTCTGCTGAGCCTCTATCTTCAGTACATCAAGGCAATGACGCCGCAGACCGCCGGTACGGTTTTGATGGCTCAGCCGGTGATGATGGCGCTGCTTTCACCGCTGGCGGGACGACTCTCCGATCGCATGGAACCACGCCTGCTGGCCAGTGGTGGTATGCTGATCACGACAATAGGCGTGGCGCTGTTTTCTCTGCTGGGACCAGCCACCCCGACACCTTTGATTATTTCCAACCTCATACTGCTCGGCACCGGCTTTGCCCTGTTCAGTTCGCCCAACATGAGCGCCATCATGGGCGCTGTCGACCGGCGCGACTACGGCTTAGCCTCAGGGGCGGTTGCAACCATGCGCCTGCTCGGCCAGATGTTCAGTATGGCAACAGCCACGGTCGTCCTCACCCTGATCGTTGGCCGCCAGGCCATCACCGAGGCAAACTACGATCTCTTTCTGCGCAGCATCGAAATCGTTTTCACCATCTCCGCCCTTCTCTGTTTTTGCGGTATTTTCTTTTCCTGGTTTCGCGGATCACTGCATGACAAGGGTTCTTCAGCAACATAACGGTACTTTCAGGGGAGCCTTTATACAAGAGTATTTCCTCTGCTCCCACTACTCACCGGAATCCTTCTGTATTACTGAACCAAGCTGCTCTTCACCATCAAATCTGATTCTCAGTTCTATCTCCCGGGCATCCCCGGTCAACTTCAAACTGTCAACAAAACCAACTACTGTGCCGGCAAGGCAGTCCTGGACAAAATCCTTGAGCGGCACTTTTCTGCCATCAACTATCAGCGACGCCCGCTCGGGCCTTCGCCCCTTACTGCGAATAAAACGCTTTTCTATGAACTGGGCAATCTCCTGGCCTTCATTGCAACGAAAAATATAGTCACCGGATATATCAAGATCGGTGGCAACGGCAATAACCCCATGGACTTCACCACGCAAATCCTGGTCTTCGTTTTTACGTACTTCGATCTTGGGGACTTTCCTGGCATGCTTGAAACCTTCCCCGATGACAATATCGGCATCGGGAAAGTAGCGGTGCGCCAGAGTAACGATGGAGTGGTCGCTGGGGCCGGTCTGCAGAACCATCTGATCCGGTCCGACAAAGAGCACCGAATCCGCCCCGGCCCTGCGATGCCTGTGGGTATCAGTGTTTTCCTGATCAAAAACCACACCTGGTTCATTGCTGGATTTTATCACCGCGACCCGGTACCCCAATTTTTTGAGATGAAACACCACCAGGCTTGCCAACGTGGTCTTTCCGCTGTCGTGATAGCCAATAAAACAAACAACCGGGGCCATACTTTCTCCTCAAGAAGATTGATCTTGCTCCGCCTAACAGTGTGCGTATCCAACTTCTCTATCACAACGTTGCAACAATCTCATTGATAAAACACTCTGCTCCACCCAGCAACCAACGGCACCCAAATACCGAGAAGGCAGCACCACTTCAATGCTTTGAAGCCTTGGTGGAACCAGTATCCGGGTTATTTGGAAAAATTTTTAATACGTGTATTTGCTGTGCAGAATATCCACTTCAGCCTTGGGTTTATAGCCGGTCTTAATACTCTGCAACGAGCCGGCAATGGCAAAAACCGACATATAGACGTGGGTCAGATAAAATGCCACAATCATCATACCCAGGATATTATGGATCATGGTGAATATCCTGACGACATCAAGCTCGCCGCCAAATCCCCAGATAAGGTAACCGGAATAGGCCATGACACCACCGCCGGCGGTGGCAAACCAGAAATACATCTTCTGGCCGGCGTTGAATTTTCCCGCGGGTACCGGTTTCTTCTCTTTGCTGAGATAGCCGCCAAGGATGAATATCCATTTAATATCATGGACTTGGGGCAACATATCTTTAATCCACATGGCAAACATCAAAGCGCCCGGAACAACGAAAATAATTGCAGAAACCAGATGGACATAGCGCGCCGAACGAATAAATGTTCCGCCGCCGAAGTAGGCGCCGAAAATCATCAACAGACCGGTAATGACCAACAGTGAAAAGGAAAACGCGGCGACAAAATGAACCACCCGGTTATACAGACTGAAGAAAAAGATCTGTTCGCCGCCATGGTCAAAATGCTTAGCCCCGACGATCAGGTAGTGTAACAAAAACACAGCCGGAACCCCAACAATAACAGTCAGGGACAGGGGACGAATCCACTCCGCCTGCAAAATGGTAAACATTTCACCGTAATCCAGCCAATTACCAGAGATAAAAACAATGAGTTCTTTATAATACTGAGAAACAGAACTCCCCAGCCCGGCAAGCAAGGAAAGCTCCCGGGCCAATGACGTTGCAGCAAGCCCTGCCATGCAAACGATTCCCAGCAATACCACAGACGTTTTCAACCTCTGCATAGCATGCTCCTGTATATGAATTACTGTAACTATTCAGGTGGGAGAACCAAATTGGCATACCCACCGAATTGTAACTGTTCAAGAGTGCTCCATATTGGCTCATTTGGGACATCGAAGCATACTTGTGCTATTCGAGAAGACTCAAATGGGACAAGATGGGGTGCTCCTGAATAGTTACGAATTACTTGACTGCCTCTCTTGCAGTACCAGTTTACACATTACTCCAAAAGAGGCAGTGGTATTAGCCGTCCTTCAACCGCAGGAGCTACTTCTTCGGATACGCCTTACTCCAGCCCCAGGCATTGACACCGGCTCCTCTCTGGAAAACGCGCTGGCGATAAACATCGGCGACGACATCGGCATCACCAGCCAGCAGCGCCTTGGTAGCGCACATTCCGGCACAGAGGGGAACTTTTCCCTCGGCTATACGGTTCTGGCCGTAGAGCTTATGTTCTTCATCACTAAAGGTTTCTTCAGGACCACCCGCGCACATGGTGCACTTGTCCATGGCTCCGCGGGCGCCGAAAACATTGCCTGCCGGAAATTGCGGCGCACCAAACGGGCAGGCCATAAAGCAATAGCCACAGCCGATACAGGTCTTTTTACTGACCAGCACGACCCCGTCATCTCGCTGATAGATGGCATCCACCGGGCAGACGGCGATACACGGGGCATCGGAACAATGCATGCACGAAACCGAAATTGATTTTTCTCCAGGTTTTCCCTCGTTCAGGGTAACCACTCTTCGACGATTGATGCCGACCGGGACATGATTGCCTTCTTTACAGGCGATAACGCAACCTGAGCAGTCGATGCAGCGTTCGACATCGCATAAAAATTTCATTCTTGCCATGTAATTAACCTCCTCTTACAGCCGGATCAGGCAGGCCTTATTGTACACAGACCATCCTTAGTTGCCTGGATCTGCGTGATTATGTCATATCCATAGTTGGTAACAATGTTTCCGGGCTCGCCAAAGGCGAACGGCTCGTGCCCCTTTGGATAGTTATCCGCCAGAGATTCACCCATGAACATTCCCCCATAATGGAATGGCAAGAAGATTGTTCGTTCATCAACCCTCTCGGTAATTTTGGCCTTCACTTTGATCTTACCGCCCTCGGGAGATTCAATCTCCACCATTCCTCCCGCTCTGATACCGATGTTGTTGGCCGTTCTCGGATTGATTTCGGCATACATGTCCGGCTGCAGTTCAGCAAGGTACTGGTTGCTTCGGGTCTCCGCTCCAGCTCCCATATGCTCGACCATGCGGCCGGTGGTGATGACATAGGGGAATTTCTTGATCAGATCCGGATCCTGTTCGCTTGCGAAACGTGTATCGACCCGGTAATGGTTGGACTGATCCTCATAGGTTGGATACTTGGCGATAAGATCGGGCCGTGGTGAATGCAGCGGCTCTCGATGGACAGGAACCTGATCGGGAAATGTCCAGACCACACAACGGGCCCTGGCGTTGCCGAAGGGCGCCATGCCCTTGTTCAAGGCTTCCTTGATGGTCTTCTGAGAAAGATCGGTTTTCCAGTTGGTTCCCGGAACAACCTCCTTAAACTCCTCGTAGCCTCCCTGTATCTCACTTCCGGGATTACAGACACCTTCGGCAGCCAGCTGCACCTCCTCCCGGCCACTCATGACGTAGGTGGCAACCCGACCGAAACGATTTCTAAAGGGCAAACCGCCTTCCATCACCGGCTTGGAGATATCATAGAGGATTGGTGTCCCCGGATGCTCCTCACTCCAGCATGGCCAAGGCATGCCGTAATAATCACCATCGCACGGACCGCCCTTGGCCTGAAGATCATCAATATTAAAGGTGTGCCAGTTCTCCATATGACGCTTGATGCGTTCCGGCGTCTGACCGTTATAGCCAATGGTCAAAGAACCACGACCCAACTCACGGGTGATATCTTCAGGAACCTGCTTGATATTTTTGTAAAACTCTTCGGCAAAGCCGAGTTTTTCCACCAGCTGCGCCATGATGTCGTAATCCGATTTAGAGTCGTAGATGGGATCGACAACCTTATTGCGCCACTGGATCTGTCGTGAGGTCGAGGTGACACTGCCGGAGGTTTCATACTGCGAGGAACTTGGCAGGATATAGATATTGTCTTTACCTCCCAGTGCGGCGGTCATGGTCGGAAAGGGATCGACGACCACAACGAGATCCAGCATATCATAGGCCTTTCTGACCTTGTGATACTGAGAATTTGAGTTCGGTCCGCAGCCCCATTGGATTAAGGCTTTGATCGGCGTATACTGATGGATTTTCTCCTCCTGAATAACGCCTTCATACCACCTGGCCAGAGTAAATCCCTTGCTGTTCATCCATTTTTTGTCCTTGAAGCGGGATGTTATGTAATCGTAATCAACATCCCATACCCGACACCAATGCTGCCAGGCACCATCGGAGAGACCGTAGTATGCCGGCAGGCTGTGGGACAGAATACACATATCGGTTGCGCCCTGGACGTTATCATGGCCGCGGAAAATATTGGTTCCCCCGCCACTTTTCCCCATATTGCCAAGAACGAGCTGAAGAATGCAGAAGGCACGGGTGATGCTGGAGCCGATATGATGCTGTGTACCTCCCATGCACCAGGTCAGGCTGGTCGGCCTGTTATTGGCCAGCAGTTTGGCAACCCGGGTTACATCATCCGCCGGAATGCCGGTAATATCTTCAACCACCTCAGGAGTATAATGCGAAGCAATTTCCGCCATCTCTTCATATCCGGCAACCCTGGCGCGGAGAAACTCCTTGTCTTCCCAGCCGTTCTGGATAACGGCATTGACAAGCCCCATCATATAGGCCGCGTCGGTACCGGGCCGGATCCTTACAAAATCGGTTGCCTTGGCGGCAAGCTTGGTAAAGCGCGGATCAACCACAACAATGGGGGCATTATTCTTTTCCTTGGCATGCAGAATATGCTGCATGGCCACCGGATGCGCCTCCGTTGCGTTTGAACCGATAAAAATCATAGATTTGGCATGCCTGATATCGTTCAAGCTGTTGGTCATTGCCCCGTAACCCCATGTGTTGGCGACACCTGCCACCGTTGTGGAGTGTCAGATACGGGCCTGGTGGTCAACGTTGTTGGACCCCCAGAAAGCGGCGAATTTTCGGTGCAGGTAGGCCATCTCGTTGGAGACCTTGGCGCTGCCGTTAAAGTGCAGGGCATCCGGACCGTCTTTTTCCCGTATCTCCAGCAACTTCGAGCTGATCTCGTCCATTGCCTGGTCCCAGGAAATATTGGTCCATTTGCCATTGACCCGTTTAAGTGGATTTTTCAGACGTTTGGGACTGGTGACCATATCGATGGCGCCGGCACCCTTGCAGCAATGTGCGCCACGTGATACAGGATGATCCTGCGCTACTTCCTGGCGCATCCAGACACCGTTTCGTACCTCCGCCTCAATACCGCAGCCGACGGCACAATATGTACAAATTGTGCGTACCTTTTTTGATCCCTCAAACTGCGCTTTTCTCGACGGAGCTGCCACCGCTTTTGATGTCAACTTACTCGTCATCGCCGCCCCGGAAAGAGCCGCGGTTGCCGCGGAAATCTTAAGAAAGGATCTCCTGGCTAATTTGGGGTTGAGCGTCACCCTCCTGCCGCTACTGGTGCTCCCGCCGGCAGAGGATTTCCGTATTTTGTGTCGTGCCATGTCTCGTCTCCTTTGTTGCGTAGGCCGCGTGTGTTCGCCACCCACAGCTCAACAGTTACAAAACCTTCCTATTTCAGAGATTCATAGTACTTCTTGAAACTTTCACTCTCATGATAGAGGACATCATCGCTTTCTTTGCGCCGAAAGACGGGCGTGGCCTTCACCGGCCTGATCGCGGCAAGGCTTCCCGCTGCAACGGCTGCGCCGGCCACAATGTGTTTGAGAAAAGAACGTCGCCTGTCCTTATCCTGTTTCATTTCTTCCTCCTTTAATTTCATGGTTCGCATACTCCGGCTACAACCATCAACCGCCCTTCCACAGTGGGGTGCTATGAGTATGCAACGGTTCCTGTCAGCCCCTTCTCCAGCTCCAGATATCCGCAGAAAAATCTGCTGCATGCCTCATAAAAACAGGCAAATTCATTTTCTATTGCGGCATCGACAAGCTTTTTGGAAAAGGGAATAAGATATCCATTGAGAAGCTCCTCCTGATACTTACCACGGCTCTTTTCCGCCGACCGGGCATCCTCTTCGATTAAGCGTGCCAGAAGATCGAGCATAACACCGAGCGAATCTTCCGTTGCATAGACACCTTCACTCTTCTCGATACCCGCCTGCGCAAGCAGCGTGCGAAGCTCGACCAGTGTCTTATCATGGCTCCTGCCGTCAAGGTAGAATGAAGCCTCAAGGCACAAGCCTTTATCGGTGAATGGATCCGTGAAAAGCTTATAATACTCCTCCTTCAGCTCTTCGAGACTGCGCTCCTGAAGACAGGCAAGAATCTCCCGTGCTCCTCGATCAAAATCCCCGTTAACAGTTTCTTTGGTCAGGGCGCTGAATGTTCCACGCCAGCGGCCCATCTTTTCCGAATCCGGCTCTTCAAGATAAAATGATTTCACCAGGTCAAGTAGACGTAATCTGGTTCGAATAATTTCTTTTTCCTCGGTATCCATCATGGCATTTCCGTCTCAAAAAGTTTTATAACTCTGCAATCCGCGCAATATTCAAAATGATCGGTATTGACAGACTCCCGTGAAGCCAGTAGCTGCATGACCTTGTCCAGGCTTTTGCGGGTTCCGAATTCCTTCCCGCAGGCTTTACACAGCACAGGTTCAGCCCGGGCCATCTCCCGCCGCTGCAGATAGTGCTGATCAACTTTGTCCACCGTCTGCAGGCGCAGCACATTTTCAGGACAAACCGAAACGCAGACGCCGCAGCCGACACAATGTCCTGCCAGGTAGGTCAGTGAATGGTTCCGCCGATCAGCCTGCAGGGCTTCCGGGGTACATTCGTTGAGACAGGCCAGGCAACGGGTGCACTCATCCGTATTGCAGTCAAGAACAGGAAAGTCCGGGTCATCTGCTTGCGGAACGAAGACCCTTTGGCTCTGCTCTATTATATGGTGAAGAATCTGCGACTGCATATCACGGCGATGCTGCGTTACTGTCATAGTGACAGGCGATGACAGAGGGTGAGGAGATGGTTCCTCCCGAAGGCGAGTCTGTACATAGTCGTCCACCCCCGAAACCTTTATACTCTTTTCGTCAAAAAGCGCCGCCGTGATACTGTTTGCCTTGTCAACCTGGGATAACAGGCTGCCGGATTGCGCTGCCGTCCTTTCACAAAGCAAGGTTACACCACGAAAACCCTGTGCAAAAAAGAGCAGTAAATGAACAAAGGACAAAAATGAAAGTGCTGGATACTCAAGATAGAAAGTATGCTCTCGACGCTGGCCCCTGGTCTGCCACCAGAGCCTGTGTAACGTCTCTTCTTCCCCAATAATCAGTTCGGTTCCCTCGCCGATATCGAGACTGTCGAGATAGCGAAGCAGGGAGCCATCATCAAAGTCGCCGTTCTGCATCGCCCCCGTCGGGCAGACAGCCACGCATTTGCCGCATGCCACGCAGCGCAAATGATCGATCTCAATAGCGTTCGCGGATTTGGCCAATGCAGAATGCGCACAACTGTCAACACAGCGGGAACAACCCGTACCAAGCCGCCCACTGTATTGGCAGATGCTGTTGTTATGGCAGACAACCTCTTGTATTTCGCATGAATACAGTGTTGCAAAAAACTCCTGCAAACTGTCAATGGTATATATTGCTCGCCTCTGTCCAGGCAGCTCAAGTGCGTTTTCCTCGAGCATGATCACAGCCGGGACATCGACAACAACTTCCTCAATTCCGTAAATGTCAATCGCCTGTTCGCTGCACACCTTTTCACACTCTTTACAGAATGTGCAACGACTGTAATCAACAACAAGCATCGGCGAGATGCAGTTTTCCGGGCACTGTTGCGCGCATTTACCGCAATAGGAGCACAGCTCATAGCGCAACGGAGAGCGCTTTCTGTAGCGAACCCGGCAGCCCTGCCGGACCTCTTCAAAAGCAGCCTCGGTGATACTCGGATAGCCGGGTGCTGTTTTTTTGAGGAGAAGTGCTTCAATTTCCAGAATACCGCCATATGTATCGACAAATCTTTCAAGGGCGCCGTGATCCGTGCCAATGACGCACACCCTGGAATCAATTTCCATGGTAGAAGTTCGATATCCAATGGCCTGCAATCGCCGCAGTTCGGCCTGTGCCAGAGTGGCAAGTTGCTCTTTGCTTGGCTTTGCAAGATCAACATTCAACTGCAGCGTGGGGGAAAGAGGAACAGGTGAGTCAGGCGACAAGCTCGGAAATCCCCCGGTCAGCGCTATCCTCCCGCCGTCTTGTATTTTTAGAGGCTCTCCCGGCGTCACTTTTGCCTGCAGGGTGCGTACTTCACACCGGCCATTGCCATCAAATGCCAGACACGTTGTGGAAAATTCGTTTGTCATTCTCCTCCTCACAGCACAAGATTTGAGTTGAATATGTAATTCTGATGGTTTTTAGCTCTTTGCTGAAAAGTTACATTCTGATTACAAACAAAGCTCAGCTCCAAGTGCCAAGGGTAAGGAGTCTTCGCATGTTGTTTTTCATGGGTATCTGCAGCCTGGACGGCTGCAGCTAAGCCCCTAGGGATGGGTTTACGGCGTCCCATGAAAAACAACATGCGAAGACTTCTGGGTCAACTAGCTGAGTTTTGTTGGTGATCAAAGATGTAATAGGCTTTTACCAAAACATCAGTTTGATGCTATCAGCTTGTTATCATCAGCTTGATACAGCTCATTTTTAACCAGGCATGCACTAGAACTCCGCAACGCTAGTGCAAATCACATTTCGGCGTACACTTTTATGCATACTGACCTATGATTGATCGGGCTAGTATAGAGGAAAACAATAGACGAGGGAATCGGCTGAACACCTTTTGTCGTGTAGGGAAAAAACACTATGACGTGTAAGTGATATGCCTACATAATCGTTCAGCTACAACGTATTTCTTTAAAAATGATTTTGGTCAACTGTCCTTGGCTGTCCAGAGAACAGCCTGTCTGGTGAGCTCAGCACCATTTTTGAGGCCCAGCTTCTGTTTAATGCGATCACGGTATGTTCCGATGGTTTTCACCCCCAGGTTCATCCTCTGGGCGATTTCCCGAGTGGAAAGCCCCGATCCAATCAGGCGGAAAACCTCGAGCTCACGGTCGGTGAGGGCTTCCTCGGTCGACGCGTGGCTGCCATGCGGGTCGAAGTGAAACTTGTCCAGCAACCGGGCCATTATAGTGTCACTGACATGGACCTTTCCCGCCAGTATGTTTTTTACCGCGGTGACAATGGTCTCGGCCGCCTCCTTTTTCATGAGATAGCCCCGAGCACCGGCGCGAATGGCCCGCTCCGCCCAGACCGACTCGTCGTGCATGGAGAGCACCAGTATAGGAATGCGACTGGTGCCGCTGCCGATCTCCTTCACCAGGTCAAGGCCGTTGTCACCTGCCAGGGAAATGTCGATTATGGCAAAATCGGGCGCTGTCTCGGCAATTACCTTGCGTGCCGAGGAGATATTCTCGGCAACACCGCAGACATCAAAATCGTCTTCCTGGTTAAGCAGCTCGCGCATACCCATGCGCAGAATGGGATGATCATCGACAATGAGTATCTTAGTCA
>Ga0136557_1001865_pt1 | contig 12825 bp, 9 predicted proteins | sample AntRauTorckE6832_FD_104796 | JGI IMG/M metagenome (GOLD analysis project Ga0136557, IMG submission 104796) | Saline lake microbial communities from Rauer Islands, Antarctica - Metagenome Torckler E6 #832 | ecosystem: Environmental > Aquatic > Non-marine Saline and Alkaline > Saline | place...
GAAGTCAGCAGTGATCGTCACGCTGACGGCACGCTGCAGCCTGGCGCGTCCATTTCTCACAGCCGCCAGACTGGCAATTTCTCTGCCATTGTCAGTTTGCAGGCAGACCCCCAGTACGGGCACCAACAGCGCCTGGAGACCAGCTACAAACCCGATTTAACCCCCACCGAGATCATGAGCCAGAGCCAGATCCGTGATCGCACGGCCTACCAGGCAAGCACCGTGCTGGGCTATCGCACAGACCTGCATCGTATACAGTTAAACGCCTTGTACGGCACCTCGGATCACCCGGTCGATATTTCCCGTCAGTATCGCAGCCCCCAATCCACAGGCGTTGTTCGCGCAGAGCGCGAACCCATCAACAACGTGAAAAACAACTGGGAACTGGGCGGTGACTATGAATATGAATTTGCCGACGGCGGCAATCTGCTGGTCTTGTTCATCGTTAACGACGATACCAACAACAGCGTCCGCGAACGCTTTTTGCGGGATGCGCCGCAGCCAGCCACGGCCGAACGCAAATCTTTGTACATCCAGTCCGATAGCCGAACCCGCGAAAGAATCGCGCAAGGCACCTATAGCTGGTCTTTGGCAGACGATCAGGATCTGCAGCTGGGCGCCGAACGTGCGCAAACCATTCTCGACGCCAGCCTGCTGATCGGTCGGAACTCCAGTGGCGCTGAACCGTCACCCCGCTTTGGCAACCTTGCACCGGCACTGAACCTGTCCAACCTGGGTTCCAGTGTTGAAGAAATGCGTTATGAAGGCTTTGCCGTTCACAACTGGACTCTCAATGACCGCATGACCCTGGAAAGCAGCCTGGTCTACGAAACCTCGGAAATCAGCCAGAGCGGCGCCCTGCAGCAAAGCCGGGAGTTCCAGTTCTGGCGTCCGTCCGTCGATTATCGCTTTAACATTACCAACTCACTGCAGTTGCGCGCGACCGTGGCCCGCCAGGTCCAGCAATTAAGTTTCGCCAATTTCACGGCCACGGCGAATACCGATGATGACGACAAAGACGCGGATGCCGGCAACCCGAACCTGGTACCTACCCAGGAAATACGTTACGAACTAACCATGGAATATCGCCTGCCCAATGATGCCGGCGTCGTCAGCTCACGTTTTTTCCTGCGGGATCTGGAAGATCAGATCGGTCGCATCAATGGCTCTGCCAATCCCGACCAGCCAGTTTCCGCTGCGGGCAACATCGGTGATGCCAAACGCTGGGGGGTTTATCTCGACGGCAGCACGCGCCTGGGCATGCTGGGTTTGCCTGATGCGATTGTTTCTTCAAGCTTATATCTGTTTGACTCCGAGGTGACCAATCCGATACTGGGTACCATCGAGCGGATTAATGGTCGCGGCAGAGCCCAAATGGGATTCCGCCACGATGTCGTTGACTGGAACCTGAATTATGGATTCGATTATAGCCACCCACTCAATGGCGGCGAACGTAACATCGAAGTTAATACCATTGACCGAACTAATGGCGGCCCCAACCTGACCATGTTTGTGTCAACGGTCTTGTTCGATGACGTCACCTTCAGACTCGAATCCAACAATACGCTGGATGAAGAGTATTGCCGCAACCGTGTCCGCTTTAACGGCTCGGCGGCATCGGGAAACATCAGCGAACTGGAGGACGCCTGCTGGGGCTACGGTCAGAAACTGGCGCTCAAAGTGCGCAAGACCTTCTGACACACCACTGACGAGCTCTCCCGAGCCGGGCGCCCTACTGAGGCTTGCTGAAAATCATCATGTGCTGCCAGGGCAGGAAATCCAGTGTATCGTCCCAGTTCAGACCAAATACGCTCATTTCCCGCACCACCTGCTCTTCTGTCATTTTATGCAGCGGCCTGATGGGCACACTGTCATCTTCGGCCCGGTATTCAAGCAGGATGACGCGTCCGCCCGGCTTCAGTGCCGCATTAATACCGTCCATCATTTCAAATGGATGGGAAAACTCGTGATAGGCATCGACCAGCAAAACCACATCAACGCTGTTTGTCGGCAGTCCGGGGTCATCTATACGACCTAACAGTGGCTCCACATTGCTGATACCCAATTCGGTTTTGCGCTGCTCCAGAAGCGCCAGCATCTCGGGCTGAATATCCGTTGCCAGCACCTTCCCCTGCGGCACCAGAGGCGCCATGCGAAAGCTGAAATAACCAGTGCCAGCACCAATATCTGCTACCACATGGTCAAGCTCCAGCCCCATATTGGCAACAACCTCATCAGGCATCTCTTCATGAGTACGCTGATCCCGCTCAAGCCAGCCCGCAGCCTGGTGGCCCATGACACCGGAAATTTCGCGCCCCATGTAAAACTTGCCGGTCCCGCCCTGACTGCGACCGGGATCAAACTCATAACCTGGGTTTTCTGCCGCCTGTGATGCGCTCGCACCCAGTGCGACAGCAAAAATAACGGCCAGCAATTTAAGCGATTTCATGATATCCACCTTGAGTAACGTCGGGTTTACAGGCAGAAGAGTAACAGAACCGGCGTCTGGAGTGTAAAACAAGCGCATGCCAGCGTCAGCAGCAACCTGGCCAAGAGCTGTGATAGAATTCGGCCAAGTCAAATTTTGGGGGACATGACACAGATGAGCAACGTTCTTGAGGGTATTCGGGTACTGGATTTTGGTCGTTACATTGCCGGTCCGTTTTGCGCCAGCCTGCTGAGTGACATGGGCGCAGAGGTTATCCGTATCGAAAAGGTACAAGGCAGTGAAGACCGGTTTCTGTCGCCCGTCAGCGATACCGGAGACGGCGCCCTGTTCATGCAAATGGGTCGCAACAAGCTTGGCATGACCCTGAACCCGATGAAACCAGAAGGCCGTGAAATCGTGAAAAAGCTGGTCGCCAGCGCCGACGTTGTGGTTGCCAACCTGCCACCGGATACCTTGCATGCCATGGGCCTGGACTATGACAGTTTGACGGCGATCAAATCCGATATCATCCTGACCATGATTTCGGCCTTCGGTACCGGCGGCCCTTACAGTAACCGAATCGGCTTTGACGGTCTGGGTCAGGCCATGTCCGGCGCCATGTACATGTCTGGCACCGCGGAACAACCAGTCAAATCGTATGCTCCTTATATTGATTTCGGGACCGCCAGCCTCAGCGCCGTTGGCACCATGGCAGCGCTGTTCGAGCGCCAGAAAACCGGCAAAGGTCAGGTCGTAGAAGCATCCCTGTTCAATACCGCGCTGACCATGATGAACAGTACCCTGATCGAACAGGCCATGATTGAGCGCAACCGCACCGCGTCGCTGAACCGCTCGCAGACGTCCGGCCCGGCGGACACGTTCAGGACACGCGATGGCTGGGTCCTGATTCAATCCGTGGGTGGTCCTTTGTTTGAGCGCTGGGTAGGGCTGATGGGAGAACCAGAATGGCTCGATGACCCCCGCTTCAAGGATGACATCACACGCGGCGATAATGGTGAGTTGATCAGCGAGCGTCTGAGCCGCTGGTGCGCTGAGCGCAGTTCAGACGAGGTGCTGGCCGCCATGGAAGCGGCGAGGATACCGGCTGGCCCGGTGATGTCACCACAACAGGTACTGGATGATCCGCATGTGGCAGCGCGCGGCATGTTCCAGCAACTGGACTATCCCGGTGCCATTAAAGCCGCCCCAATCATGACAACCCCGTTCAGTCTGTCGGCCACACCGACAGCGGTGAAACACCGCGCACCCCTGTTGGGCGAGCATACCGACCAGATCATGCAGGAACTGGGTTATTCCGACGCCGACATAAGCCAGTTGCGCTCAATCAGGGTTATCTGATAGCGCGCCAGCCGGTCAGCCTTCAACTCATTTCATCTCGAAGCCTTGTTCAGCCAGAAAGCCCCGCATGTGCGGTCTCGCTTTTTCGCTGAGCAAGACAGCCACCTGTTCGCTCCAGCACACGCCATGCCCGCCGCCGGTTCGGGTGTGATAATACTCGCGCACGCGCTCGTCATACTCATCGATGACCGCCGCATCCTGACTGTCGTCATACACCTCTTCTTTGACAATGACAGATAACGGCAGCCTGGGCTTAACCTCTGGAGCCTGGTCAGGATACCCCAGACATAAACCAAACACTGGATAAACACCCACTGGCAATTGCAACAAATCAGATACCTGGCGCGGGTTATTGCGCAGGCCACCGATGTAGCAGATACCCAGCCCGGCCGATTCGGCAGCGACGACTGTGTTCTGCGCCATCAAGGCCGCATCGACGGTGGCAATGATAAATTGCTCGGTATAATCACCCGAAAAAGGTTTGTCGTGCTTTACGCAACAATTGCCGGCCCTGCGCAAATCAGCGCAAAATACCAGAAACTCAGCGGCCTTCGCCACATAAGGCTGATTACCGGCGAATGCCGCCAATTGAGCCCGGCTCTCCGGCTTGCTTACCCGGATGACAGTGGCACCCTGCAGAAAACTCGACGTGGCTGCGCTTTGGCCCGCACTGAGGATTTGTGCCAGTAAACCTTCCGGCAGTGCTTGCTCTTTAAATTTGCGAATGCTGCAATGGGATTTCAATAAATTGATGGTGTCATTCATAACGTTCTCTGCGGATTGAAGACTGGAAACATGAAACAGGCCGGCTATCGTGCGTTGAGATTAGCCTGAAGATTATCGAGGAAATGCGGCACTACGTCGTTAGCCAACCTGGTTTCAGCGTTGAACATCACAACCATGGCGATATCATAGGCGGGCACCAGCACGATCTCGGAGCGATAGCCACGAACGCCACCACCGTGATGTATCACTCGCATACCATCGTAGTCCAGGATTCGCCACCCCAGACCGTACCAGGCATTTTTTACCTTTGGCCAGCGGTTGAAGTAGTTGCCGTGAGGTGTTTCTACCACCGGTGCATGCTGCAGATCAAGCACCGAGCGAGGTAATACCTCAGGATATCCACCCAGGTTAGCCTGCGCCCAACGCACCATATCCAGTATGGTCGCATTAACGCCGGCAGCCGGACCTGTCGTGTAATAAGCTGAGTTGACCGAGCTTAAGCGCCAGCCGCCGCGGGCGAACTGGTGCGGTGAACTGGCATTGGGATTGTCACGGAACGCCTCGTAGCCCATTGACGCCTGATTCATACCCAGCGGCAGAAAGATATTTTCGACAACAAAGTCATCGTATGTGGTGCGCAAACTGGCCTCCACTACATCAGCCACAAGGGAGAAGACCACATTCTGATAGCCGTAACAGCGCCCGGGTGCGCAGACGGTCGGAATTTCGTGAAATTTTTCCTGAATTTTCTCGTACGCTACACCCGCATCCAGCATATTGGAGAACGCGTGTGGCATCAGCCCGGTGGTATGGCTAAGAATATGACGCAGTGTCATCTGATCGGTCGCTGAGCCGGTGCCGATATTGTAGGGCAGGATTGCCGAGATAGGTTCATCCCAGGTGGAGATATTACTACTCACCAATTGCGACGCCACGGTGCCGGCAAACGTCTTCGAAACCGACGCGATACGGAACACGGTATCGTCATCAACAGCGGCAGTGTCCTGCACATTGCGGACACCGTATGTCTGCAAATCAAGAATACCTGAGGACGATACGATGGCTACCGCAACGCCGGGAATCCTTTGTTCGATGACTTCCTGTTGCAACCAGCCTGTATAAGCGCTGAAGTCAGCGATATCGTCCAGGACTATGGGGGCAGGTAACTGTCCAGGCAGCTGATGGAACGCCGGCTGGACGCCCTGCTCCAGCAGCGCTGTTGAGAAAGCCACGTCATCAGCCAGCACCAACGCTGACGGCAGCGCGCAGGCGACAGTTGCCAGCGCAATCAGCCGATAGTGCAGACGGTAAAAGAGTGATGATAGAGGCAATTTTGCAGCAATAGGCAAAGTACGGTTTTCCGTTGCGGGTAGAGATTTGCCATGAAAAATACCACGTCACCGGGAATTTGCAAGCGTTTTGCCGTGACAGAAATTGAGCAGCAGTCGTCAAGAACCCAGCAAAAAAAGCCGACCTGCCACAACAGACAGGTCGGCCAAAGAGGACCTAGGACACAATCACTAACAGTTTCTGCCCATCCCTCACTACTCCCAAGGCAATAACCTCAGGCTCCCCGCTCAACAATTGATTGAAATCTCTCAGGGATGCAGCCCGCTGACGATTCACATCCTGAATAATATCGCCCGGGCGCAAACCCGCCGCCCACGCCGGGCTGCGCTGCTCTACACCTGCGACGGCAACGCCGCGGCTATCGCCAATCACATCCTGCAGCTGCGCGCCCAGGAAGCGAGATTCATCTGCTCGCCGCATGTTACGGTTGCCGCTGTTGCCAGCAACCGATGCCTGATCCTCACTGGCTACAATCAACGCAGTGATGGCAATTGGCTCGCCATCACGCAGAATGCCCAGTTCCAGCGCTTGATCAACACCCGCCAAGCCCACCGCATTGCGCAGTTCACGACTGGCAATAATGCCTCTACCGTCTATCGAAACGACCAGATCAGCTACCTGCAGACCCACCTCATCAGCCACTGAACCAGACATTACCTGAGTGATCAGGGCCCCACGCTGAGCACCCAGTTGCAGAGTCTCTTCAACCAGTGGAGTATGGTCTCGGATAATGACCCCCAGCTGGCCGCGACGCACTGTGCCGTCGCGCTCAAGGTGGGTCATGACCGCTGCGACCATATCGACCGGAACGGCGAATCCGACCCCGGAACTGGTGCCAGAGCCTGATATGATAGCCGAATTGATACCAACCAGCCGGCCCTGAAGATCAACCAGAGCACCACCCGAGTTGCCCACGTTGATGGCCGCATCGGTTTGAATAAAGTCCTCGTAATGGTCATTGTTGATACCTGCTCTTCCGAGCGCACTGATAATGCCGGAGGTCACCGTCTGCCCGATTCCAAACGGGTTGCCTATCGCAACAACATAGTCGCCGATACGCAATCGATTGACGTTCGCCAGTTCAATCGCGGTCAGGCGCTCGGCTTTCACCTGCAGCAAAGCAATGTCGGTCTGCTCATCGCTGCCCATCAACTCGGCTTCAAGCACACGGCCATCCAGCAGGGCAACACTGATGTTGTCAGCACCCGCCACCACATGATGATTGGTTATAATGAAGCCTTTCTCACTGTCCACCACGACGCCAGAACCTGCGCCACGCGATCGCCTGACTGACGGTTGTTGGGCATTACCCCTGAACCCGAATACATCAGGCATGCGCTCCACCCGGGTGACAGAAATATTGACCACTGCCGGGGTGACAGTCTCCAGCATAGGGGCCAGTGACGGCATTCTGTTGTCGTAGACCTGCTGACCGTTGTTATACCCCTGCTGCGCTTGCGCCTGCACAGCCGTTATCGAAATGACGCCCGCAGCCAGTATCGCGACCGCCAGCATCGCCTTGAGCAGACTTTGGTGCGTAAACCTAATGAACCGAACTTGTAGTGTCATCGCGAGCTACCTCTTATCAAGTTGTTTAACCGCGCCATTAAGAGCAGTTATCAGCCCAGTCCGGGCATGCACTTGAAGATAGTCACTCCCGACGCCATATAACTGAGGGAAAGCGGAAAAAAATATCCAGAATTTGTGAAGCTGGCACTATTTCGGCTTCGCGCGGTCTTAGTTATGGTCAACCAGGTGGTAATCTGTTTACACGATCAGGAGCAGCCGTGAGCAGGGTTACAGCCATGAGCGGGAAAACAGCCATGAGCGGGAGAACAGCCATGAGCGGGAAAACAGCCATGAGCAAGAAAACAGCCATGAGCGAAAGAACAGCCATGAGCGAGGATACAGCCATGAGCGAAAGAACAGCCATGAGCGAGGATACAGCCATGAGCGAAAGAACAGCCGCAGACGATAATGTCATGTCTGATGCAGCGCTAATCATCAGCCGGGCGTTTGTGCTGGATTGCTGGCATGTCTATCCCACGCGCAACCTCATCCAATATCGGGGCGCCGGCTGTGAAGAACGGCAGCTGGAACCGAGGTTGATGCGACTGTTATGCCTGCTGGCAGCATCCGCAGATGCCGTCGTCGCGCGCGATGACATTATTTCGGTGCTTTGGCCGCGGGTCGTGGTCAATGAGAACTCCCTCACCCGCGCCGTATCGGATCTACGCCATGCATTGACACCTGCAGGCGTAAAGCGAACATCATTGATCCAGACCATACCCAAGCGTGGATACCGGCTTACCCAGGCACCTGCTGATCTCAACACGCTGCGCCGCCCGGCACAAACAGCTAAGGTTCGTGAGCTTGATCACGGACAAACTTTAGCGACAAAGTCGCGTGTTACTGCAACTCGCCGCTGGATTGAGCGCTGGACGCCCAGCATTGCAGCTTGCTTCATACTCGCCCTGGCGCTTGTGCTGCGAGTCAGCGACAGTGAGCCAAGCAGCTCGCTTGTCGCAAAACTACCTGTTGATTCATCATTGGCAACCGGTGATGGCACAACAATATACGATCGGTTCGCTGGATCCACTGGGCTACCCCCAGCCAAAACCCGATTGAATGCCGAGACGCTGACTACAAGCCTGCTCGAGGAATCACAAGCCCGCCATCACATCACTCCGCTTGGCACTGCACCATTTCATGGTTTTGCCATGCCAGCTCCGTCGATGCTGACACCGGATGGTCAATTACTTGCTTTTGTTGACTATCATGACGGTATCTCCAGTCTCAATCTGCGACCGACTCTGACCGGGGCAGATCCCTGGGTTGCATTCACCACAGACGAGCGCATATTTGATCTGCAATGGTCTCCGCTGGATGCCGGTATCCTGATGAGCGTGAGCCAAACGGCCGCCGGCAAGGAGCAGTCGTCATATCTGCGCCTGATGCTCTTGGATCTGGAAACGTTGACAATGCACGAACTCTACCGACGCGAGCTGCCGGCAGAGCCCGTTTGGGCGCGTGATACCGGCAGCCTGACTTGACGCGAGGCTTTCGAATCTGAATCAGGTTCGTCGGACCAGCTCTTCTGCCACACGCAGCGCGCTGACCACGCCGTCCTCGTGAAACCCCTTGCCCCACCAGGCACCACAAAACCAGGTGCGCTGCACACCGTTGATCAGCGACCACTGGGTTTGAGCATGGGCGGCGGCGCCGGTGAATACCGGGTGAGCATAATCGAATCGACCCAATACCTTCGCCGGATCTATGCGGTCAGTATCGTTAAGACTGACCAGAAACTGATGATCGCCGGTGATCCCCATCAGACGGTTCATATCGTAGGTGACACGCGGCAGCCCACTGCGCTCGGCGGTCAAATAATAATTCCAGCTGGCCCAGGCGCGCCTGTTCTCAGGCATGACCGAAGCATCTGTGTGCAGCACTACATCATTGGCCTGGTAGTTTACGGCTGACAAAACACGCTGTTCATCTGCGCTGGTATCGCGCAATAGGGAAAGACTCTGATCACTGTGGCAGGCGAGCACAACGTGATCAAAACGCTCAACGTTGTCGTTTGTGTAGAGTTGCACATGATCATCGAAGCGCTCAATGCCGGTGACCGGCGTCGATAGACAGATACGGTCGGCAAAGCCTGCACTGATGGGCTGCAGATATGCACCAGAGCCGCCAACCAGGGTGCGCCACCGAGGGCGATTGTGCACATTAAGCAGCCCGTGGCGATACATAAATGGCAACATGAAGCGAACAGGGAATTCAAGCGTTTGCAGAAACGGTGTCGACCAGATAGCAGAGGCCATGGGCACCAGATAGTAGTCCCTGAATTTGTCACTCAAGCCCAGATGCGCGACATAGTCTTTAAGCACCATATCCGGAATCCGATCGTGCTCAAAATCGGCGCAGGCCCGTTTGTTAAAGCGCAGGATGTCCAGCAACATGCCGATATATGAAGGCGACAGCAGATTCCTGCGTTGCGCGAACAACCCGTTATACATGGCGACCCGGCCAGTGACTCCGGCGTATTGAAGACCACTGGTTTGACAGTTGACGCCGAAACTCATATCCGAATCCCGCCACTGGACGCCCAGCTCATTCATCAGCGCAATAAAATTAGGATACGTCCAGTCATTGAAAACGATGAATCCGGTGTCGATGGAATGCTGACAGCCGTCAACTGTCACATCAATCGTTGCGGTGTGCCCTCCCAGACGGTCGGCAGCCTCGAAAACGGTAATATCATGTTGCTGGTGAAGTTTGTAGGCGGCAGTAAGGCCGGCTATGCCGCTTCCTATAATGGCTATTTTCAATGTACGGGTCTCTGGCTTGGAGTGAAGCGTCGCCAATAGTACGCCTTTTACAGCGCGACGGACCATAAACAAGGGGTAATGCCCGGGCAGAAACGAAAAAGCCCTGTGCGGTGCGTGCACAGGGCTTCTCCATATATCGCCTGTTCGTGTATCGCCTGTTCAGCAGACAAAACAGCGAAACAATTGCTGCCGGGCCTCGGTCAGGCGAATCGCGCCAGCTCCTTGCGCGCAACAACCCGGCGGTGAACTTCATCCGGACCATCGGCCAGACGCAGGGTTCGTTGTGAGGTCCACAATGCAGCCAGCGGTGTATCCTGTGATACGCCGGTTGCGCCGTGCATCTGAATCGCGCGATCGATAACACGCAGGGCCATATTGGGCACAGCTACCTTGATCTGCGAAATGGCATCGCGGGCCGCTTTGTTGCCGATGGTATCCATCAGGTAAGCCGCCTTGAATACCAGCAGTCGGCACATTTCAATTTCGATACGGCTGTCGGCAATCACATCGTAATTACCGCCCAGTTCCGCCAGTGGTTTACCAAAAGCTTCACGGCTCAGCGAACGCGTGCACATCAGATCGAGTGCGCGCTCGGCAGCCCCGATAGAGCGCATGCAATGATGTATGCGACCTGGCCCCAGTCGGCCTTGTGAAATTTCGAAACCTCGCCCCCGGCCCAGAATTATATTCTCTTTCGGCACCCGAACGTTGCTGAAGCGGATGTGCATGTGACCGTGCGGCGCGTCATCCTTGCCAAACACTTCCATCGGTCGCAGAACGTCAACGCCGGTCGCATCCATCGGCACCAGTATTTGCGACTGACGATTGTGCTTGGGCGCGTCAGGATCAGTCACCACCATGACAATCATTATTTTACAACGCGCATCACCTGCGCCAGAGATGTAGAATTTTTCGCCATTGATCACCCATTCGTCCCCGTCCAACACCGCACTCGTTGCTATATTGGTGGCGTCCGATGAGGCCACATCCGGCTCCGTCATGGCAAAGGCTGACCGAATCTCGCCCGCCAGCAGAGGTTTCAGCCACTGCGCTTTTTGCTCTTCTGAGCCGTAGCGCTCAAGCACTTCCATATTGCCAGTATCCGGCGCGCTGCAGTTGAATGCCTCCGAGGCCAGGCGACCGCGTCCCATAATCTCGGCCAGATGCGCGTACTCCAGGTTGCTGATCCCGGCACCGCCCTGGCTCTTGGGCAGGAAAAAGTTCCACAGACCCAGCGTTTTCGCCTTGGCCTTGAGGCTTTCCAGTATTTCGTCCTGCCGTGGCGTGTGAGACCAGCGGTCTCCCACACTGACTTCGTCGTGATACTCCTGCTCCACGGCGACGACGTCGACTTCAACAAATTCGCGAATTTTCTCGCGCACTTTTTGCATTTCTTCAGACAGTCCCAGATTCATTACCGATACCTCATGAGTTCATTCATGGTTTTAAGTTTTGGTCGTTTGACGTCAGCCCGTGATGGTGCCACCACCGTCAACAACCAGTGTTTGTCCCGTGGTGAAACTGCCGGCATCAGATGCCAGATAAATTGCCGCGCCTGCAATTTCGTCGGGCTCGCCAATTCGGCGCAAGGGATACTTGGACACCGTGGCCTTGTAAGTCTCCGGATTCTCCCACAGTGCCTTGGCAAAGTCTGTCCTGATAAGGCCCGGAGCGATACAGTTAACACGGATATTTTTAGGTCCCCATTCGACTGCCAGATTTCGCGCTATCTGCATGTCTGCAGCCTTGGAGATGCCGTAGGCGCCCAAAACGTCAGTGCCTTTCAAGCCTGCAATTGAAGACACAATTATTGTTGCACCGCCGCCATTTTCTGCCATGCCAGGCAACACCAGCTGGCATAAACGATGTGCGCTGCCGATATTGGAGTTCATGATCTTGTCAAAGGCCTCATCCGGGATATCCTGCGACGGGCCATAAAACGGATTGAGTGCGGCATTGATCACCAAAATATCGATTTTGCCATAATGCTTGATGGTCTTGTCGACCAGGGTCCGCAGCTGCTCCTTATAGTTTATATTGCAGGCAACCGGGAATGCATCACCGCCGTTGGCGTTTATATTGGCGGCCACCTCATCGCAGGCATCCTGGTTTCGGCTGGAGACTACAACTTTAGCGCCGGCTTCGGCCATATGAGTCGCGATCGCCAGCCCGATACCTTTGGTTGAGCCGGTTATCAGGGCTACCTTCCCGCTCAAATCAAATAAACTCATGTCTGTTCCCTCTTCTGGATACCGGCCGCAGCGCAACACAACCGATTGCCTGCATACCAATTATAAGCTTTATGAATTTTACTGCCTGGCATTATAACAGCGAAGCGCGACAACGGGAACGCCTGGTGTCAGCCAGGCACTCTGCACCCACAAACAGCCATATCCGCTATGTCAGTCAGTCGCTTTGCATCCATGGCCGAGCGCCTTTACTCACATGAGTGCCGCCATCGACCGGGATCACAGCGCCATTGGTGTAGGCGCCTGCCCGCGATGCCAGATAAATCAGCACGCCCGCTATCTCTTCTGGCTGACCAGCCCTGCCCATCGGACTGTCAGCAGCAATATCGTCACCAAATTCACGCAACACATAATCGCTCATTCTGGATTGGAAAAAACC
>Ga0136557_1001867_pt1 | contig 12815 bp, 10 predicted proteins | sample AntRauTorckE6832_FD_104796 | JGI IMG/M metagenome (GOLD analysis project Ga0136557, IMG submission 104796) | Saline lake microbial communities from Rauer Islands, Antarctica - Metagenome Torckler E6 #832 | ecosystem: Environmental > Aquatic > Non-marine Saline and Alkaline > Saline | place...
CACACCCGTCTGGTCAGATACGCGATTGATTGCAGCGGCCTTGGAGATGGAGCTGGCAGCGGCGTTAGCGGTAGATGCGCTGTCGTCGGACGCCCGTGAAGCACCCACAGTGGTACCGTTGATAACCAGGTCGCCATTCGCTAGAGCATTGTCAGAACCGGTCGCGCTGACGCCGTTGGCGGCAGACACACCGAGTGTGTCGGCAGTCAGTTTGCCGATCGTCACGCCGATCGTTTCACCGGCATTGGCACCAACCTGGAAGGACGCGCTCAACGAGCCGTCCAGCAGTTTAACACCGTTGAAGTTAGCGCCTTCAGAAACACGCGTGACTTCTTCGATCAGCAACTGCGCTTCTGCGTTCAGCGCTTCACGGTCAGCAGAGCTGTTGGTGCCGTTAGTTGCCTGCAGTGCCAGTTCGCGGATACGCTGCAGTGATTCGGTCATGGAGCCGAGTGAGCCTTCCGCAGTCTGTGCCAGAGACACACCATCACCTGCGTTACGGATCGCTACGTTCAGACCTTTGATTTGAGATTCGAAACGCGTGGAGATCGCCAAACCGGCCGCGTCGTCCTTTGCGCTATTGATTCGCAGACCTGAAGACAGTCTTTCCAGCGCCTGGTTAGTACCGGCCTGTGAGCTGTTCAGATTACGCTGCGCGTTCAGTGAAGCAATGTTGGTATTTATGACTTGAGCCATGCTTAGTTACTCCTGAGTTTACGTATTAAACCGAGCCGCATCTGGAGAGTCTTGAATGTGCTCAACCTTATGCGTTATCACGTTTAACGACACAGAAAAACAAAGCTTTAGGCGGGAGAGAGATTTTTTCGCAGCTCGGCAGAAAATAAATTTCTTTAGAACTTTTTTCGTGCAACCGTTATAGTGACTTATGCTGCTTGTACGCATACTATTATATGCAACATCAATCCAAGCAGCTTCAATCCAAAAGCACCAGGATCATTGCTCATGTCACTTCCAGATCAGCCCGCCGACCTAACCTTCAACCAGGCCGAAGAGCGCGCCAGACAACAGGCAGCATGGCAGGAAATCATGTCTCAGTCTGATCAATTGCTGCAAAACGCAAAGCGTCAGGACTGGGAGAAACTGGATCTGTTGCACACTAAGCGTGAACATCTGCTGGATCAATTCTTTCGCGAAGCGTTGATAGAAGATTTGATTCCCGCCGTGCAGCAGGATATCAAAAAAATTCGCGAACAGGACAACGATATTGTTCAGATGGTAAAAAATAATCGCGACCAACTGGGGGCGGAATCAAAGCGCCTGCAATTGATGAAAAGTCGCATCAAGGAATACCTATCGGCTGATAAATAATTTCTTTAGCATAATCGAAAATATTTTTAGAAGTAATTGAACAAAGACAATTTACTGACTTTGCTGAAGCTGGCCTGCGCTGCCTCCAGTACAAACGTCTCCTGTGTCAACTGACTGATCGCCTTGGCATAATCCAGGTCTTCCAGCTCAGACAAGGCGGTATCAACCACCAGGTCAAAGTCATCATTGTTGGCTTTGGCCGACTCCACTTGATTCAGGCGCGCGCCCAGCCCTGCCCGGGTATCCAACAGTTTACCCTGCGCACTGTCCAGATTGGCGAGGGTCCGGCCCAGCGCCTGTTCCCTGGTCTGACGATCTGCCGTCGAGTTCCCGGTCTTTTGCAGCACCTGTATATAATCTTCAATGCCGGCGAGCAGGCCTTTGCTGCTGTCAGATTCCACCATAAATGTGTCACCCGGTGCCGGTTGCCCCTGTATGCGCACCGACAGGCCATTGAAGTCAATGTTGCTGCCTGATACATAACGTATGTTTTCGCTGATCAAACGACCATCAGAGACCTGTGTGATGGTGTAGTTTACCCCCGGTGGCGAGACGTTATTTTCGGCGTTGAATTCTATCGCTGCGCTTTGCGGAAAAAACTTTGCAAACTGGTCCCGATCACGAACAACAGCGCCATCAATCTGCGCCGGCGGCAACGCACTGTTGCCTTCGCTGGCACGGGCCTTGAAACCTGATTCAACGCCGGGGATATTCATGAACACATCGTAACCAGAATCGTTGGCCGCAATGGACGTTACCGGGCCTACCTGAATAAAACGTTGACCTTCATCGCCTTGATAGGCATAAAGCCCATCAGCGCCTTTTACGAACGGCTGGGATTTGCCCTGATAACCGGCAAACAGATACTCGCCGCTGGCATCGCGGCTGTTCATCAACTGCGCCATGCTATCAACCAGCGACTGCAGTTCCACCGCAATAAAACCCCTCTGATCTTTGTTCAGCGCCGCGTTGCCGGACTGGGTAATCAGCTCTTGCGCCTTCTGGATCTGGTCGCTGATGCCTGCAATCGCGGTCTCTTCACGCTGCAGACGGTTGTTCAATGTGGACAGACTGTTGTTGAATTGATTGGTATTGGCTTTCTCTTGCCGGAGCTGCATGATGCGGGCAGCGGCAATCGGATCGTCAGCCGGGGACAACACCCGTTTGCCGGTGGAAATCTGCTCCTGCGTGCGATTGGCCGCTTTCTGAGCATCCAGCATGGCGTTGAGGCCGCGGCTGTAAATCTGACTGGTTGATAATCTGACGGTCATTTAAGTCTTACCTCGACAATTACATGTTGAGCAGGGTATCAAACAGATCCCGTGCCAGCCCGATCAGCCGCGCGGATGCATTGTAATGCTGTTCTAGCTGGATCAGGCGGGCGGCCTCTTCTTCCAGATTAACGCCGGCCACCGATTGCAATGCATCCATGGACTGACGCAGCATGGATTCACTGGCGCTTTGACTGACCCGCGTCTGACTGGTCAAAATGCCCAGCTTCTCTGCCAACTGCCCGTAAGCATCCTGCACAGTCAGATTGCCATCGGACAACATCGCCTTGCTGCCCAGCGCCAGCATGGCAGCACCATTGCGACTATCGGCAGAGCCGTTTCTGTTGTAGTTGACGGCAAAGGTGTCACCCACTTTGGGTTGTCCTTCCAAACCGCTGCCACTGGTCATGTTGATCTGCACGCCCAGGAAATTGCTTTTTGCCTTGGGTGACGCGCCGAACAAGCCATTGCTTATGTCAGAACTCAATACCGTGTTGGCGGCCAGCTGCACATCAATCTTGCCGCCAATGGTGAAGTCAGTGGCCGGATCCCCCGGCAAGGGGGCGCTCACCAGATCGGCACCTGCTCCCACCGTCAATGAACCGCCGCCATCAACAGTGAATTTAAGATCAATACCGGTATTGGCGAAAACGCTGAGTTTAACGCCATCGCTTTTGGCGGTAATACCCAGGGCCGCCAGGTCTGAATTACCATTAATGCGATCGCGCAGGAAATCCGCGGTCAACGGGTCAGGCACATCCTGCGCCACCGATTCGCCCGGCAACACGAAATCCGGATCCGTCAGATCCACACCATTCAATGACAGTTGCAACGACTCACCGGGGCCAGCCGTGGTAAAATCCTGTAGAGTGGTTTGGGTATAAGCGGTTGCGCTGACCCCATTGAGCGCCGACAACTTGCGGGCGGTCACCGAGGCCTGTTCACCCGCCACCGCGTCCACGTTTTTTGTCGTGATAAAGCCGGTCGCAGGGTCCGTGGTTTCTAACCTGAGGGTCTCGCCAGGGTATCCGTTGCCGGTTGATCCGATTTGCAGCACCCCCGCCACGGTGCTGACGGTGCTGACGGTTGTGCCACCCGGATCCGATGGCAGCAGCGCGTTCTGCGAGCCGGGCACAAAGGGCAAATTGGTCAGCGGTGGAACCATCTGCACCGGCTTGGCTGGGTTTGAATTGTCCAAAACATCGTAGGTGGCGGCCGAGGTAAACCTGATTGCCAATGGTGGCGTGAAACTGCCATTTTTTGCAAACAACGGCGTATCCGTGCTGATGACCTGCGAGCCCAGAACCTCGGCGCCACCCTGGTTACCACTGGCGGTATCAATGCGCAGTGGCGAGGCAAAGGCGAATTCTTCCGGCCGGGTAATCTGCACCTGCATCTGGCTCACACCGGTGCGGGTCGGTTGCAACAAAAACCGATCACCTGCCGAAAACGTGCCTTGATCAATGCGCAAGGTAAAGCCATCAATGCTGATTTCCTGTGGCCGGGCATTGCTCAGCATGCCTTTTTCCATCACTTCGCCGTCAGATTTGCGCACCACACTGTATTGCTGCCCGCCCGGACCCGGAAAGGTGAGCTCATAGTCGCTGGTCGTTAACGCCGACAGGTTGTCGATGGTGATGCTCATGTCTTTGTTGTTGGGCGGCGCATTTCTGCTATCCGCTTTGACCCGATCGCGGGCAACCACGGCATTGTTGATGTCAGCAAAGATGGACCCGCCCAGGCTGCCTTCAAGGTCCATACCGAGCTGGTTCTGTTTATTGATACCGTCGGTAAGCGCCAGCCCGATTTGCCCCAGCGAATTTAGCGCCGGGTCCAGCGCTTCACTGCGAAAACGCACCAGGGCCCCCAGTTCTCCGCCTTGCATCTGGCGCGTTATATTCTGCAGCTGGCCAGCTTTGCTGAAATATAATTCAAACCGGCTGGAATCCAGGTTGCCAGGCGCAGCCACCAGCGTCTGCGTGCTCGAGCCAACCACCAACGGCTGGTTTTGACCAATAAAGACGTCCACCCCGCCATCTTCGCGGCTGATGGTGCTGACATTGACATATTTGGACAGCTCACGAATCAGCGTATCGCGCTCGTCCAGCAGGTCGTTGGGATTCTGCGAACCGCCACCGCCCTGAGAATCGGCGATGGACTGATTGAGCTCGGCGATCTGTTGTCCCAGCGAGCTGACAGCACCGGCAGCGGCCTGCATCTGTTTATTGACCGATAAGTTCTGTTGCTGCAGGCGCGACTCTACCGCCTCAAAGCCGGAGACCATTTCCTGCGTCTGGGACAACAACAGCTGTCGTCCGAGCAGCGAACCGGGATCATTGACCGCCTCATTAAGCGCATCAAAGTAGTCGTTCATGACCCTCGACAGGCTGGTCTGTTCAGAGGCGAGCAGGTTATTGGTCTGGGAAATATTGAACAGATAGGTATCCTGGTCGCTGAGTGTCCCGATGTCCTTGACAACCTGGTCAACCAGAAACTGTTCAGTGTTACGGTAAATATCGTTGACCTGCACACCCGTGCCCAGGTAACCGGCTGGCGTGCGCATGGCAATCGTGGTGGACTGGGATACCGACTGACGGCTGTAACCTTCAGTGTTGGCATTGACGATGTTGTGACCGGTCACCGCCAGTGCCGTCTGGTTCAGGCGAATGCCGGAGATCGCAGTATTGATCAGGCTGCTCATATCAATTTACTCCCTGCACAGAACCCTGCACAGAACCCTTCACAGAATCCAGCGCGGGGCTGCGCAGAACGCGACTGATCTTGTCGGCGTAGTGTGGATCGGTGGCATAACCGGCGTCCTGCAAATGCTGACCAAACATATCGGCATTGGCTGCGTGCTGCAGCGCAGGTCCATAACGCGGCTGCGAACGCAGCAGGTCAACATAGTCGCGGAAGCTTTCTTCAAATGAGCCATAGGCACGGAAGCTGGCATGCTCGCGCTGCATGGCACCTTCGCGGAACTCCAGCGTACTGACGCTGACGCGTTCACCCTGCCAGCTGTCACCGGCCTTGATGCCAAACAGGTTGTAACTGGGCTTGCCATCAGCGCCAGTAATCATTTTTTGCCCCCAGCCAGTTTCCAGCGCCGATTGTGCGACCATCACGCGCGGATCGACACCAAGCTCGTGGGCCATTGATTCAGCAATGGGCAGCAACTGCCGCACAAAGGCCTCGGGTGACTCAAAATCATAGTCAACGGCGGTGGGCTCGACGGCGGCAATAACATCGTCAGCTGCCGGAGATGCGACGGATGCCGGCGCTACTGCTGATGGAGCTACTGCCGATGGAGTGACTGCTGATGCAACAGATGCCGTTGCGCCACCAATGGCGGACCCGGGATAACGACGCGCATCATTCAGGGCGCCATCAACTAACCCACTGTTGGCAGCCGCAGGTTCGTAACGCTGCATCAACTGACGGTGCAGCGTGTCCGCCAGTCCGACTCCACCAGCGTTAGCGATGTCAAGGCTGATCTGGTTGTCAAAACTTTCCTGGTGAAATTTGGTTTCATTGCTGCGCAGGAGGTTTTCGGAGAACAGAGCTTCCTCGCCCGCACGCATGCCTTTGAGCATCATATTGATAAACATGGACTCAAATTGTTTGGCCACCTCGCGCAGCGCTTCTGGCGAATTTTCGCGCCCCAGCTGAGTGATCGCGTTCAACCCACCGACGTTGGTGTAAACAGAGGCATCTTGCATGCTTATCGCCATGATCAGTCCTCAGATCACAATCAGGTCGGCGCGCAGCGCACCGGATTGCTTCAAGGCTTCGAGGATCGCAGCCAGGTCACCTGGCGCTGCCCCGACTGCATTGATCGCCTGCACGATGTCGGACAAGGTGGTGCCGGCATCGAACAGGAACATGCGACTGTCCTCTTCCGTCACATTGATATTAGTCTGTGGGACTACCACAGTGTCACCGTCCGAGAACGGACCGGGCTGGCTGACGCCAAAACTTTCCGAAATGGTCACACTCAGGCTGCCGTGCGTGATCGCCGCCGGAGAGACGCGCACATGCTCGCCAATAACAATGGTGCCTGTGCGTGAATTGATAATAACCCGTGCCGAGGCATCGCCCTGCTGCACCTGAATGTTCTCCAGCTCCGATACATAGGCCACTCGCGCCTGGGGATCGGCAGGTGCCCGCACCCGAACCGAGACCGCGTCCATCGCTTCAGCGGTGCCGGCGCCCATGAAATCATTGACCGCTTTCGACAAACGGCGAGCGGTGGTGAAATCGGCTCGCTTCAGGTTAAACGTGATATGTTCGCCGGCATTAAAACCGGTCAACACTTCACGTACTGTCTGGGCGCCGCCGGGAATGCGACCGACACTTGGAATATTGATGGTTATGCTGGAACCGTCGGCGCCTTCAACACCCAGGCCACCGACAATGAGATTACCCTGGGCAATGGCATAGACCTCGCCATCGATACCGATCAGCATAGTACGCTCCAGCGTACCGCCCCGCAGACTGGCGGCGTTGGCCAGGGATGACACGGTAATATCAACATTCTGTCCGGGCTTGGTGAATGCCGGCAGTTCCGCCTGCACCGACACAATGGCAACGTTACGCAGCTGAAAGTTCTGTCCCGCTGGCATCGGAATGCCAAACTGATCCAGGTAAGCGGCAAACGATTCAGCCGTGAACGGCGCCTGCGTGGTCTGGTCGCCCGACCCGTCCAGACCGGTCACCAGACCTACCCCTGTCAACATATTCGACTGTACGCCGTTAAGCGTGGCGATATCCTTGACACGGTCAGCCTGCGCCGGTGTCACCAGTAACAGTAACTGCATGGCAATCAGGATACCGGTAAGGAAGGTTTTTTTGATCTGACTGAGATGTTGTTGGATAAACATGTGTCGCCTCAATTGTGCGCTGAACAGGCTGCTGCAAAAATACATAAAAGTCGTTACATGGCGCCTTACAGCGGCCACCAACGGCTGACAAAAAACTTGCTCAATACACCGGGCTCATTGCTGTCAGCCAGCGTGCCAGTGCCGCTGTAAGCAATACGCACATCAGCAACGCGGGTTGAGTCAATGGAATTATCCGGTGCGATATCGGTTGTGCGCACCAGGCCGCTGATACGAATGAATTCACTGCCATAATTGATCTGCAACCATTTTTCACCGCGCACTTCCAACAATCCGTTTGGCAGCACATCGGTTACCGTGACCGTAATATTGCCCAGTAACTGATTACTCTGGTCGCTGTTGGCTGAGCCATCAAAATCAGAGCCCCCGCCAACCGATGTCGCGGTGCCGAACACATTGCCCAACAAGGTCGAGTCACCCACATTAACTGTACTGTCCTGGGTGAAGGATGTGCCCGACGATTTGGTGGCGCTGGTCGCCTCGTTCAGATTGATGGTCAACACATCGCCCAGGCGATGGGCGCGGCGCTGATACAGATTGATCGCGGTCGCCTGTTGATAGATCGCGCCATTGGCAACCCGTTCCTGTGGCTGCTGCGTAGACCATACCGGCGCGTAACGCGGATCGTCCGGGCTTGGCGGCGCCGGATAGCGCGAAGCACAGGCAGCCAGCACCAGCACGGGCAGCACGATCAAGGCATGTATCAGTTGTCGCTTAAACATCACGTCTATCCTTGTTGCTTTTAGTTGCGGACTGGCGCTATTTACGAGTTGCGGTTTACAGATTCTGTGTCACAAACTGCAGCATCTGATCGGCACTTGAAATTACCCGCGAGTTCATTTCGTAAGCACGCTGGGTGGTAATCATGTCTACCAGCTCTTCCACCACTTCCACATTCGAGTTTTCCAGTGAGCCCTGCACTATCAAACCCATGCCGTTCTGGCCCGGCGTGGACTGTTGCGGATTACCACTGGATACCGTTTCCGCGTACAGATTGCCACCCAGTGATTGCAAACCGGCCGGATTGATAAAATCCACCAGCGTCAGGTTGCCGATATTGACCGGCTGTGCCTGGCCGGGCAGTGCGGCGGTCACCACACCGTCTGTACCAATGGTCAGCGATCGTGCGCCCTGCGGCACTGTCAAACCAGGATTTATCAGCATCCCCGACGCGTTTACCAGCTCGCCGTCGGCACTCAGGTGAAACTGACCGTCACGGGTAAACGAGGTGGTGCCATCGGGCATCTGAACTTCAAAAAAACCACGACCGTTGATGGCGGCGTCCAGTGGTTCACCGGTATTCTGCAGTGAGCCCTGGGTGTGTATTTTTTGCGTTCCGACCACACGGACACCGGTACCAAGCTGCAGACCTGAGGGCAACTCCGTGTTCTGCGTGGAGTTGGCACCGGGCTGACGCTGGATCTGATACAACAGATCCTCAAACACCACGCGGTCACGCTTGAAACCATTGGTTGCGACGTTGGCCAGGTTGTTGGAAATCGCGGTAAGGCGTTTATCCTGCGCGGCCAGACCGGTTTGTGATACATAAAGAGCTGAGTGCATTTGGTTAACTCCCCAACGGTAGTTTTACTGTATTTGCAAAAGCCGTGCCGATGCTTCGGAATTCTGCTGCACGGTCTGCATAAGCTTGACATTCATTTCATAATTGCGGGTCAGGCTGATCATCTCGACCATGGCGTCAACAACATTCACGTTGCTGCTCTCAAGGTAGCCAGACACCAGCGTTACTGCGGCGTCTGCCACAGATTCATCGCCATCGGCACGGCGGAAAAGACCATCACCACCTTTGACCAACTGCTCATTACCCGGGTCTACCAGCTTGATTCGATCGATCGCCGCCAGGACTTCTGCGCCCTGCCCCAGCTCCCGGATCGACACCGTGCCGTCACTGCCTATGGACACTGACTCGTAAGGTGGCAAGGCAACGGGACCATTGTTGCCGAGCACCGGCAAACCGCTGCCGGTCAACAGTTCACCAAAAGGACTGACTGCCATGTCGCCGGCGCGGGTGTAGGCTTCTGAACCATCGGGTGCCTGCACTGCAATCCAGCCTTCGCCCTGAACCGCCACATCGAGCTGATTGCCGGTTTCCTGCAAAGCACCGAGGGTAAAGTCACTGGCGGGATTCTCCGCCATGCTGAACACACGAGACGGCATGCCGGGGCCGAAGGCTGGCATGGAGCGCGCTTGCTCCAGATCGGCCCGGAAGCCCGTGGTGCCGGCATTGGCCATGTTGTGCGCATGAATCGTCTGCGCGCGCATGGTCTGGGAGGCGCCGGTCATGCTGATATAAATTGCTTTGTCCATGGAGAACCCCGATCCACTGGCAGGCCAGGCAGCCTGCCGCGGCGTCGTTTCAGTGTGATTACAGGTTGATGATGGTTTGTGTTGCCGTATCCTGCGCCGAGATCACCTGCGCAGCCGCCTGGTAGTTCCGCTGTGAGACGATCAGCTGTACCAGTTGTGCCGGCAGATCCACGTTGGAGTCTTCCAGCGCGCCTGACTGAATCGCCCCAAGACCCGCAGTGCCCGCGCCGGAAACAGACGCGGAACCCGATTCACTGGTTTCACCAAACTTGGTGCCACCCAGGTTTGACAGACCTGCCGGGTTAGAGAAGTTGGCCAGGGCAACTTCACCCAGAGCACGTGACTGACCGTTGGAGAATCTCGCCGATACCAGACCGCGGGGGTTGATTTCCAGACCGGTCAACTGACCCTTGGCAAAACCATCCTGATTATTAGACTGTACCGAGAAGTCCCCGCCGAACTGGGTCAATTCGCTCAGATCAATGGTAAAGTTGGAGTTGGTCAATTGCTCAGCCACGTTGGTGTCACCCGGAATCGGACCGGCACCCTGACGTCGACCCAGGGAGTCAACCGGTGTCCAGTTGGTAATCTGGATGGGTGACTGATTGGGGTCATAGACGCCGTTGTTATCAAAGCGCAGATCAAAGCGCGCCAGCACCGGATCGCCATCAGTAGAGTTGGGATCGTAACCGATATTACGGTCATCGACCTGCAGGTAAACACTCCAAAGGTTGTTGCTGCCGGTTTCATCCGGACGCTCTTTGACAAAATACTTGGTCAGCGAGTGCTGGTTACCCAGCGAGTCGTAAACGGTGACTGCGGTGGCGCGGTAGTAGGTGTCAGGGTTGGTCGGATCAAACTGATTGGTTGAAAACGGAATGCCATCGAGTGCATCTTCAGCACTGATGTCGCCGAAAATACTACCGGTCACAACGGTCTGGTCGATAGCATCGCCATTACTATCAACATCAGATGCTGTCAAGGTGACATTTTCTTCCAGCGTGAAATTCACGATACCACCGACCAGCACGGAGGCGCCACTGGCGGTATCGACGGTCACCGGCAAATCTGTCGATCGGGAGTACTCCTCATCAGTGGCATCATATTCAGAGCCGACCACGTCAAAGCTGCCCGCACCCGTTGCCCCGCCGTGAAAACGAAGATCAGCGCCGGTGTTGTGGGTAACCTCCAGATCAGTACCACCGACCACACGCGCACTGGTGTTGGTGACCGTCGCATTAATGGAATCAGCCAAATCCTGCAGACTGCCTGCCAGCGTATCGGCGTCAGTTGTGTCGATTGTTTCGGCAAAATTCAGACCACCAATGTTGAAGTTCACCGCACCGGCACTGAAATTAGTCAGATACGCCACTGTGGTAGCACGCGCAGTCACACCGTTAACCGCCGAAAACTGCTGCGCCACAGCGTTGGCGGAGGAATTCGCCGCCACGCTCACCAGGCGGGTGACATTGTCGCTGCCAACCACGCTAATGCTGTTTGCCTCATACCCATTTTGCAGCGACGCACCTGACAATACCGGAGTGGGAGCAGTAGAGCGCCCATTGTTACTGACAAGTGTTGTACCCACCAACGCCGATGGCTGCGCACTGGCGTCCAGGTTGATCACGGATCTGACACCTGTTGTCGCGCGCGGTGGAATCTCTCCGGTGGTAACACGCAGATCTTCCAACGGACCGCCGCCTGTGGGCTGACCGGTCGGCGATGGCGAAAAACCCTGCAGACGCTCACCCGCACCGGTGACAATAAAACCGTTCCTATCAGTACCAAAGGCGCCGGCCCGTGTATAACTGACACCCGACTCGCCACTCAACACAAAAAAACCTTCGCCATTGATAGCCATATCCAGCGTACTGTTGGTAAAGCTGATGTTGCCCTGGTTGAAGTTCTGTTTGATCTGCTGCAACGTGACACCGCTACCGGCCTGAGTGCCACCACCGCCCAGCACAGAGGCGGCATAAACATCACCGAATACAGTACTTGAAGACTTGAAGCCGGTGGTACTGGAGTTGGCAATGTTGTTGCCGGTAACGCTGATTTCCTGTTGCGCTGCATTGAGCGCGCTCAAACCAATACTAAAACTCATCGTGACACCTCGTGGACTTAACTTTTATTTAATTGGAATGCTATGTTATTAATTGATCTGGATAATGTCTGCCATGGACACTTTGCCGATACTGGCCAGGTTAAGTGTCAAGCCGCCACCGGGTTCAATGGTGACACTGTTGACGTTGGCACTAAGATAAATCGGCACACTGGTAGCTTCCTGACCACCGGATGCTGACACTTCAAAGTAGTAGTTACCCGGTGGGAAGCGCTCATCTTTGGCATTGGTGCCGGTCCAGATGAACTCCTTTTGTCCTTCAGATTGCGACCCCAGCTCAAAGCTGTCCACGACTTCCCCGCTCTTGTTAGAGACGGTCAACGAGGCCGACTGCACCGCGTTGTCAAAGTCAGCCAGTACACTGACGGCACCACTTTCACCCAGGGCGGTAAAATCAGACGCCACATGGACAGGACGACCCACCAGCGATGTCGCCTGCAGGTGTTGTGTCGATTGAAATGCCGATGCGAACTGCTCAAAATTACCACCCATTTTCTGGGTTTCTTCGAGCTGGGAAAACTGCGCCAGCTGGGCCACGAACTCTCCATTTTCCTGTGGATTGGTCGGGTCCTGGTTCTCCAGCTGTGCTATCAAAAGTTTAAGAAATTCGTCACGACCCAGATCTTTTTGCGCTACCGGGCCTTGTTTTTTCTCCGGCAGGGCGTAGTCACCCAGAACCCGACTCAATGCACCGTTGTTGTTAATTTCCATGCTTTATACTCCTGATGCCGCTCAACCCTGACCCAGCGTCATGACACGCTGCATCATGGTTCTGGCGGCTGACATGACGTCCACATTGAGTTGGAACGCCCGTGACGATGAAATCATATTGGTCATCTCTTCAACGATGTCGACGTTGGGATAGAA
>Ga0136557_1001869_pt1 | contig 12806 bp, 12 predicted proteins | sample AntRauTorckE6832_FD_104796 | JGI IMG/M metagenome (GOLD analysis project Ga0136557, IMG submission 104796) | Saline lake microbial communities from Rauer Islands, Antarctica - Metagenome Torckler E6 #832 | ecosystem: Environmental > Aquatic > Non-marine Saline and Alkaline > Saline | place...
CAAGTTCCGCCGGGAGATCAAGCTCGGCGGGTCCGGCCTCGCCACCCTGGGCGACTTGGCCAAGGTCGCGTTCGACAACATCAAGGAAAGCCTGGGTTTTATCAAAAAGACGGTCGAAGACTTATTCCCCGCGGTCAACCTCAGCTTGGAAGGGCTCCTCAACTTCATCGGCATCGTGATCCGAGACGCCGTACTGCTGGTCGGCCTCGCTATCGACGCGGTCTCTGGCACCTTCGTTGGTTTGTACCAAGGCATCGTTGCCGTGTTCACCAGCCTACCTGATGTGCTGGGCGACCTTTTCTTCCAAGCATTGAACGAAAGCATTGGCGGGTTTGAAGAATTCTTGAACAAACTGATCAATTCGACAAATAAGGTTGGTGAACTGCTGCGACAACCTATCGAGACGTTGGTGAACTTTATGATCGTCGGCTTCAACGGAGCAGGTAATACCATCGCAGGCGCGATTAACTTCATCACCACCAGCATCAACACGGTCATTGATAACGCGGTCATCGGTATGAACGTGTTGATCCGCGGCGTCAACAAAGTCGCTAAATTCCTTGGGCGAAGTGGCCTCGACGAATTGGGCTCATCACCGATTGATAAGGTCGAGTTCGAGGACATTGGGCCCGTCAGTCTTAAACCTGACGACCTGACCATCGACCCAGCAGACATTGACCGGCTGACCAACCCGTTCGAGGGTGCAGGCTCCGACGCGGCCACGGCGTTTACTGATGCGTTTACGGAGGGGATGGCAAGCCAACACCACGCCATGGACGCGGCGCTGGCTCTACTGGACCAAGCGAATAATAACGCATTGCAGCGACAACGTGAGGCGAGCAAAGAGCGAGCCGCCCAATTGCTGGCCGACATCCTTGCGCGGGAAAAATCGTTCCAAGATCAGTTCAACCTGATCAACCAAGAGATTGAACTGCTACGCAAAGGGTCTGAAGAGCGTGAGTACCAGAACCATCTCAACAAGATCAAGAACGACCTGATCGAAGAGGGTATCGACCTGACAGCCGACGAAAGTGTCGAGCTTCTCAAACAACTGGAAGCTCGACTGCGGCAACTCAAAATCGTGGAAGCTGTTGCTGCCGCGCTTGATGAGGTCCGCGGCATCAGTCTCAACCTTGTTGCTGTGCAGGCTGAACTCAATGCCCAAGTGGCCCTGGGTCTGATTACGGTCGAGCAGTCCACGCGCGCGTACGTGATGCTGAGCGACGCCGTAGCTGAGAGCCAGGTCACCAAGAAGAAGGTGATCGATGAGGCGGTCGAGGGTATCAATAAAGAGATCGCACTACTGCGACTGTCGGGCAGTATCCGAAACGAAACCGACCAAGCTCAGCAGGCCGCCGCTTCTATCACGAACACACTTCGCGAAGCCGGTATCCTTCTTGACAAAGCAGAGGCCGCCGCACTCAACGAAAAGCTGCTGCTCCAACAACAACAGTTGACACTCTTGACACAGGTCGCCGGGGCGCTTGAAGAAGTTCAAGGTGTTACGATCGATCTGGCCGGTGCCAAAGAAGAGTTGCAGCAACGTATCGACGATGAAACGATCAGCGTCCAAGAAGCCACCGAAGCTTACCGAGAACTCCGCATCGCGCAGCTCGAAGGGCAAAAGGATGGGAGTTCAGGCGCGGAGCGTGGACTACTCAAGTACCAACGCCAGATTGAAGACGTTGCCGGTTCGGTTGAGTCCGCCATGACCGGCGCGTTCAAGGGGATGGAAGATGCGTTGGTCGATTTCGTCACTAAGGGCGAGATCAACTTCGCATCGTTCGCCAACTCCATCATCTCCGACATGGTCCGCATCGCGGTCCAGCAGGCGATCATTGGCCCACTACTCGGCTCGGCTACAGGTGCCCCATTCACCGCCGCGGCCATCAGCGGAGCTCGAGCCCTGGGCGGTCCCGTCTCCGGTGGGCAGCCCTACCTTGTGGGCGAGCGTGGACCTGAAATCTTTACACCTCCGACCGGCGGTGGTAGTATTGAACCGAACAGTGGCCAAGGTGGGGGCAATGTCCGTATTATTAACGTGGTCGACCCTTCTGCGACGGGTGACTTCCTCGCATCGGCCGACGGTGAACGTATCGTACTGAACCACATCACTCGTAACCCAAACACCGTGCGGCAAGCAGCCGGAGGCTAATAGATGGCATACAGCACCGGAACAGCAACAGACCAGAACGATCTTCTTGACAAGCTCAAGACCTTCTTGACCGGTACGCCCGGCTGGACTGCCAACAAGGATACCGTCGTCGCCGCAAGCCCGGCTGCGGGCTCGAACCGGTACATCCTTTTCGACGCACCTGGTGGAGGCTCCGACAACATCTACATGGGTATCGAACTCAACATGACCTACCTCACGGAAGGGTCGATTCGTTCTTTCTACAAACCGTTTTTCCGGTTCCAAGGCTACACGGGCTACAACGGAGGTTTAGGTTTTGATGATCAACCCACACCTATCCCAACGGCTAACAATGTCCCGACCATCGCAGTCGAGTGGGATCGACCGCTTCCCTACCACTTCATTGCCAACGGCCGTCGCGCCATCATCGCTGTTCAGTCCGGCCGGTTTTGGAGCACCGCCTACATGGGGTGGTACCTTCCGTTCGGCACACCTGTCCAAGCTCCGTACCCACTGCTGATCGCGGGCAGCAACTACACCGGACAGACCTCAGCAACGACAGCAAAGGATCAGCCACACGCGGACCGCCACATCGGCTACGCCATGGGCTCGCACGACACGGATATTGGATCAAACATCCAACACCTCGAAGGTGCGAACTGGGTCGGCATGTACCGCCGAACATGGCCGCTGTACGACATCAACGACAACGGCTCATCACAGTACTCTAACAGCCCGTACTGGCGAGATGATACTGTCTCGTCCTTCGAGTACCAAAACGGGGACTACTCCTTGGCCATGCTCAACCTCGACGGCACGCCGGGTCTTATCCCCCTGCATCTTGTAGGTGACGAAGCAGGCGAGGATGTTTTTGGTGTGTATGATGGTGTGTATGCTGTTGCGGGAGATCGTTACATTCTCCAAGACGACATCATTGACGTTGGTGGCGTTGACCACCTACTGGTCGAAGCAATCCCTTACGGTCGCGCCTCGACGATCGCACTAAAGTTGGAGTAGACACATGGCATTTAGCTCAGGCATTGCAACCGACCAAGACGACCTGCTGGACAAGCTGCGTGCGTTCGCTCTTGCGCAGGGGTGGACCATCAACAGCTTCGCCAACGACACGTCCACCTACGACCGCGACTCAACATCAGGCAAGCGGTTGCACATCTCAAAGAACGGGATGTACTTCAACATGCGGTCGTCGGACGGTGCAAACGTCTTTGATGTTGGTACGCTTATCAACACAAACTATTGGCGATACTGGCGTCTCTACGGTATCGCGGTCAACGGCTCCACCGGCTACAGCGGTGCCAGCAGCTGGGAGAACCAGCCAGGCGCTCCGCAGGTCAGCGCGACAGGTATCGGAACCACGGTGCTGGGCATCAACAACGCTTCGGTCAACTACTGGTTGTTCTCGACCACGGAGTCTTTGACCATGGCTGTCGAGTACGACCCCGTGAACTACGCGGGCTACATGCAGTACATCCATGTCGGGCGAATCATTCCGTCGGGCAGCATCCTGACGACCCCCGGCGTGGACGGCGCAGTGTACATGTCGTCGGCATCGCCGAACGTCTTTCTCAACGACCTCAGCACGCCTGTGGCCTTCTACAACGCGCTCAACCAGGACTCTGGAAACTTCACCGGTCTTGGCACCAGTCGCTACGTGGACTGGGGTCGCGGTGGAGTCTTCTTGCCGTCGGTCGTCAAGGGGGACGGTACAACGCTCACCAACAAGTGGTACTTGGTCAACGACAGCAACAGTGACCGTATGCAAAACGATATCCACATCTCCGCGCAGGCTGTTCCGCCCAACGCCGATGAGGGTATGATCCGAAACCTTGTTCGACGCACGCCCAACAGTGAGACAGGCGTCACGCCTCTGTTCCCTATCTACCTGCTGCTGACGGCTCAGGGGGGTGTCGGCGGGAACAATAGTTCCTACCGACCGTACAGGTTCGCGGGCGTCGTAGATGGCGTGCTCAATGCGGCACATACAGGCTTCAGCCTGGCCGGTACATCCACCATCGCGTCGGACACGTACAGTCATTTCCCGATGTGGCATGTAGGCCAAAGCAAAAACAGCGGGTTAGCTATTAAGCAGTAACACAAATGTCCAGCGCAACAGCCACCGAGTATCTGGTCTCCGGTTCGCTCGCTACGGCCCCAGCACCGATCTCCGGTATGGGCCTGACCGGCGTGCTGCTGTCGCTTGCCTTCATTACGGTGAATCCCGACCTCGAGCGCACACCGAGCCTGGGGACGCCCGTGGTGGCCGAGCAGGGTTCATACATCCTACCGCCCCACCTGCTCTCTGGGACGCTGAGCAGTGCTCCTGCGCCCGTTGCAGGCGACGACCAGGCCGGTCCGACAATCCCTACCTACTTCGACTACTTCTACGAGCGGATCCACCTGATCCCCAACGGTAACATCAACCTGGGCGTTGTGGTGGGTACCCTCATCACCGACGCAACGATCTGGAACGCCTACACGGGACTCACTGTTACGGTGACCGACCTGCCTCTTACGGGGTCTGCGAACACCACCAAGGACGGAGCGCCCGGCCTGCCTTACGCATTGAACCCGCTGACGACAGTGGACTTCGATCTGGTGACCTCCGCGGCCACCACGGACTTCTCGTTCACCACGACACTCACGGTCGTCGAGAGCACGTCCCAGGCTCCGTTCCTGACGCTGACAGGTCTCGCGTCACTGGTTCTCAACCTGAAGCCTGAGCGGCCTCTCCGGACGATGCTGGAGTGGGCCACGAACATCCTGACCAGTAACAACGGTAAGGAGCAGCGACAGTCTCTGCGATCGCTGCCGCGTGAAAAGTTCGACCTTCGGTACAAGCCGCTGAACATCCCCGAGCGCAATGTGCTCCGCAACCAGTTGATGTCGCACCAGAACAAGGCGTTCGGTCTCCCTGTCTGGATGGAAGAGCGGCCGTTGGACCTTGACGCTGTGTCTGCCGATACCGTGATCTTTCTCGACACATCATACGCCCGCTTCGCGGTAGGCGACCCTGTGATCATCTGGGCAAGTGAAAACAACTACGCCGTTAATCAGATCGACACCATCGCGGCCGACCGCCTCACGTTGTCCCGACCGCTGGGCGCGGACTTCGATGCAGGCATGAAGGTGATGCCCATGGTCTCGGGACAGGTTCTCGGTGACGTGTCGGGACAGAACATTTCCCCGCAGTTCGAGCATCCGCAGGTAACATTGTCGCTTACCCAACAACTTCCGATGCCGAGCTACACGCCACCGTTCACGCACGAAGGTGAGCCGCTGTTTCTTACACGTCCAAACGCAAACAGGCCTTTGCGGTTGGACCAGGAAATCGACCAACGCACCATCGACTACGGCTTGGGCAAGTTCACACGCGATCCGCAGTGGATCAACCCTAAAGACACTCGCGAACACCGCTTTGTGTTCCGAACGCAGGCAGAGCTTTGGGAGTTCCGAAAGTTCATGTTCTGGCTGCGCGGCCGGTACGAGACGTTCTACATGCCGACGTTCCAAGACGACTTGGTTCAGGCTGTTGCGTCGGGAAGCTCCGACACAGCCATCGACATGGACAACACAGGCTACGCCAGTTTGATCTACCAAAACACCACGCGGTGGCGAGACCTTGCGTTCATGTTGCCGGACGGTTCATACACCACGCGCCGCGTCACAGGGGCGACCACGGAAAGCTCCACGATCGACCGCGTCCAGCTCAGCACTCCCCTGGACGTAGGCTATGATCCGGGCGACCTTCAGATCAGCTTCCTTCGACGTGTTCGAGTAGCGTCCGATCGTGTCGAAGTGGATCACCAAAGGGATAATCGCAGCGTCGTGTCCTTGCTTCTAACATCGGTGGACGAATGACCTACAACGACAGCCAACAAGAGACGCTCGGCGAACCTATTGAACTGTTCCGGTTCACTGGCCTGGGCGTAACGTATCGATTCACATCCGCGGCCGAGCCTGTCGTGTACGACACACACACCTACCTTGCGGACACGCCTATTTCATCTTCGGTGCGGGGCATCAACCAGAGCGAACTCCTTAAAAACGGTATTGATATCAGGCTCCCGAGCAGTCACGCAATGGTTCTTGGGTTCATTCAACAGATTCCAAGCGACCCCATCCAAGCAACAGTTTTTCGAGGCTACGGTTCGGACTTCGTGACCTGCTGGAAGGGTGAAGTCCTAACGGTGGAAGCCGACGGCCCGGAGGCGACTATTAAGTGTCGACCGCTGACGCGGTCCCTCGAGCGCCGCACGCTCCGGCTTCGCGTTATGAACAGCTGCAACCATGTCCTGTACGACACACAATGTCGTGTGCCTCGTGACAGCTTCCGGGCCACCGGTACGATCGACAGCATCACCAATGGCTTCACGTTGCGGTCAAGCACATTCGCTGCGCAGGCTGATCAATACTACCGCGGAGGCGCGCTGCATATCAGTGGCACAACGCAGGGTACGCTCAAGACATTGATCCTCGACCATGTTGGTGATACTATTAAGGTCCAAGCGAACTTGGGCAAAGCCTCCGCAGGTCTAGGCTTCTCGGCGTGGCCAGGCTGTGACCACCTGATCGGAACGTGCGACGAGAAGTTTAACAACATGCCCAACTTCTTCGGCTACACCGCGATCCCGTCCAAGAATCCGTTTATCGGAGACGCACTCATCTAATGCAAAACCTTTTCATGCAACCTATGCTTGCTCTCATTGGCACGACGACCTACTGGGTCATTATGATCGGCCTTGCGTTCTTGTCCTACGCTCTTCGTCCCAAGCCTTCACAGACGCGACCAGATCCTGGGCAGTTCGAAGTTCCGTCGATCAGTCCGGGTAAGTCGATCCCCGTTGTGTTCGGCACTGTAATGATTCGCGATCCCGCCATCGTGTGGTGGGGTGACCTTCGCACCGAGCCTATTATGAGTTCAGGTGGAGGCAAGAAATGATCATCACCATGCAACACTGCCGAGAGATGGGCTACTGCGCTTTTGGTGTGCGACGTTTCTGCAACGAACAAGGTCTCGACTTCAAAACCTTCATCAAGGGTGGGATAGAAGAAGAGGCGTTGGTCAACACACAACAAGGGCTTGCCCTAAAGCTAGTCGAGCACGCACATGTCTTCGAGCAGTAAAGCACAAGTCATTGGTTTCCGCTACTTCGCTGGCCTGCATTACGTCCTTGCTCGAGCAATCGAGAAGGTCACGCAGATCGATGTTGGAGAACGCACCGCATGGTCCGGCGATGTCACGTCTGGTGACATCGCTATCGACGCGCCTGATCTTCACGGTGGCGACGAACAAGAAGGCGGCGTCCAAGGTACGCTGACGATTCAGGATGGCAACGCAACGCAGTCACTCGACGCCTACTTGGCGGCCAAGATCACAGGGGACCAATCCAACTACCGCGGCGTCGCGGGTGCTGTCTGGAAGGGTGGCCTCCTGAGCGCGAGGTCGCCGTACCCGAAACCTTGGCGATTCCTTGTCAAACGTGTCAACGTACTGGACGATCTAACTGTACAGTGGAACCCAACCAAGGCTGATATCAACGGCGACCTGAACCCTGCGCACATCATCCGTGAAGTGCTGACCAACCCCGTCTGGGGTCTGGGCATTAGCGAGCTCGAAGTTGATGCCGTCAGCTTTCTCGCAGTTGCTGAAACGCTCTACGATGAAGACTTCGGTCTCAGTTTCCTTTGGGCGGATGGTGACCTTTCTGTCAAAGACTTTCTCGCCAACGTGCTCGCGCACATTGACGGCGTCATGTACGTGGACCCGGCGACTGGTCTGTTCGTGTTGAAGCTGGTGCGCGAAGACTACGTTGTTGGTGATCTTGATGAGTACGGCCAAGACGACATCAGCGAAGTTCGAAGTTTTGTACGCACCTCGCCGGGTGAGATCACCACGCAAATGGAGATCACCTACATGAACCGCGCAACGTGGGAGCCCGACACCGTCGTGCTTCACAACCTTGCGATGTCTGACGTGCAGGGTGGGAACATTCCCGACAAACGTGAGTATTTAGGCATCACAACCAAAGACTTGGCGTTGGTCGTTGGTACGCGAGATCTTCGTGGCAGTTCGGCAATGCTTGCGAAGTGCAAGATCGTTGGCAACCGCCGCATGGCCGCGCTCGAGCCTGGTGATGTGTTCAAGCTCAGCTGGCCGCCACTGGATATTGACCAGATGATCGTCCGCGTCGTCAACGTGGAATATGGTACATTATCCGACGGCAAAGTAAACATTGACGTGGTTGAAGATGTCTTCGGCATCACCGAGGCAATCTACACATCTGGTTCCTCGAACTGGACCACTCCGTACACCGACCCTGCCGACCCTGCCGACCGCGCACTGCTAGAGCTTCCGCTCTGGAGTGTCGTGCGTGTGGTGGCACCGGAGAGCCAGGTCACGAACATCGCTGACGCCGCCGCATACGTCCAGACGTTAGCAAAGCGGCCCAGCCAGGACTCGCTCAGCTACGACAGGCAGTTCGATCTTGGTACAGGCTACACGTCTCAAGGGAATGGATACTTCTCGCCACATGGTGACCTTGTTTCAGGGGTCGGCATGTTGAACACAACGATCACCCTGGAGAGCGCGAACGCCCTAGATCTTGTGCAGACCGGCACCTACGCGGTGATCGGTGAAGAAATTGTTGAAGTGACCGCCGTTGACACAGGGACTGGAGAGATCACAGTGAGTCGCGGCGTGCTTGATACCGTCCCAGTTGCGCACTTGTCCGGCGTGACAATGTGGTTCCCAGAGGAAATCCAGATCGTTGCCGACAGTGAGTATTCAGAGGGTGACACGATTGACTTCAAGCCGCTTGTGCGGACATCGAACGGCGTGCTGGCGATAGGCGACGCAACGGCCGTGTCCGAAACACTGACCGGCCGACTGGCCCGACCCTTTACGCCGGGTCGCTTTCGAATCGATGATCTGATCGGGCCTGAACGGACCTACGACACCAACGGCGTGGTGGACGTGGATGCCGCTGCCACCGACCTTGTTTTCCAGTGGCGACACCGCGACAGGCTCCAACAGACCGCTACCTTCGTGGCCCAAGGGGATGCGTCCAACTACGGACCCGAGGCAGGAACGACGTATACCCTGCGTTTCAAGACAACAGGGGGTACTCTCGTACGAACTGTGACCGGCGAGACGGGTGTCGCGTATACCTACACGTCGGCGAACCAAACGACGGACTTCGGATCGCTGGTATCTTCGTTCAAGGTTGAACTGGAGTCGGTCCGGGGCGGCATCACGTCTCACCAAATGTGGGACATCCAGGTTGATCGGAGCCTCTAGTGTCAGAATCAGACGACAACCCTCCAACCATCACACTTACGACCGAACAGCTTGAGAAGGCTGTCGAGCAAGGCGTGTTTAACGCTTTGATCCATCTCGGTTTGGACGCGAAGAAGCCGATTGATATCCAGCGCGACTTCCAGTTCCTTCGAGACCTCCGCAAAAGTACCGAGTCTGTGAAGGGCAAGGCGCTTGTAACCATTGTCGGTATCTTGATCGCTGGAGGCGTGGCTGTCATCTGGTTAGGCTTCAAGACGTTACTTCATCCACCATCTTAGACCGGAGTTCGCATGGCAGATAGGGGAGAAATTGTAGCCGCTTACGAGAGATCGGGCGGCAACATGACACACACCGCGACCAAGTTGGGCATTGCCCGCGGCACTGTCCATTACCATCTAAGGAAGGCGGGCTACGACCTGAAGCGGCCCCTGGCGGAAGGGTCCATCAAGGGAACCAAGACCAGCAAACGGTCGCTGCCGAAGAAGGGTGACATCAAGCGGTACATCCTCACGTCCGCCCAGAACAACACGCACGTCCACGAAGTAGTCTGGGCCAACATCAAAGCGTTGGCTGCGTGGTTCGAGGCAGAGTTGTGCGTTGGCACGTACACGTACAACAAGAACAGGTACGGCAAGCTCTCGGTCAAGCGGGGCAAGTCGTCCGACAAACAGGAAGAGCTTTGGTACGACGACCACTTCGAGGGCTACCTGTTGGACGAGCGTGTACAACTGGCCCCCGACCTTCAGTGGTGTGGCGAGATGAACATGTTGCCAACGGCCATCGACCCGCTCAATGGGTTCGAGACATACACCGGCCGATCGTCCGGCATCTTCCCTCACTCCAAGGTCGCGATGCGATCGATCGCCGCAGGGATGCGAACCGACCCAACCAAGTTCAACTACACCACTGGCACAGTCACCAAGAAAAACTACGTCGCCAAACGTGCGGGCCTCAAGGCAGAGTTCCACCACACCTACGGCGCGTCACTGGTCGAGGTTGATAGCGAAGGCAACTGGTGGGTCCGACAACTGGTCGCTGACGCTGATGGGACAATCTACGACCTTGATGTTGTCGCGGAAGAGGGTATCGTTTATCAGAGCGCAGGCGTTGAAGCAATCACTTGGGGCGACGCGCATGAACTGATGCTTGGAGATGTCCAACGAAACATCATGTTTGATATGTTAGATGCCCTTGGACCCCGTGAACAGTTCATCCATGATGTGTTACTGGGTTCCGTGATCAATCACTGGAACTCTCGATCACCGCATGAACGTGTGCGGCAAAAGCAACGCGGCGGCGGTTTCTCCAACGTGCTCGAAGAGCTACAGAGCGGCGCTCGATTCCTGATGTCGATGACACGACCAGGCACCGAAACATACGTCGTGGATTCAAACCACGACCGTCCGTGGATCGAGCGATGGTTGCAAGATGATCGCGGGATGCAAGACCCTTCAAACTCACTGACGTGGCACAAGCTTAACGTCGCCATGATTGAGTCGATCATCAAAGACCCTGACGACCGAGACAGGTTCCATGTTCTCGAACATGCGATGCAGGAACTTGCCGGTCTGGGCGACGACGTTCGTTTCCTTCGCGAAGATGAATCGCACACGGTCTCATCGGCCAACATCGAGTGCGGCATGCACGGCCACCTTGGGCCAAACGGCTCGCGAGGAAACCCCAAGGGGCTCTCCCGCCTGGGCCATAAAGCAAACGTCGGCCACTACCATAGCGCAGGTATCTGGGACGGCTTGTACGCCGCAGGCACTTCAGCCCGCTTCGACATGGGCTACACGCGCGGACCTGGATCATGGAGTCATTCGCACGTCATCACCTATCCCAACGGTAAGCGAACAATCGTGACTGTTGTGAATGGCAAGTGGCGAGCACAATGATCTCTCCTTGGCTCCTTGACTCCCATGACTCCGGTTGCGGGGTCAAGGGGTTTTTTCGAATAAGCCCAGCGAGCAGCGGCGTTTATAGCTGCCTGACTCCTTGGTCTCCGTGACTTCGGTAAAAACGCAAGTCGTAGGAAATGCCCGGCGGGCGTAGTGCTCCACTGTTCTCTTGTACTATTCTTTTTTCTTAAAGACAAGAAAGTCAATAACTAAAAGAGAGCTTTGGACGCAGTGAGGCGGGACAAACTGACTCTGGGCGTTTGTCCACGCGCCAAAGACCAAGGAGTCAGTGGAGTCAAAAGAAACCCTTGACGTGGTCGCGGCTGCATGCTACGCTGGTCCACATGGAGACCCCCTCAACACTAGCTGTGATGTTACGATTGACTACCTCGGCGAGTCCACCGAAGACAACGGCGTGATACTACAGCAGGGCGATAGTGTCGCCTCCGGCTTGCCTGCGGTGGTCGCAAGGCTTCCTTTACGGCTGGAAGGGCGACGAAGGCAAGATGCACATGCAATCGATCAGGCCCATAGACGGCGCTTGGCACATCCCCACGGAGTTTTCGATATGAGCTTACACCACGGCGACTGCCTCGACATCATGCCAACGCTAGAAGCTGGCTCCATCGACCTCGTTCTCACAGACCCGCCCTACGGCACGACCGCCTGCAAGTGGGACTCAGTGATCCCCCTAGAGCCGATGTGGGACAACCTCAAGCGACTCATCAAGCCTAACGCGGCGATTGTGATGACGGCCAGCCAGCCGTTTACAACGACTCTGATTGCCAGCAATATGAAGATGTTTAAGTATTGTTGGGTGTGGGATAAAAAAAAGACCTAGCAATCCTATGTTGGCGAAGGTGCAGACCCTAAAGGTGCATGAGGACATCTGTGTTTTTTATCGCGCGTTCGGCACATACAACCCGCAAGGATTAATCAAAACAGATGGCAAGCCTAGAGGCGGGACCAGCCCTTCAAAAACCGAGCTTGGGTTTGGACGCGCAGCGCAGAAAAACTATAAGCAAACGCACACCAACTACCCCAAAAGCATACAGGTTTTCGGCACAGACAACTCAAAAAACCTGCATCCCACCCAAAAGCCCGTCGCCCTCATGGAATACCTCATCAAGACCTACACCAACGAGGGCGACACCGTACTTGACTTCACGATGGGCTCCGGCACAACGGGCGTCGCGTGCGAGAACTTAGGCCGCAACTTCATCGGCATCGAAAAGGACGCCGGCTATTTCAAGATCGCGAGCGAACGAATAGAGGGACACACCATATGAGCGACCTAACCGACATCGCCGCAAAGATCGACGCCATGACGCTGGACGAGATGGTGTTCGCCGCAACTGCCGACGACCGACCAATGGCGGGTGGCGACTACGACTCCAAGGATTAACTAACCCGCCGAGTTTATTCTTGCGGCTAAAGTTGACAGCCAACCTTGACC
>Ga0136557_1001874_pt1 | contig 12789 bp, 9 predicted proteins | sample AntRauTorckE6832_FD_104796 | JGI IMG/M metagenome (GOLD analysis project Ga0136557, IMG submission 104796) | Saline lake microbial communities from Rauer Islands, Antarctica - Metagenome Torckler E6 #832 | ecosystem: Environmental > Aquatic > Non-marine Saline and Alkaline > Saline | place...
CCAGGCCGATTCGCCCTGCATCCCGCGCACCAACGCTTCAAAGCTCACTACCCTGGCCTCGGCCAGATCCACGATCGGCTGAAAGGCCATGGTGAAGTCAAAGGGCAGTTCGCCCTCACAGCGGCCGCAGTGGCCCGCCGTCCTTGCACAGTGATTCATCTTTGCGTGTCCTGTCCTGCTCGTGACGCCATCTAACGTCATGATTCCTGGTTCAGCAACATGATCGACACCGCGCCTTCCCAATCGCGCACCGGGGTCAATAGCACTCCCGCCCCGAATGCGGCGCTCCCACCACCATGCGCTGCGTCAGGAAACCCTCCAGGCGCGCAAGTGGCATGGGGGGCGCGAGCAGAAATCCCTGGAAGTTATCACAGCCGTAACGCAGTAAAAGTTCATGCTGCTCGCTCGTTTCGATGCCTTCGGCAACCACGTCGAGCCCCAGATGATGTGCCATGGAGATGATGCCCTGAGCAATCGCGGCATCATCACCGCCATGGGCAAGCTCCTTGACGAAGCTGCGATCGATCTTGACCCTGCCGATGGGCAGATGCTTGAGATAGCTCAGGCTGGAAAAGCCAGTTCCGAAGTCATCAATCGTGACGTCGATACCCATGCTGCGCAGGGCATGCAGGATCTCGATGGCGGCGTCGGTATCATCCATCAGGATGCCTTCGGTCAGCTCCAGCTCGAGCCGATCGGCCGACAGCCCGGTGTCCGCGAGCGTTTCGGCCAGCGTGGAGAGAAAGCCGGCGCGATGGAATTGCAGTGGGGAGAGGTTCACTGCCACACGCAGGGCGCCGTGACCCACCGCTTCCAGATACCCCATATCCAGACAGGCGCGCTCCAGCGCCCAGTGACTGATGGGTATGATCTGGCCGGTTTCCTCGGCCAGCGCAATGAACACCTCCGGCGGAATATAGCCCTTCTCGGGATGCTTCCAGCGCAGCAGCGCCTCGAGGCTTGCCACCTCGCCCTCACGATCCAGCAACGGCTGGTAATGCAGCTCCAGCTGGCCCTTGTCGATCGCCTCCTGCAGTTCGCTACGCAGCGCGACTCGCTCGTTGACCTTCGTGGTGATCTCCCCGGTGAACCACTGATAGGCGTTGCGTCCCTGCTGCTTGGCCTTGTACATCGCCATGTCGGCCTGCTGGATCAGCATCATGGAGTGCTCAAGCGTCCCATCACCCACGGCGATGCCGATGCTGCAGGTAAGGTGCAGCTCCAGGCCATCGATGCAGTAGGGTTGCGCGATCAGTGCCAATAAGCGCTCGGCCATCTGCAGTGCCTGCTGCTCCTCGGTCAGATCCGGGAGCAGCACCACGAATTCGTCACCCCCCAGGCGCGCCAGCGTGTCGCCAGGCCGCATGCCCCCGGCGAGACGATTCGAGACTTCGATCAACACCTTGTCGCCCAAAGCGTGGCCCAGACTGTCATTGATGGGCTTGAAATCATCGAGATCGACGAACATCACCGCGAGCCAATGGCCGTGACGCCGGGCGAGGGCGAAGTCGTGGGCGAGGCGATCCTCGAACAGGGCGCGATTGGCCAATCCGGTGAGGGCGTCGTGGCTGGCATGGTAGGACAGCTGCGCCTCGTATACCTTGCGATCGGAGATATCCTTGGCGATGCCATAGATGCCCTGGACGTCTCCATCCACCAGGATGGGCAGGTTGGTGAGGTCGAGTACCCGCTCGTCGCCATCCTGGTTAATCAGCGTCAATTCATAGCGTGTCGACTGCCCGGCGGAGGCCGACTTGAGACGCTCCTGAATCCACGGGACATCCTTGGACTGGATGAGCTGTGAGAAATGCGCCCCGATGATCGCCTCGTTGGCGAGCCCAGTGATCTCACTGCAGGTGGCGTTGGCGGTCGCGAAGTGGCCCGTCAAGTCCAGCGAGAACACGGCATCAGGGTTATAGGCGAATAGCGAGCGGTAGCGCTGCTCGCTCTCCCACAACGCGCGGCGATCCTGCTGGCGCTCGATAGCCAGTGCCACCAGCTCCGCCGCCTTGTGTATCCGCTCGAGTTCGCGTTCATCCGGTGGGCCGGTGACACGATAGTAGGTGGCGAAGGTGCCCAGCAGCCGATCGTCCGAGGCGATGACCGGGCAGGACCAGCAGGCGAGCAGCTCGCTAGCCGCGGCAATCTCATGAAATCCCTGCCAGCGCGCGTCCGAAAGGATGTCCTCGCAGATCACCGTCTCGCGCAGGAAGGCCGAACTGCCGCAGGCACCCACGTTGGCGGCGATCTCGATCTCACCCAGGGCCTCGCGATACGCCAGTGGCAGGCTGTCACCGGAGGTCAACACTAGGTGGTTATCGCCACGGCGCTGCATGATCGAACACAGCGCCCCCGGCATCTGCTGCTCAAGCATCCGGCAGACCTGTCGCAGCGTCTCGTCCAGCGGCGCCTCGCGGGCGATCAACGCCTGAACGTCCTGCTGCGCCTCCAGGTAACAGCGCGCCGCGACGAGCTCCCGTGAACGGCCAAGCACCAGTTGTGCAAGTCCCAGGCTACAGGCCAGCAGATAACTCATCATCAGCCCGGCGATCCCCACCCCACCGGGGACCAGATCGGTCTTGAGCATGTCTCGCGGCGAATCGGGGAACACATCGAGGGTCAGCATGGTGCCGCCCGGCAAGCCGATATGACGTCGCTCCAGACGGGGAAACAAGCGTTCGCCCGGCTCACCGACCCGACCCGGCGCACGGATCTCGAGCAGCACCTGGTCATGGCGACGCACACGCACGAGATGCGTGCCCAGCTGCACCCGCAGCTCCTCATCGAGCAGGATGGCCATGTCCAGGCTGGCCACCAATTGATACCCCGATGCCATCGTCGGCAGCGCCATCAGCGCCATCTGGCTCGTCTCGCCGTCTGGCAGTATCGATCGCGGCTGGTGGAAGTCGAGATCGAGCCAGGCTTTCACCCGGGTGTCGGCCAGGGTCTCGCCCAACCAGGCCCTTGATCCATCATCGCGCGCACGCCCCCAGACCCAGGCATCATTCGCGTTGAGCAAACCGATGGCCTGAAGTCCTGGCGAATCACGAAGGTAATTACTGACATCGCGCTCCAGCAAGGCCTGATCGAGGCGTCCCTGCGACGCGTCCAGGCGCTCGGCCAGGCGCTGCACCAACAGCAGCTGCGAGGCCATCATCTGTGCGGCATTCAACTGAATATTGTCGAGCACGTAGCTCGCCTGCTGGCGCGTGCTGTCCTGATACTGCCAACTGAGCAGGTACCAGGCCATGCAGCTCAACACGATGCCGAGCAGCCCCGCCAGAATCGCTATCCTGCCCACCCAAAGGGCCTGCCGCTCGCCGCGCAGTGCCATCAACCCCATGGCCAGACCGTAGAGCAAGGCACATAAGGTGGCCGCCATGGGCGATAAGGCATAGAACTCCACCCAGTGCCGGGCGCTGCCGAACAGCAACCAGCCCAGCGATATCACGCCGAGCCCCATCAGTATCAGCCCCAGGCCCGCCCAGAGCCGCCGACGGTTAGGCCCCCCGACCCCCAGCACCAGACAGAGCGCCACCCCGAGCAGCATCACGGCCGCCGGGGGGACGATACGTTCGCGACCAGTCAGCCAGGAGCCGCTCTCAGCGGTGATAACATCCTGCAGCAGCGAATACAGAACCAGCACCATCAACACGGCGCCGGCGAGGCGCCGGGTGCGATGCCAGGCAAGTGTGCATGCCAGTAGTCCGGCGCCGCTAAGCAGAGCCGTCAGCGCCGCGTCGGGCACCAGCACGCTGCGTAGTGGATAGGACAGCCCCAGCGCGAAGACCAGCAGGCCAAGCACGCCCAGCACCATGAAGGTGGCCGCCGTCATCATCAGCGCCGTTTCCAGCGCAATGTCACGCGTCCTGTAGGGTATCGCTGCGCTCGCACTTCCTTTCATTGTATTTCGGCCGGTCATCTGGCGAACCCCACCTTCTTGGCGAGCGACTCGAGCGCCTGGGTGCGGGTAGAAAGATACGCGGCGTAGTCCTCGAACAGCCGGATATCCACCCGCGTACCGAACTCGCGTTCCAGCCGTGTCGCCAGCGCGTCGTCGTTCAGTGCGGCCATGAAGGCCGCGGCCAGCGGCTCCAATTGTTCACGAGGGGTGCCCAGCGGGGCAAACAGCCCCCGGTTGGTGGTATTGAGTACCGCAATGCCCTGCTCCTGAAGGGTCGGCACCTCGGGAAGGCCCGCGAGACGTTGGTCATCCGCCACTCCCAGCGGGCGGAGAATGCCCTTCTCGTACATCTCGCCCGCCGAGGGCAGGTTGAGCATCGAGAAATCGATCTCGCGGCCGAGCAACGCCGCCACCTGAGAGGCCTTATCGGGATAGCCCACCATTTGTACCGCCTCGGGCTCGACCCCCACCGCCTTGAGGAATTGCAACCAGAAGAAGTGATCGGTCGACCCCTTGATCATGCCGATACGCACCGGCCGGGCGCCCTTCTTCCCCCCTTGCGACTGCACATGCTCGGCGAATCCGGCGGCAGACTGCACCCCATGTTGCGGGTAGGTGGTGGGAATATTGATCGTACGCATCAGCAGGGCCACCGGTACGAAGGCCTCGACATCATGCGCCGAGATGCCCGACAGAAACGACAGGATCAGCGTCTGATGGCTGCCCAGCAGAGTACGCCCATCCGGGGCTGCCTCTCTCACTCGCTGAGCACCACGCGTCGCGGCAGCCCCGGGGACGTTCTCCAGCACGATGCGACGACCCAGCCGTTCGCTGACGGGCCCGGCGATCAAGCGAAACAGCGTATCCGTCGCCCCGCCCTGACTGAACGGGATCACCAGACGTATCTCGTCGTCATTGACGGGTCTCGCCTGCGCGCCCTCCACAACACTTAATGCCAACAACAGGGCGCCTATCCACCCCCACTTGCCAATCGCCATGGCCACTCGCTCCTCGTTCCCTCGGTGCCAGACGTTTGGTCCCTTGCACAGGTCCTCTGTACTTGGCAGGGCCCCGGCCCACGCTCCGTCGAGTCCATGCCGCCCACCGGCGTGGATTCGGCCGGAATAAAGACGACTCTAATGCCGCCATAATGGCCTTACTAATACCAACCGTGCAAAAAAATACCACCTCGCCATCATTAAGCCTCCATTCTAAAAGAGTAGGATGATCCAGCTGGCCTGACGCTTCCCGCCGCCGACGGCACATGGTAAAAGTGATACGTCACCCTTTTCCCGTGAGGATTGCCAACGCCTTGAGTTCACTGCTCGCTCGATTGCGCGACGCGACGCAACACGACCACCACTGCCTCGACCGTCACCCCCGGCTGCGCCGCCTGTTGCAGCGCGATCTGGACCGGCACGGCTATGCCGACTCTCTGGCGGGCCTGCATGGCGCCCAGTCGAGCCTGGAGGAGGCGGTGCGCCTGGGCCTTGAGCAACAGCGTATTTCGCCCTCGGACAGCGAGGGCTACCGTCTCGACGCACGCACCCCGGCGCTGCGTGACGATCTTGCGCGCCTGGGCGGCAAGCCATCCGACGAAGCGGTTATCCCCATGGCGGTTCCTCGGCGCCTCGAGACGCTGATCGGCCTGTTGTATGTGCTGGAAGGCTCGCGCCTGGGCGCCCGGGTCATCGCCCGGCACGTGCGCGCCTCGCTGGGCCCGGCGGCACCGCTGCGCTTCTTCGCCGAGGCCGATGGTGCCGCGCACTGGCCGAGCTTTGTGGCCTTTGCCGAACGCGCGGTTCGCGAAGACGAGTTTGCCGAGCAGGCCGCGCTCGGCGCCAGGGCAGCCTTCGCGCTGTTTCACCACTCGCTGGACGCCAGCCCGGCCGCCATGCGACTCGACGACCGCGTTGCCTCACCTCTTGTCAGCCTCGAGGGTGCCAAGTGAACCAATCCCTCACCTACACTCAAACTCAGATCGACGCCGCCCTGGACGCCTGTGCCCGCGAGCCGGTGCACATTCCCGGTGCCATTCAACCGGCGGGCTGCCTGATCAGCCTTGACGGCGAGATGCGTCAGGTACGCCAGGTCAGTGCCAACCTCGAGGCCTTTCTCGGTACCAGCATCGCCGAGGCCTTGCAGGCACACCCCGGCGAGCTGATCGGCACCCGGCTGTTAAGGCGCCTGCGACAGGCCCTGCTCGACCAGGAACGCCTGCCCAATGCCCTGACGGCCCAGCGCCGGGTCAAGGAGCGGCTGCGGCGGTTTCACGTGGTGGCCTACCGCAGCGGCTCACGGGTCGTGGTGGAGCTCGAGCCACTGAGCCAGCCCGACGAGCGACGCCTGCTCGCCACGATCAACGAATGGCTGGTCCAGGCCAGCCAAATCGACGACCCCAATGTCCTGCTGCAGACGCTGACGCAACGCGTACAGCGGCTGACCCGCTACGAACGCGTGATGGTCTACCGCTTCGATGAGCAGTGGCACGGGCAGGTGGTGGCCGAGCATCGCATCGCCGAGGCCGAGACCTTTCTCGGCCACCACTTTCCGGCCAGCGACATCCCCCCTCAAGTACGCAGGCTCTACGACATCAACCGCGTGCGCAGCATCCCCGATGCCGCCGCCGCGCCCGTCCCCCTGGTGCCGGCCGGCGACCCGCGCGACGAGTCGCCCCTCGATCTCTCCTTGGGAGTGTTGCGTGCGGTGTCACCGATCCACCAGGAATACCTGGCCAACATGGGTGTGGGCGCCTCGCTGTCGATCGCCATGCACGATGAAGAAAAGCTCTGGGGCCTGCTCGCCTGCCACGGCTTCGGCCCGCGCGAGCTGTCCGCCGCCGTACGCGATGCCGCACGCGCCATGGTGCAGATCGCCCAGCCGCGCCTGATGCTGCTGCGCGCCCGGGCCGAGGCGCGGTTGCTGCACAGCATTCATGACAGCCGCGACCTACTGGCCGGTGAGCGCGGCCAGCTGGAAGACCCCGAGGCCATGCTCCAGCGCCATGGCCAGCAGTGGCTCGACCTGCTGCGGGCCAGCGGCGTCGCCCTGGTGCTGCATGGCAGGGTGACCGGCGTGGGGCGACTGCCGGATGCCGCTCACTTGCTGGGCATGGCCGAGTGGCTCAACCAACAACAGCAACACGACGCCCCCTGGTACAGCCAGGCGCTCGCCGATACACCGCTCGCCGACTGGCAGCAAAGAGACCTCTGCGGGCTGCTCGCCGCTCCGCTGCCCAGCGATACCCGGCAATCCCACTGGTTGATGTTGTTTCGCGCCGAGCAGCGCGAGACCCGCCGCTGGGCCGGCAAGCCCGAAGATGTTCCGGTGGAGCGCGGTGGCCAGCTGGTCATGACCCCGCGTCGCTCCTTCGGCCAGTGGCAGGATGAGATCAAGGGTCGCAGTCACGCCTGGAGCGACATCGAACGCCGCGCCGCCAGCGATCTCGCCGAGGATCTCGCCGTGCTGGTCTCGGGGCGTGAGATCGTCAAGCTCAACAGGCGCCTGAATCAGGTCAACGCCCAGCTGAAGGCCCTGGCCTACAGTGATGCCCTGACCGGTGCCTGGAACCGCTACCGCATGGAGCAGGCCATCGACGCCGCCCTGAACGTAGCCGAGCGCCATGCTCAGCCCTTCGCGCTGTTGCTGTTCGATATCGATCATTTCAAGCACGTCAACGACACCCACGGCCACGAGACGGGCGACCACGTGCTGGTCGAACTGACACGGGCCGTGCAGTCCAGCCTGCGCGACAGCGATATCCTGGGCCGCTGGGGTGGCGAGGAGTTCCTTGTGCTGACCAGCCACACCGATCTCGACGGCGGTGCCCAACTGGCCGAGCGCCTGCGTCAATGTGCAGAAGCGCTCGCGCTCGACGAGCTGGGCCAGGTGACCATCAGCATTGGCGTAGCCAGTTGGCAGCCCGGCGACAGCCGCAAACGGCTCGTCGCACGCGCCGATCGGGCCATGTATCGCGCTAAAGAAGATGGACGCAACCGAGTGGCCACATCAACGCTTCGTTGAATCTCGCTTGGCCGCCATGCAGAGAGGCAAGGCCATTAGCATTGGCCATGCCAACCATCAGCCATGCCGAATGGTGGCGCCCCACTGCGCGAGAAAAGCCTCCCCCGACACCGGCCGGCACTGTCGTGTAAACAAATAACCCTCTTGCCTCCATGTTGCCAATGGTTAGCCGGCAAACGCCATCTTTTCCGCCTCCAGGCGATCACGGCCAGCTTCCTTGGCGCGATACATCGCATCATCGGCACGCGTCAGCAGACTCTTGCGCGTGTCGCCGGGTCGCCAGGCAGCCACGCCGATGCTGACGGTGACACGGCACGGCAGGCCGGGAATCGCCATGGCGGCGATGCGTTGCCGCAGGCGCTCGGCCAGACCCAGGCCGGCGTCGAGATCGCTGCTGGTCGCCAGCACCACGAATTCCTCGCCGCCCCAGCGGCCCAGATAGTCGCAGCCGCGCAGGGTCGATTCCACCTCACTGGCCAGCACGGTCAAGACACGGTCGCCCATCTCGTGGCCATGGTCATCGTTGATGCGCTTGAAATGATCGATATCGAACAGCAGCAGTGCCATCGGCCGGGCATAGCGTTCGGCGGCGGTCAGCTCGGCATCCATGGCCTGCTCGATGCGATAGCGGTTCCACACACGCGTCAGGGAATCGTGATGGGCCAGATGCTTGAGCCGCCGATTGGCCTCGGCCAGCGCCTGCTGCTCCTGGCGCAGGCTGGCGTAGAGCCGGGTGATCTGCTGCGCCGAGGACATGACGGCCAGGTCCTCGGCGAGATCCCGGGCCGCGAGGCGCTCGATTCGCTCCCAGGCGGCGCTGTGCCCGCTGATTTCCTCTTGCCACTGGCTGAACAGCCGCCCCAGCAGGTTTTGCTCATTAGGTAAGGCGTCGTCAGGAGCGGCTTCGCTCGGACAGGCGGCTTCAAGCCCGGCGTCGGGCAAGCCCACCCAGGCATAGGTTTCAAGCTGCTCGGGGCGAAACAGCAGCAGCCAGCCGCGCCGCGCCTCCCCCAGCGGGAAGGGCACGGCCAGCAGGCCACAGGCGCCATCGAGCGCCAGATCGGCGGTCAGACGCTCGTGGCCCAACGCCTAGCTAACCCAGGGGCCAGGGCGGCGATGACTGGCCTCGAGCCGTTCGACCAGCGACGCCAGGCTCGCCGATCCGGGCACTCGGCCAAACTGCCCATTGCCTTCCGGCATCACCAGCACCAGCCCCTGGGCACGAAACAGCTCGAGCCAGTCGTCGCCATGACGCTTGAGCAAGGTATCGGGGGCGGGCAGCTCGGCGCCCAGCAGTCCGCGGCTGTCTTGAACGCGCTGTAGATATCGCGCCTCGGAGCGCGCGCGCAGCAGAAACAGCCGCTGCGTCGCCATCTGTACCAGACCGAGGGCCGCATCGCGCACCGCCGGCGACAGGGCATGCGGCCCCATGCCGTGACACAGCACCAGGCCCCAGAGCCCGGCATCGCCATGCATGCCGATCGACAGCAGCGACGCCACCCCCATGCCCGTCAGGTAGCGCTGCTGCTCGGGCGAGATGCTGCGCAGCAGGCTCGCCGACAGATCGGCGCGCGTCTGGTGGCACGGATCGAGGGCTGGCACCAGCGGCACCGCGGCCGCCCTGACATCGGGAATGCTGCGCATGTACACGCGATCGTTATGCTCGCGCAGGTGCGGCGGGAAATCGCTGGCGGGGAAGCGCATGCCCATGAACGACGGTACGCCAGCGGCGCATCTTTCGGCGACCACGGCGCCGTGGCCGTTGGCATCCAGACAGCACACCAGGACGCGATCATGGCCGGTGAGACCGGCGACCCCGGCCACCAACAGTTCGAGCAGATCATCGGGATGATCCGTGCCTGCCAGGCGCATCAGCCAGGTATTCAGCGTGGCCAGCAGGCGCCGCTTGCCTTGCCGAATCAACGGCTCGATCTCGACCAGCACCCGCTCACCGCTGCGCCTGGCATCGAGTTGCAGACTGCGTGTCTGGCCAGCCACCCGACGTTTGATCGACAGGGCGCCGGGGAGGCGCTGGCGGCCCTGCAGCTCGCGGCGCAGACGGCCGGCCAGGTCACGGCCGAGCACGCGCCCCGGCCCCTCGGCCAATGCCGCATCGACCGATACGCCCAGCATCTCCGGCAGGTTGGCACTGACCTGCAGGACCCGCGAGGCATCGGCGTCGAGAATCAGCACACAGCCACTGGGCTGGGTCGCGCTCACCAGATGACGGTTGTCGAGTAACACAGCGGCCATGGCGGAATGTCTCCGGAAAGGGCAGGACAACGGCACGGATACCCGTATCCGGGCAAATTGGCTTCAAGAACGCATTTCGACAACCGATATTCGGGTTATGTCTTATACTGCAGCGTCCATGCCCTTTGTCAGTCCCTCACTCCGGCACCATGCCTGGCGACATGCCTGAAAAATCCTACTCAAGGACCCCATCGGTCATGCCGCGGCGAATCTTCGCATACTCGCTCGCACTCTACTATATCCTCCACACTCCACACTCCACGCTCCCAGCACCTGAACGCGCCGGGAGCGTCACGCCAGCCGATAATCGCCGCATCAGCTACGGATCAGATGGTCGAAGGCGCCAAGCGCCGCCCGCGACCCCTCGCCCATGGCGATGACTATCTGCTTGTAGGGCACGGTGGTGACATCACCGGCGGCGAAGATACCGGGCACCGAGGTCATACCCCGCTCGTCGGTCATGATCTCGCCACGTGGCGATAGCTCGATGGGCGAGTCCTTCAGCCACTCGGTGTTGGGCACCAGGCCGATCTGAACGAACACGCCTTCGATTTCGATCTCTTTCAGCTGGCCACGTGGCGCACGCCCGGGGTGAGGATGGCCATCAGGTTCAGCGCCTGGACCACATCGGGGCAGTTCTGGCAGGAAAGCGAGTAGTAGGTCTCGAAATGCAGCTCGCCCTCGAGACGCTTGATCTGCTCGATCACCTCCTGGGAAGCCTTGGGCGGATGGCCACCCACCTCTTGTCGGTCAGGCCGTTCGTTCGCCTCAACGCCGATGAATGCCAGCGAGGTCTCTTCCCAAGCGAAGAATTGGCGTCTCGACAGGTCATCGAGACGCCACGGACCCATCAATCCAGCCTATCGAGGGTGGTGGCCACGGCATCGAACAGCCGTTCGAGCTCCTCGGGCGTGGTGCCGAAGGGAGGGCCGAACTGCAGGGTGTCGCCGCCGTAACGCACATAGAAGCCGGCGTCCCACAACGCCATGTGGGCATCGCGGGGACGAATGGTCGGGTCACCGTCGCGCGGCGCCAGCTGGATCGCCCCGGCCAGGCCGTAATTGCGGATATCGACCACGTGGGCACGCCCCTTCAGCGCGTGCAGCGTGTCCTCGAATACCGGGGCGATGTGGCGCACCTGCCCCGGGAAATCCTCACGCTCGACCATGCCCAGGGCCGCCAGTGCCGCCGCACAGGCCACCGGATGGGCACTGTAGGTGTAGCCATGCGGGAATTCGATGGCGTGGCGCGGTCCTCCGGCGTGCATGAAGGCATCGAAGATCTCGCCGGAGGCGACTACCGCCCCCATGGGTACCGCGCCGTTGGTCATCTGCTTGGCGAGGGTCATGAGATCCGGTGTCACGCCGAAGGCCTCGGCCCCGGTGTTGGCGCCGCTTCGGCCAAAGGCGGTGATCACTTCGTCGAAGATCAGCAATATGTCGTGGACGGTGCAGATCTCGCGCAGCCGCTCCAGATACCCCTTGGGAGGCACGATCACACCGGCCGACCCGGACATCGGCTCGACGATCACCGCGGCGATGTTGGAGGCATCGTGAAGGGCGATCTGGTCGAGCAGTGCATCGGCGAGCTCCGCCCCCGACTCGGCCTGGCCACGCGTAAAGGCCAGCGCCGGCTGGAGCGTATGCGGCAGGTGGGTGACATCCATCAGCTGACCGTAGTGCTTGCGGTTGCCACCGATGCCGCCGAGGCTGGTGCCGCCGATATTGACGCCGTGATAGCCCTTGGCGCGCCCGATCATGCGGGTCTTCTCCGGCCGCCCCTTGAGGCGCCAGTAAGCCTTGGCCATCTTCACGGCGGTATCCGCGGACTCCGACCCCGAGTTAGTGAAGAACACATGATCGAGCCCCGCCGGGGTGAGGCTCGCGACCTTCTCGGCGAGTTGAAACGCCAGCGGATGGCCGAGCTGAAAGCCGGGCGCGAAATCCAGGGTGCCGAGCTGGGCAGCCACCGCCTGCTGGATCTCGACCCGGTTGTGGCCGGCGCCGCAGGTCCACAGACCCGAGAGCGAGTCGAATAGCCGCCGCCCCTGATCGTCGATGAAGTAACGCCCCTCCGCGGCCGTGATCATTCGCGGATGGTCGTGGAAATCGCGGTTGGCGCTGAACGGCATCCAGAAGTGGTGGTTGAGCGCGGCGCCGTCAGACTTTTTGGGCTGCGCGGCGTCATCATTGACAGATGAGGGATGGGTGCCCAGTTCGAACATGGTCCTGTCCTCTTGCGGATTCGCTTGTGACGTTATGCAACGAGCATGGACCGATCTTACGATTAATAAAATAAGACCTTACTGTCCCAAACGTTCAGAAAAGCTGACCTGATTGTGCCATTGTGGTCGCCGGGCCAGGTACTGGAACACATTTCCGTATCGAGACAGCCTAGCCGCGAGGCGGTATCCTGTCTCCCGGCATGAAGATGGCTCAAGGAGAAAGCGGGTGAGTGAAGGCAAGCGCAGAACGGCGGGACGTCCTGCCGGCTCAGGCAAGAGTCCCAGCGGGCATAGCCAATCGCTGGTGCGGGGCCTCAACCTCCTCGAGCGCCTTTCACTCAGCCCCGGTGGTCTGGTGCTCTCCGAGGTGGCGGAACAGACCGAC
>Ga0136557_1001875_pt1 | contig 12783 bp, 10 predicted proteins | sample AntRauTorckE6832_FD_104796 | JGI IMG/M metagenome (GOLD analysis project Ga0136557, IMG submission 104796) | Saline lake microbial communities from Rauer Islands, Antarctica - Metagenome Torckler E6 #832 | ecosystem: Environmental > Aquatic > Non-marine Saline and Alkaline > Saline | place...
TGCCACCTATATCGAGCCCATCACCTGGCGAACCGTCGAGAAAATCATCGAGAAAGAGCAGCCAGACGCGCTACTGCCCACCATGGGTGGCCAGACGGCGCTGAACTGCGCGCTGGAGCTGGAAAAGCAGGGCGTGCTGGAAAAACACGGTGTGGAAATGATCGGCGCCAATGCCGACACCATCGACAAGGCCGAAGACCGGGACCGCTTCGACAAGGCCATGAAGAGAATTGGCCTGGAGTGCCCCAAGGCCAACTTTGCCCATTCCATGGCGGAGGCCTGGAAGGTCGCTGACGAGATCGGCTTTCCCTGTATTATTCGTCCGTCCTTTACCATGGGCGGCTCCGGTGGCGGTATTGCCTACAACCGCGATGAATTCGAGGAAATCTGCACTCGCGGGCTGGACCTGTCCCCCTCAAAAGAACTGCTGATCGATGAATCCCTGATCGGCTGGAAAGAATACGAGATGGAAGTTGTCCGGGACAAAAACGACAACTGCATCATTGTCTGCGCTATTGAAAACTTCGACGCCATGGGTGTGCACACCGGCGACTCCATTACTGTCGCCCCGGCCCAGACCCTGACGGATAAGGAATACCAGATCATGCGGAACGCCTCGCTGGCGGTCCTGCGAGAAATTGGTGTGGAAACCGGCGGGTCCAATGTTCAGTTCGGGGTTAACCCGGATACCGGTCGCATGGTGGTGATCGAGATGAACCCGCGGGTGTCTCGTTCGTCGGCCCTGGCGTCCAAAGCCACCGGCTTCCCGATTGCCAAAGTGGCGGCCAAGCTGGCGGTGGGCTACACCCTCGATGAGCTGCGCAACGAAATTACCGGTGGTGTTACCCCGGCCTCGTTCGAGCCCAGTATCGATTACGTGGTCACCAAAATTCCGCGTTTCACCTTCGAAAAATTCCCCCAGGCGGATGCGCGCCTGACCACCCAGATGAAATCTGTGGGCGAGGTGATGGCCATTGGCCGCACCTTCCAGGAATCATTGCAGAAAGCCATGCGTGGGCTGGAAGTGGGCTCCGACGGCTTTGAGGAAAAGGTGGACCTGAGCACCATCGACGGTCAGGAAACCCTCACCCAGGAGCTGAACGTGCCCGGCGCCGAGCGCCTGTGGTACATCGGCGATGCCTTCCGTTCAGGAATGACGGTTGACGATGTATTCCGAAATACCCACGTCGATCCCTGGTATCTGGTTCAGATTGAAGACCTGATTCGCGAGGAAAATGCGCTTAAATCCGCTGCCAAGGGCGATATCAGTCGCGATACGATGTTCCGCCTCAAGCGAAAGGGTTTTTCAGACGCCCGCCTGGCGAAACTGCTGGGTATTTCGGAGGTCAGTCTGCGCAAACTCCGACACGAAATGGATGTCCGCCCGGTTTATAAGCGGGTGGACACCTGTGCGGCCGAGTTCGCCTCCTCTACTGCTTATATGTACTCGTCTTATGAAGAAGAGTGTGAGGCAGCCCCGTCTGATCGCCAGAAAATTGTGGTGATCGGCGGTGGCCCCAACCGTATCGGCCAGGGCATCGAATTCGATTACTGCTGCGTGCATGCAGCCTTTGCGATGCGGGACGATGGCTATGAAACCATCATGATCAACTGCAACCCGGAGACGGTATCAACGGACTACGATACCTCGGACCGGTTGTATTTCGAGCCGATCACTCTGGAAGACGTACTGGAAATTATACACATCGAGAAACCCAAAGGTGTGATTGTCCAGTATGGCGGTCAGACCCCGCTTAAACTGGCGCGTGGCCTGGAAGCTGCGGGCGTGCCGATTATTGGCACCAGCCCCGATGCTATTGATCGCGCCGAAGATCGCGAGCGGTTCCAGCAGATGATCACCCGTCTTGGGCTGCTTCAGCCCGAAAACGCAACCGTGCGCAGTCATGAAGAAGGCGTTATTGCTGCCCGGGAAATCGGGTACCCGCTGGTGGTTCGGCCGTCTTACGTGCTTGGCGGCCGCGCCATGGAAATCGTGTACGATGAGGAAGAGCTGGTTCGCTATATGCGTAACGCGGTTCTGGTGTCCAACGACAGCCCGGTTCTGCTGGACCATTTCCTCAATGCCGCCGTCGAGGTGGATATTGACGCCATCAGTGACGGTGAGGCAGTCGTTATTGGCGGCATCATGCAGCATATCGAGCAGGCCGGCGTTCACTCCGGTGATTCCGCCTGTTCCTTGCCACCCTATAGCCTGCCAAAGGCGGTTCAGGACGGGATGCGCGATGCCGTGAAAAAGATGGCGATAGAGCTGAATGTCGTAGGCCTGATGAACGTCCAGCTGGCGTGGCAGGACGGCCAGATCTACGTGATCGAAGTGAATCCGCGGGCCTCACGTACTGTGCCGTTTGTCTCCAAGGCCATTGGCGTGTCACTGGCCAAGGTGGCTGCCCGGGTGATGGCTGGAACATCGCTGGCGGCGCAGGGATTTACGGAAGAAGTCGTGCCGACCTACTATTCTGTAAAAGAGTCGGTATTCCCGTTCAACAAATTCCCGGCAGTGGATCCGATCCTGGGGCCGGAAATGAAGTCCACCGGCGAGGTGATGGGAATCGGTGACAGCTTCGATGAAGCCTTTGCCAAGGCAGCACTGGCGTCCGGTGAGCGTTTGCCGACAAAGGGCACGGCATTCATGTCTGTCAGGGATGTTGATAAACCTGGCGCAGCCAAGGTCGCACAGGACCTGGTAGACGCTGGCTTCAAGCTGATCGCAACAACCGGAACGGCAAAAGCGTTGCGCAAGGCGGGTATCGAATCCCGGCGGGTCAACAAGGTTCGTGAGGGTCGGCCGCACATTGTGGATGCTATCAAGAATGGCCAGGTTCAACTGATCATCAACACAACAGAAGGTCGCAAAGCCATTGCAGACTCGGCACAGATACGCCAGTCCGCGTTGCAGAGTAAAGTAACCTACACAACAACACTGGCGGGCGGCGAAGCTTTCTGTCGGGCCATCAAGTTTGGCCCGGAGCGCACTGTACGTCGTCTCCAGGATCTTCATTCAGGAAAGTAATATCATGGCTGACAGAGTACCAATGACCGTCGCAGGGGAAGCTAACCTCCGCGCCGAGCTTAAAAAACTGAAATCCGAAGATCGCCCTCGTGTGATCGCGGCCATTTCTGACGCGCGGGAGCATGGCGACCTGAAGGAAAATGCCGAATACCATGCTGCTCGTGAACAGCAGAGCTTTATAGAAGGGCGAATTCAGGAGATTGAGGGAAAATTGTCGGCGGCCCAGGTCATTGACGTGCTCACCATCGAGAGCACCGGCAAAGTGATTTTTGGCACGACGGTACACCTGCTGAACGTAGATACCGACGAGCAGGTTGTCTACAAAATCGTGGGTGAAGACGAAGCAGACATCAAGGCCGGCATGCTGTCGATTTCATCGCCGATTGCACGAGCTCTGGTAGGCAAGAGCGAGGATGACGTGGTCGCCATCCGCGTACCGTCCGGAACCGTTGAATATGAAATCGAGAAGGTCGAGCATATCTGAAGGGGCAGAAAGGTTATTTCCGTGCCTTCCGTGGCCAATCGTTATTTAGTCCGCAGAAGGTTCGATAGTTTCGGGTTTGGTTGTTTTGCCCGGCGCATAATCACGGCAATTTTGCCGATGGTCTGAATCAGTTCCGCGCCGCTGGCTTCGCACAGGGCCGCGACCGCTTCCTGGCGGGTTTCCCGGTCCTGGCTTGCCACCTTGATCTTGATCAGTTCGTGGTCATTCAGCGCCCGCTCCAGTTCCTCCTGAAGTCCTTCTGTCAGGCCTTTGTCGCCGACAATAATCACAGGTTTCAAATTATGGGCGATGCCCCGGTATTCCCGGCGCTGTTCCGGTGAAAGGCTCATGATGGGTTATCCTGGATGGGTTCTTTCAATGAATGCGATTAATAAATAGTCAGCGGCTTTGTTGCCGTCAATTCGATACAATCCATTGTAACAGATCAGTCCGGAGGTGACATTTGGCCCGCTCCAAAACCAGTGATCGCTGGCTCAAGGAACATTTTGACGATGTCTGGGTCAAAAAGTCACGTGAAGATGGCTATAGGTCACGGGCGAGTTACAAGCTGATTGAGCTTGACAAGAAAGACCGGATCTTTCGGCCGGGGCAGGTCGTTGTTGATCTTGGCGCCGCGCCCGGAGGCTGGTCGCAGGTCGCGGTTGAGCAGGTTGGTGATCAGGGGACTGTGATTGCCAGCGACATTCTGGATATGAGCCCCATCGCCGGGGTCGATTTTGTCCAGGGCGATTTTACTGAGCAAACCGTGCTGGACGAATTGTTAGGTTTATTGGGTGATCGTCGGGCAGACGTTGTAATTTCGGATATGGCACCCAACATGAGTGGTATGGCGGCAGTGGATATTCCTACTGCCCTGGGGTTGGTCGAGCTGGCGCTGGATATGGCCCAGCAGGTGCTGAAGCCCGGTGGACTCTTTGTCGCCAAAGTGTTTCAGGGTGAGGGTTTCGATACCCTGCTGTCTGAAATGCGGAAGAGCTTTGCAACCGTTGTTAGCAGGAAGCCGGATGCGTCCCGGGCCAGGTCCCGCGAGGTCTATCAGGTTTGCAAGGGATTTAAGGGCTGAAGGTTACGTAGGTGGGCCAGTTGTGGTGGGCCGACGTACAATTGGTGTAAGGTGACAACAAAGGGTTTCTTCTCGCGGAGCAGCCCTCCAATTCACAGGTGATGATCCTTGAACGATATGGCAAAAAATCTGGTTCTCTGGCTAATTATAGCTGCTGTACTACTGATGGTTTTTCAGAACTTTACCCCAACCACCACTGGTCAGCAGGTTAACTATTCGCAGTTCGTGACGATGGTGCAGGATGGGCGTGTGTCCCAGGTCACCATCGACGGGCTTGAAATTCAGGGTACTCGTGGCGACGGGTCACAGTTCCAGACGGTTCGTCCGCAGTTGTCCGATAACAAGCTTATGGACGATTTGCTGGCAAACGGTGTGGAGGTGATCGGCAAGGAGCCGGAGCGTCAGTCGCTCTGGACCCAGCTTCTGGTCGCGGCTTTCCCGATTCTCATAATCATCGCACTGTTCGTGTTTTTCATGCGACAGATGCAAGGCGGTGGTGGCGGCAAAGGGCCGATGTCCTTTGGTAAAAGCAAAGCCAAGCTGATGAGCGAGGACCAGATCAAGACAACGTTTGGCGACGTTGCCGGCGTCGACGAGGCCAAGGAAGACGTGAAAGAGCTGGTGGATTTCCTGCGGGATCCCAGCAAGTTTCAGCGTCTTGGTGGCAGCATCCCCAAAGGTGTGCTGATGGTTGGCCAGCCCGGTACCGGTAAAACGCTGCTCGCCAAGGCCATCGCCGGCGAAGCCAAGGTCCCGTTCTTCTCTATTTCAGGTTCCGACTTTGTGGAAATGTTCGTCGGCGTGGGTGCGTCCCGTGTCCGCGACATGTTTGAACAGGCCAAAAAGCAGAGCCCGTGCATCATCTTTATCGACGAGATCGACGCGGTAGGCGGCCGTCGCGGCAGCGGTATGGGCGGTGGCCACGATGAGCGTGAGCAGACGCTGAACGCCTTGCTGGTTGAAATGGACGGCTTCGAAGGCAACGAAGGCGTCATCGTCATCGCCGCGACCAACCGTCCGGATGTTCTGGATCCTGCGCTGATGCGCCCCGGCCGTTTCGACCGTCAGGTCGTGGTTGGCTTGCCCGACATCATCGGTCGCGAGCAGATCCTCAAGGTGCACATGAAGAAAGTGCCTCTGGATGAAGGTGTTGAGCCACAGCTTATTGCCCGTGGCACCCCCGGCTTCTCCGGTGCGGATCTGGCTAACCTGGTGAACGAGGCGGCCCTGTTCGCAGCCCGTCGCAACCAGCGTCTGGTATCCATGGAAGAGTTCGAGCTCGCAAAAGACAAGATCATGATGGGCGCCGAGCGTAAGTCCATGGTGATGAGCGAGAAAGAAAAGCAGAATACCGCCTATCACGAATCCGGGCATGCGATCGTCGGGCGGCTGATGCCGGAGCATGATCCTGTCTACAAAGTCAGTATCATTCCGCGCGGGCGAGCATTGGGTGTCACCATGTTCCTCCCTGAGGAGGATCGGTACAGTCACAGCAAGCGGTTCCTGATCAGCTCGATTTGCAGTCTGTTCGGCGGTCGTATTGCGGAAGAGTTGACGCTTGGCTTTGACGGTGTAACGACAGGTGCTTCAAACGACATCGAAAGGGCAACCAGCCTCGCACGTAACATGGTGACCAAGTGGGGTCTGTCTGAGAAGCTGGGACCCTTGCAGTACGACAACGATGACCAGGGCGGCTACCCTGGCATGCAGTCAGCGCCCTCCCATTCACCGGGAACCGCGCAGCGGATCGATGAAGAAGTCCGAGAGATCATCGATACCTGCTACGAGAAGGCCAGGCAGATTCTTGTGGATAACCGTGAGAAGCTCGACATGATGGCTGAGGCGCTGATGAAGTACGAAACCATTGATCGCCATATGATTGACGACATCATGGAAGGTCGCACTCCGCGCCCGCCGAAAGGTTGGGGTGACAGTGGACCCACGGGTGGCGTTGCATCAGAAGATCCTGAGCAGGAAGCAGCTCCAAAGGCTTCCGATGATGGGCATCGTCCTGATATCGGGCGTCCTGCCGGCGAGCACTGACGCCAGCGATCGAAGGTTCTGAAAGAGCGCGCCTGAGAATGACTGCGCCGTCCCTGCGGGGGCGGCGTTTCTTTTTGTGAAGCATAAAGGTTGGGCCCATGAATTTTGCCGGTAAAACCCTCAACATGGCGGATTGTCATGTTATGGGTGTGCTGAACGTAACACCGGATTCTTTTTCTGACGGGGGACACTTTAATCAGATCGATTCGGCACTGGCGCGGGCCCGGGAGATGGTTGCGGATGGTGCCGCCTTTATCGATGTTGGTGGCGAATCCACTCGCCCAGGTGCCGCCCCGGTGTCCCTTCAGCAAGAGCTTGACCGCGTATGCCCTGTGGTGGAGGCCATCACCAGGGAGCTAGACGTGATCGTTTCCGTGGATACCAGTGCGCCGGACGTCATGCGCGAAACGGTGTCTCTGGGTGCTGGCCTGATCAATGATATCCGGGCACTGCAGCGGCCTGGGGCGCCGGAGGCTGTCGCCGCTATGGGTGTGCCGGTGAGCATTATGCATATTCAGGGCGAGCCCGATCATATGCAGGACAACCCCAGCTACCGCAATGTCTGTAAGGAGGTGTCGGCATTTCTGAGTGAGCGCCGGCAGGTGATTGAGACAGCAGGTGTTCGGCCAGACCGGATCATTCTTGATCCGGGGTTTGGTTTTGGCAAAACGGTCAAACATAATTTTCAGTTGTTGAACGCTCTGGAGCAGTTGCGGCAATTGGGGTGCCCGCTGCTGGTTGGCATGTCAAGAAAGAGCATGCTGGGCCATGTTACCGGGCGGGATCTTGGCGAGCGCTTGTCCGCAAGCATCGCAGCCGCGACAATATCAGCTATAAAGGGGGTATCGATTATTCGTGCCCATGATGTCAGGGAAACCGTTGATGCCGTGAAAGTGGTTGCGGCAATGGAGGACGCCGGTTTATGAGCGACAAAAAATATTTTGGTACTGACGGAATCCGTGGTCGAGTCGGGGAATACCCGATTACACCGGAATTCATGTTACGCCTGGGTTGGGCTGCCGGTCAGGCGTTCAAGCGTCAGGGGCAGCGTAATAGCGTTCTGATCGGCAAGGATACCCGCCTTTCCGGTTACATGTTTGAGTCTGCACTTGAGTCGGGCCTTTCGGCTGCCGGGGTGGACGTTAAGCTGCTTGGCCCTATGCCGACGCCGGCTATTGCCTATCTGACCCGCACCTTTCGCGCGTCGGCGGGGATTGTAATTAGTGCCTCTCATAATCCGCATGAGGATAATGGCATCAAATTTTTCTCTCCCGAAGGCACCAAACTTGATGACGCACTGGAGCTGGAAATCGAACGCTGGCTGGATAAGCCGGTTGAAGTCTGCAGCGCCAAAGAGCTTGGTAAGGCAACCCGTATTGATGATGCCCCCGGGCGATACGTTGAGTTTTGTAAAAGCACGGTGCCGAACTGGTTCACACTGGATGGCCTTCATGTGGTTCTCGATTGTGCCCATGGTGCCACCTACCAGGTTGCACCCAAGGTGTTCCGGGAGTTAGGGGCCCGAATCTCGCTGGTCGGCTCGGATCCGGATGGCCTGAATATTAATCTGAATGTGGGCTCAACCCATCTGGATACTCTGAAAAAGGCAGTGCTTGAAAAAGGCGCTGACCTGGGTATTGCCTTTGACGGCGACGGAGATCGGGTTCTGATGGTTGACCGCGACGGTTCGGAAGTGGATGGCGACGAATTGCTGTTCATTATCGCTTCGCAGCGCCACGCAGAGGGAACGCTGAACGGCGGTGTGGTCGGAACTCTGATGACCAACCTGGGGGTTGAGCTTGCCCTGCGAGAACAGGGTATTGAGTTTGAGCGGGCAAAGGTAGGCGACCGGTACGTTATGGAACGACTGGTCCAACGTGAATGGCTGGTTGGTGGAGAGGGCTCCGGGCACCTTGTCATCCGTGACTGCACCAGTACAGGAGACGGAATCGTTTCCGCACTTCAGGTTTTACTGGCGCTGAGTCGTGCTGGAAAGTCGCTTTCTGAGGTCCGCAACGGCATGAGCAAACTGCCCCAGAAAATGATCAATGTTCGGGTAGGCGCCCGCTTCGATCCCTCTCAACGAGAAGATATTCAGGCGGCAATACTGACGGCCGAGAAAAAACTGGGAAGCAGCGGCCGTATCCTGTTGAGGGCCTCCGGAACAGAGCCGCTGATCCGGGTTATGGCTGAAGGCCAGGATGAATCAGATATCACGCAAGTAGTTGAAGAGTTGGCGATTGTTGTTGAGAACTCCAGAATGTGACGGATTATTCTGGCGGTTGTCCACATCTGGGGTCTGCTGTATAGTTCGCAGTCCCTGGAATCGGCCGGAACCGGGGCCATTATAGAGGTCGGTATGCGACGCAAAATCGTAGCTGGAAACTGGAAAATGAACGGCTCTCAGGCGCTGGTGCAGCAACTGATGTCGCCGATAAAATCAGAGCTGGCTACGCTCGATAGCGGTGTATGTGTTGTTATTATTCCGCCGACGCTTTATGTGTCTGATGTTCTGGGATCGGCCGGACGAGGTGTTGAGGTCGGCGTTCAGAACATTTCCTGCTGGAATTCGGGCGCCTACACCGGTGAGATATCCGCCGGGATGGCCAGAGACAGCGGCTGTGGTTATGCGCTCGTTGGTCACTCAGAGCGTCGGCAGCTGTTTGGGGAAACCGATGAGCAGGTTGCGGCAAAGGTCGGCCAGGCTCTGGGTAGCGAATTGACTGCCATTCTCTGTGTGGGGGAAACCCTGGAACAGAGAAGCGCGGGCACAGCAGAGCACGTTGTTGCCGGGCAATTGCGGGCAGGCCTGATGAATGTTGCCGGTGATCAGTGGTCGGGCATCATCGTTGCTTACGAACCTGTATGGGCCATTGGTACTGGCAAAACTGCGACATCAGACGATGCTCAGGCCATGCATGCTGCGATACGTAAAGAATTGAAAGCGCTCGGAGCGCCAGCAGATGATGTATCAATACTTTACGGCGGCAGCGTAAAAGCGGATAATGCTGCCGCGTTGTTCGCACAGCCGGATATTGATGGCGGTTTGATTGGCGGCGCGTCGTTGAAAGCGGATGAATTTACGAGTATTTGCCGTGCAGTCCCCGGCAAGTGCTGAAGCTATAAAGCATTCAAGAATGATTCGAGAGTCGTTATGGATTTGGTAGAAACACTGGTTGTCGTATTGCATGTGGTGATCGCCGTTGCCCTGGTGGGTCTTGTGCTGATCCAGCAGGGTAAGGGTGCGGACGCTGGTGCGGCATTTGGTGGCGGCGCGTCTCAAACCGTGTTCGGCAGCCAGGGAAGCGGAAACTTCCTGACCCGTGCCACGACATTTCTTGCTATCGTATTTTTTGTGACAAGTTTTTCGCTTGCAGTATTCGCCAAGCAGCGTGCTGAAGTGGCTGGTCAAGCTGGCATTCCTCAGGTTCAGCAGCCTGCGGCCCAGCAATCTCCGGCAGCGGATGATTCTGCTGATAGCGGACGTCAAACAGAAGGCGGAGACGATAATGCGCTCCCTGACCTTGAGTAAGTTTAATGCCCAGGTGGTGGAACTGGTAGACACGCTATCTTGAGGGGGTAGTGGCGAAAGCTGTGCCGGTTCGAGTCCGGCCCTGGGCACCATATTCAAGAAAAACGGCCTGGTTCTTCCAGGCCGTTTTTCTTTAGTACCTCCTTGACCACTAGGGTCGTCATCTTTATACTCCGGCGGTTATTGGAGTGAGTCATAAGCAATAGTTACCGGCTCATTTCTGGCAGGCCAGGTGTCTGTCAGCAGAGGACGTTTTTAAGGTTTGTCTTCTGCGAGTTCTTGCAACAAAGAGCCCCAACTATCAGGGGCTTTTTGATTAAGGGGCCTGGCGCATCAGGTCCTGGTGCATAAAAAGGGCTGATAAACAGCCCTTTTTTTGTTTTTGGGTTTCAAAAAAGTTTCGAAAATACGCAGTGGAGACGTCAAAACCTTGTCAGCAAAGTTGAAACAGCTGGAAGAACTTCTCAGGCCGGTGGTTGAGGGTCTTGGGTATGAGTACTGGGGCATTGAGTACCGCGCCCAGGGACACCACTCGTTACTGAGACTGTTTATCGACGATGCCGAGAATGGCATTGGTATTGAAGACTGCGAATCAGTCAGCCGTCAGGCCAGTGGCGTTATGGATGTAGAGGACCCGATACAGACCGAATATACCCTGGAGGTGTCTTCGCCGGGAATGGACCGGCCGCTGTTTCGTCTCAGTCAGTACGAGGCGTTTGTCGGGCATCAGGTTCAGCTCAAGTTGCGAATGGCCTTTGAGGGGCGTCGTAAATTTCAGGGGCTGATCAAAAGCGTTGAGGGTGACGATGTTGTTCTGCTGGTCGACGATCACGAGTATCTGCTTCCGTTCGACAGTATTGAAAAAGCCAACATCGTTCCCGTTTTTGAGTAGGGTCACAAGACGCCATTTGAATAGGGTCAGCGACGCATTTTGAATAAGTCAGAAGACGCAATGTTTAAATTTAAAGGCAGGGCAATCCGATGAGTAAAGAGATTCTGATGGTGGTTGAAGCCGTCTCGAACGAAAAAGGAGTCGAGAAGGACGTCATCTTTGAAGCCATTGAGCTGGCGCTAGCCACCGCTGCCAAGAAACGCTACGACGATGAGGAAGCGGATGTCCGCGTATCCATTGATCGCCGTACCGGAGAGTACGAGACCTTCCGCCGCTGGTTGGTGGTTGATAACGACGCTGTTCCTGCACTGGGCACCGAGCTGACGATGCAGGAAGCCGAAGAGATCGACGAGAAGCTGCAGCCGGGTGATATCCATGAAGAGAAGGTCGAGTCTGTCGCCTTCGGACGGATTGGTGCCCAGGCGGCCAAGCAGATCATCTTCCAGAAGGTTCGTGAAGCTGAGCGAATGAAGATCGTCGACAGTTACCGCGACCGGGTTGGTGAGCTGGTGTCCGGCACCGTAAAGAAGGTGACACGGGACAATGTGATTGTGGACCTTGGTGCTAACGCTGAAGCTCTGTTGCCCCGCGAACAGCTGATTCCGCGAGAGACATTTCGCATGGGTGACCGGGTACGCTCGCTGCTGCAGGAAATCCGCACGGATCATCGTGGCCCGCAGCTGATTCTGAGCCGGTCTGATCCACAAATGCTGATTGAACTGTTTCGCATTGAGGTGCCGGAGATTGCCGAGGAGCTTATCGAGATCCGTGGCGCTGCTCGGGACCCGGGCTCCCGGGCCAAGATCGCGGTCAAAACCAATGATCGCCGGATCGACCCGGTTGGTGCCTGTGTAGGCATGCGTGGCTCACGTGTCCAGGCGGTCTCCAATGAGTTGGGTGGCGAGCGAGTGGATATCGTGCTCTGGGACGATAACCCGGCACAGCTGGTCATCAATGCCATGGCCCCTGCAGAAGTGGCTTCGATCGTGATGGACGAAGATCGCCATACCATGGAGGTCGCCGTTGCCGAGGATAATCTTGCGCAGGCCATCGGCCGTAATGGACAGAACGTACGTCTGGCTACTGAATTGACCGGCTGGACACTGAACGTCATGACGGAAGAAGAGGCCGGTGAACGCCAGGAGCAGGAGTACAGCTCATTGCTCGAGCATTTCACCGGTAATCTGGATGTAGACGAGGAATTTGCCGGCGTCCTTATTGAGGAGGGCTTCACCTCGATTGAAGAGGTGGCGTATATCCCCATGGAGGAAATGCTCGCGATCGATGGTCTTGATGAGGACACCGTCACCGAGCTGCGCCGTCGCGCCAAGGATGCCCTGTTGAACCAGGCCCTGGCGAGCGAAGAAGCGCTGGATGGCGCCGAGCCGGCAGAAGATCTTCTGGCAATGGAAGGAATGGAGCGTGGCCTGGCATTCAAGCTTGCCGGTATGGGCATTCGCACCATGGAAGATCTTGCTGAGCAATCGGTAGATGACCTGATGGACATCGAAGGTATGGAAGAAGAACGTGCCGGACAATTGATAATGGCGGCGCGCGCACCCTGGTTTGAAGACCAGGCCTAATCGGGAGGAGCACCAGTATGGCTGATGTAACGGTAAAACAACTGGCCGCAGATATAGACGCTCCCGTGGATCGTTTGCTGCGACAGATCGTGGAGGCTGGCCTGAAAGCCCGCTCCGAGGCAGATTCTGTCACA